>JAAUXZ010008897.1_pt1 | contig 17777 bp, 18 predicted proteins | sample 7278131 | NCBI WGS metagenome assembly JAAUXZ01 (sample SAMN14350119, study PRJNA611818) | marine sediment metagenome | isolation source: surface marine sediment (3m) | place: French Polynesia: Moorea | collected 2018-08 | reverse complement strand
TACCTCCTTCGATCTTAATTGCAGTGCCGAGTTCTGTGTCCTCTTCTCGTGTGCTCAGATCCACATGGGCGATTGCTGCTATCGAAGCAAGGGCTTCCCCCCGGAATCCTTTGGTAACTATTTGGAATAAATCATCAGCGGATTTAATCTTGGAAGTTGCGTGGCGTTCAAAGCTCAAGCGGGCGTCGGTATGGCTCATACCTGAACCATTGTCAATAACTTGAATAAGGGTGCGCCCACCATCTTTAACTACCAGTTTAATTACGGTGGCTTTGGCATCAATGGCATTTTCCAGCAACTCTTTTACTACAGAAGCCGGGCGCTGTACCACCTCACCTGCAGCTATCTGGTTGGCCACATGATCGGGCAATAACTGAATAATATCCGCCATTAACCTTTAAAAAATATTGATAGATCAAAATCAATTATGTAGAGGAAAATGAGCACGAGGATTGCTATGATCAGCAGCATCCTCAACTTTAGGTTTGGATCGCCCTTGCGCGCCCGATCTTCCATGGCTCGTCTGAACTTTCCCTTAATTCCTCCTGAAGTATTATAGGTAGTTCTGAATTTGTCCAGTTTTCGCTCTATCTTATAGGGACTACCTTCACCCTTATCGTCATAATAACGGGGCGTGTAGTCAAACTTCCTGTTCTTCCTTAGCCTTGAAAACCTTCCCATAATACAAGAGTTTCAAAGGTACTTAAAATCACAAGAAGTGCGGAAGCATACTTCCCAAAAATTGTTAATGGGAAATCCCTACTGCGATATAGATATCACTGGGCCTTTTTATTGGAAAGAGAAGCCATCTGGATGGCCGCAATGGCTGCTTCAGCACCTTTATTTCCGTGTTTCCCACCACTCCGGTCGATAGCCTGTTGCAGGTTTTCGTCGGTCAACACGCAAAAAATGGTTGGTATATCAAAGCTAACGTTGAGATCTTTGATACCCTGTGCTGTGGCACTGGCAACAAAGTCAAAGTGTTTGGTCTCCCCGCGGATGATACTACCTATGGCAATAACCGCATCAACCTGCAGGTCCTGTATCATCCGTTTACATCCGAAAGTGAGTTCAAAACTCCCGGGTACATTCCAGCGAATGATACGGTTTTCAGAAACCCCGCAATCCACCAGGGTATTGTGGGCACCCTGATAGAGATTTTCAGTAATCTGGTTATTCCAATCAGAAACCACCAAACCGATCCTGAGGTGGTCGGTATTAGGTAGTTTGGATTTATCGTAATCCGATAGATTTTTGTTGGCAGTTGCCATTAATTACCACGGTTTGCCATTCCGATCAACGCATCAATTGAAGCTGCCTCAGCGGAAGTGGCATATTCATCTTTTATTCTTTGGAAGTACTGCAGGGCCTTGGCATATTCTGATAATTCCATGGCCGTTACCCCTGCCTTATACAGGTAGCGAGGTGTGGTAAACTCATTGTCGTCCAGGGCCAGGGCTTTTTCATAATACCCTAAAGCGTCTGCCGGTTGACCCAATTGGGCAAAGGCATCCCCTATACCTCCTATAGCCAGGGCTCCGGTTATTTTTTCATCCGGAGAATAACGCTCAAGATAATCGATGGCCTTGTCGTATTGTTGCAGATTCAGGTAAGACATACCTGCAGCGTAAGTGGCAATATTAGCCGCCTTGGTTCCACTGTATTCTTCAATGATATCCAGAAGACCGTATTTACCCTCACTTCCATTAAGGGCAAGTAAATACAACGAATCCTTATCTGCTGTATCCTGTTGGGCCTGCTCAAAGTACTGTTGTGGATAATACAATTCATTATTGGCTTCTATGGATTTTGGTTCCAGTATAAACTGATTATAAGCCAAATATCCAAGTACTACTATTGCAATGGCAGCAATGGTGCCTAGAATATAGTTTTGATTCTTGGAAACCCATTGTTCAGATTTGGATGCGCTTTCATCAAGGGTACTGAACACTTCAGCCGTAGTGCTTCCCTTCATATCCATTTGCTTCTCCTCGGCCTTATTTTTAGGTTTGTAACCCCTTTTCTTGTATGTTGCCATCTTATTGTATTTGGTCGCGCAAAAATAAAGTTTTTATCCAAAATCTAAAGGGTAAATATTCCTTATTTTTGAATATTTTTTACTATGCTACTGCCCTAAAAATGATAGACATACGGTGCATTTAAAACAATTATCTCTGGTTAACTACCGGAATTTCGAATCCCGGGATTTTTCATTTGACAACAAGATCAACTGTTTTGTTGGGGACAACGGCGTTGGCAAAACCAATATACTCGATGCCATTTACCATCTGGCCCTTGGAAAAAGTTATTTTAATCCTATAGCCACTCAGAATATTACCCATGGGAAGGATTTTTTCCTGGTTGAAGGTACTTTTCAAAAAGAGCAACGGGAGGAGAAAATTGTGTGCAGCCTTAAAAAAGGGAGCAAAAAAGTTATAAAGCGCAATGGAAAAACATATGACCGGCTATCGGAACACATTGGCCTGCTACCCCTGGTGATAATTTCCCCTTCCGATCGCGACCTTATCCTTGAAGGTAGTGAAACACGCAGAAAGTTTATGGATGGGGTAATCTCCCAGTCCAACCCGGAGTACCTTCGCAATCTGATCCGCTACAATAAGATTCTATCCCAACGCAATTCACTGCTCAAGTTTTTCTCCCTAAACAATGCATTCGACGGGGATACACTTTCTGTTTATGATGAGCAACTTCATACGCTGGCGGTTCCCATTTTTACAGAACGAAAACGATTCCTGGAAGCTTTTATTCCGCTTTTCCGGGAACAGTATCAGGCAATCTCGGGGGGAAATGAACAGGTAGATCTTACTTACGAAAGCAGCCTGAATACAGATGATTTATTATCCCTATTGAAAGCGAATATTAATCGTGACCGTGCCCTGCAATACACTAGTGTAGGTATACACAAAGACGATTTATTGTTTCAGATAGCCAAACACCCAATAAAGAAATACGGCAGTCAGGGCCAGCAAAAGTCTTTCCTGATCGCCCTGAAATTTGCGCAATTTCAACTTATCAAACAGCAGGAAAAGACCACCCCGATCCTGCTGCTGGATGATATTTTTGACAAACTTGACGAAAACAGGGTAGCCCATATTATCACCCTGGTTGAGGACAAGAATTTTGGTCAGATCTTCATTAGCGACACGCATCCTGAAAGAACAGAAAATGTGGTAAAAGCCATCCACCAATCCTACAAAATCTTTAAATTGTAAGATGAAAAATTGTTTGGGCATCTTACTTTTAGCTATCCTATTCGGATGCTCCCCTAAGGTGGAAGTGGATAAACTTCCCAGGCTTAATGGATATTGGGAAATCGAAAAGGTAGACTTCCCGGATGGCAGTTCAAAGTCTTATGAGGTTAATGCCTCTGTAGACTTCATTCAATTAAAGGAAAGGGAGGGGTTCCGCAAAAAGATGCAGCCACAATTCGATGGTTCTTTCAGAACCTCTGACGATGCTGAACGATTTTCGATAATAGAAAAATCGGGAACATTCATCATGAAGTATTCCAACGCAGAACAGACCTGGGAGGAAACTTTGGTGGCACTTACAGACGACCAGTTCCAAGTTAGGAATCAGGATGGAATATCCTACTATTACAAACGCTATCAACCCCTAAACCTGAATCAGTAATGCCTAAACATAAGAATCAGCAATCGCTTGGCGAAGCCATTCAGGAATTCATTTCTGCCAACAAGTTGCAGAAGGGCATAGATGAGGTCAAAGTCAAAGAAGCCTGGGAACGGCTAATGGGAAATGGAGTAAACCATTACACGCAAAACATAGTACTCCGTGGGGAAACCTTATTTGTGAGTTTGTCTTCTTCCGTGCTGAGAGAAGAACTTGGATTGGGCAATTCCAAAATCATCGAAATGCTCAACCAGGATTTGGGCAGGGAAGTGATAAAAAAACTCGTGTTGCGTTAATAAAAAACGGCCTCTCAGGGCCGCTTTCTCATTGCTTAGTAGATCTCGCGTCCAGAGAAGTGAAACGCGCCTTCAATGGCGGCATTCGCATCACTATCCGAACCGTGAACCGCATTTTCCCCTATATCCTTTGCATAGAGTTTGCGTATTGTTCCTTCCGCAGCTTCTTCCGGATTTGTAGCCCCGATGAGCGCACGAAAATCTTCAACAGCATTTTCTTTTTCCAGAATAGCGGAGACGATAGGGCCACGAGTCATAAACTGCACCAATTCAACAAAGAACGGCCTTTCTTTATGTATAGCGTAGAATTCCTGAGCATCTCTTTTGCTCAGTTGTGTGTATTTCATAGCCACGATCTTAAACCCGGCCGAAGTAATTTTCTCAAGTATAGCTCCGATATGCCCGTTTTCCACTGCATCCGGTTTAATCATCGTAAACGTCCTGTTACCTGCCATTATCTAAAATTTTGGGCAAAAATACGCTTTCTTCAAGCAACCCGCAACATTAATAATTTTGCTGTAGTTCACCCAAAACAGCCCCCTGATCACCACGCATTTGAAAAGTTACTTCCTTGGTTTTCAAATTTATGGAAACCCACCCAAAGCTTTCAGTAGCCACTACTTCACCTACCCGAAACATATTGGGCTCTCCCTTGTAACTCGAGTAAGCATGGGTTAGCCCACTACTGGTAAAATCCAACAGGGGGTAAGACAGATCCGGAATAGCCTTGCTTGAAAATTCTGAAATATGTCGATCCCCCGATAAGAATATCACGCCCCTTGCACCGGATGAAGCGATCATCGATTCCATTCTGCTTACCTCATTGGGAAAATTACCCCAACATTCGAATCCATGTTCTCCGGACAGAAACTGTATACTACTCACAATAAGATTAAAATCGGCATCAGAGGTTCTCAACTGCTCCTCCAACCACTTCCATTGTTTATCTCCCAATACGGTACCGCTACCGGACATATCCGGAGTATACCGTTTTCGCGTGAGGGTATCCTTGATTAAGGCGCTTCTGAAATACCGGGTGTCCAATACGAGGATCCTTACACTGCCCTCATTCAGTTGATAGTCATGGGCCTTATAAACTCCTTCCTGATTCCTGCGCACGTCGGTTTCTGGCACTTTTAAAAAATCCAGGAAAGCCTGTTGGCTCTCTTCTTTGGCGGTGAATTCTGCACCACCATCATTAAGGCCGTAATCGTGGTCGTCCCAGGTACCCAAAATGGGCACGTTAAGGGATAATTCACGATAAGCCGGTACACGGTCCTGCGCTTCATACATCCTGCGCATATCCTCAATATTGTCCGTATCCGCATAAATGTTATCCCCTCCCCATATCCAGAGGTCCGGTTTCAAGGAAAGAATATCGTCCCACAGCAGGTTTTCAAGATCATGCTTGTTACAGGAACCAAAAGCAATATGGAGTATGGATTCTGAATCTTCCTGAACTGGTTGGTTTGCGACGGGTTTGCAGCTGAATACTATTCCGCTGGCAAGCAAAAGGATAAAAGGAACTCTCATGGTTTTTCGGAATGGCTTTAGACAAAAATAGTGCTTTAATGACAACCTCTATGTTATTAAATTGTATCTTTGAGCGCATGAATTCGCAAGAAGTTCAATCCATCCAGCAGCTTCTATCAAAGCCTCAAAAAGTAGTAATTATCCCCCATAAAAACCCGGATGGAGACGCTATTGGCTCTTCACTTGGCCTCTGCCACTACCTGCGACAAAAAGGACATGATACCACCGTGATCGTCCCTAACGATTTCCCAAAATTCCTGAAATGGATGCCCGGCACTGAGGGTATTCTTAATTATGAGTGGGAACAGGGTAATGCGCAAACCGTGATACAAGATGCTTCCGTTGTTTTCACCCTCGATTTTAACGACCTCAGCAGAACGGGACACATGGAACCTGCATTGCGAAAGCTGTCTGCACCTATGGTGATGATAGACCATCATCAGGCACCTCATGATTATGCTACAATCATGTATTCGGATGTCAGTATGAGTTCCACATCTGAAATGGTCTATAATTTTATTGAAGCCCTGGGCGACCAGGAGTTGATAAACCCGGAAATTGCTAATTGCCTTTATGCCGGAATCCTCACCGATACAGGATCATTCAAATTTGCCACAACAACCAGTCGGACGCATCGCGTAGTTGCCAATCTCATTGATAAAGGCGCAAAAAATGCAGATATTCACAATAAGATCTTCGACACCAATACCCCCGAGAGATTACGGCTGCTTGGATGTGCCCTAAATAACATGGTAATTATACCAGAATACCATACAGCATACATTACGCTTAGCCAGGAGGAACTGGACGCGCATAATTTCAGAAAGGGCGATACAGAAGGTTTCGTCAATTACGGACTTACCCTGGAGCATATTTTTTTCGCTGCCATTTTCATTGAAAACAGGGACGAGGGAATAATTAAGATATCCTTCAGGTCTGAGGGCGACTTCTCTGTGAATACATTTGCCAGGGACCATTTTCAAGGTGGAGGGCATAAGAATGCAGCGGGAGGAAGGAGTGAACGTACCCTTGAGGATACGGCACTTCATTTCAAGAAATTACTGGAATCCTATAAATCCGAATTGGCAAAATGAAAAGGTTTATAATGCTTTTGGGAGTATTGAGCCTGATTGCTTGCGGGGAACCGGAACCGCGCAGGCCAATAAAATCATCAGGCGGTAGTTTTTTACAGGAATCCGTTGAGCGCAATAAACAATTGCTGGCCCTTGAAGAAACTCAGATCAAGGAGATCATCGCCAGAGATAGCACCCGGGTGTACTTGGCGTCCGGAAACGGCTCCTGGTATTTCTACCAAACCCGAAATGAAAGCGGTTTCCTGGCCGAACCTGAGGATTTAGTGACATTAACCTACGATATCCTGACCCTCGAAAACGATACAATTTACTCTATGGAAGAGATCGGGCAGATCCTTTACAAGGTAGACAAACAGGAACTATTCCCTGGGTTGCGAGATGGCGTAAAACTTTTGCGGGAAAATGAAACGGCCACATTTCTTTTGACCTCTCCAATGGCCTATGGATATTTGGGTGATAAGGACCGCATAGGCCCTAATGTGCCTGTTAAAACGACAATACGAATATTCAAAATTGAAAAGAATACAGAGCAAATCGAAGAATAAATGAGCAGAACTATGAACTTGTTAAGGAACATGATCGGGGCTATGATCGTTATGATAGCCTTCATTGGTTGTAAAAGCAGTCAATATACCGATCTTAGCGATGGTTTATTTGCTGATATTCAGACCAGCAAAGGCAATATTTTAGTGCAATTAGAATTCAAAAAGACACCTGTTACCGTGGGTAACTTTGTATCCCTGGCAGAAGGAACCAATCCTTTTGTAAGTGAGGAATTCAAAGAAAAGAAATACTATGACGGCCTTACCTTCCACCGGGTGATGAAAGATTTTATGATACAGGGAGGTGATCCTTTGGCCAACGGTACGGGCAATCCGGGTTACCGTTTTGCGGATGAGTTTGATGATTCACTTCGCCATAGCAAAAAAGGAATCCTTTCCATGGCCAATGGAGGACCCAAGACCAATGGAAGCCAGTTCTTTATTACACATAAGGAGACTCCCTGGCTGGACGGCAGGCACACAGTATTTGGAGAAGTAATCCAAGGCATGGAGGTTGTAGACACCATTGCCAACGTGGAAGTGGGTGAAGGAAACAAACCGGTATCCGATGTGGTTATAAATGCTGTGGTGATCATCCGAAACGGAAAAGAGGCTAAAGGTTTTGATGCCGTAGAGGTCATGACCCAGTATTTCGCAGAAGAGGAAGCAAAAGCAGCGGCAATGCAGCAAATGATAGAGGATTTCGTTTCCCTAGCGGTAAAGCAAAAAGAGGAAGCCCGCGCATATCCTTCCGGGTTAAAGATTCTAAAACTCAAGGAAGGTGAAGGAGACAGGCCTAAAACAGGGCAAAAGGTTCTGGTAAAATACGCGGGGTGGCTTACGGATGGGGCCTTGTTTGATACCAGTGAAGCTCAGATTGCAGAGAAATTCGGCCAGTACAATAGGATATTGCAAATGCACCGTGGCGTTTTGGAACCTTCACTTATGGATTACAGTCCCGATGCTAACCTTATCGCAGGCTTTAAGGAAGGGTTGCTAACTATGAAAATTGGGGATAAAGTTCGTCTTTTTATCCCGCCGCACCTCGGATATGGGCCTCAGGGTGGCGGACCGATCCCACCAAATGCCGAGCTGATATATGATCTTGAAATTATCTCCCTCGCCAACTAAAGCATTAAACCGGGTTCCTAACCCGGTTTTTTATTTCTTTTCAGGAATGTGGAGTAGTATTTCCTGAAGAAATTTCCAGAATTTCTGCACCGAAGAAATACTAACCCGTTCATCCGGGGAGTGCGCGCCGTGTATGGTAGGTCCAAAACTTATCATGTCCATGTCTGGATAATGTTGTCCTAAAATACCACATTCCAGACCCGCATGGCAGGCAACTACTTTCGGTTCTTCCTGAAACAGAGTTTCATACCTGGTTTTGAGAATTTCCAAAATTTCAGAGTCGGCATTGGGACTCCATCCTGGGTAGCTCCCGCTAAAGGTCACTTCATATCCCGCTAACTCGTATGCACTTTTGAGGGCATAGGCCAGGTCCATCTTGGAGGATTCCACCGAAGATCGGGTAAGGCAGCCTATTTGAATCTGTCCGTTTTCCACGGTGATGTTTGCGATATTATTGGAGGTTTCCACGAGATCTGATATGGCAGGGCTCATGCGATAGACACCGTTATGGGCTGTGTAGACCGATTGCAGCAAGTATTCAAATTGTTCCCCGGACATAACCTCGCCAGGAGTGGCTACCGGGTCCATGAACACGCTCAAGTCGGGTTCAAGGGTGCCGTATTCCAAAAGCAGCATATGTTCTTGGTCCCTGATCAATGCTTTGAGATCATCCGCTTTGCCAGCTTCCACTACAACTACTGCCGTACTCTCCCTGGGGATTGCGTTACGAAGTCCGCCTCCTTTAAGGGTGGCAAGTTGAATCCCCAATGCAGCATGAGCAGCATAGAGCAGCCTGTTCATCAGCTTATTGGCATTGCCGAGCCCTTTGTGAATATCCATTCCGCTATGCCCGCCCTGAAGACCCTTGATGCTTATTGTAAATGCGGAAGAATTTTCGGCCGAAGCTACACTTTTGTAGGAGCCCTTTGCCGTAATATCAATACCCCCTGCACAACCAATATCGATCTCATCATCTTCCTCAGTATCCAGGTTCAATAATATCTCGCCTTGCAGCACTCCTCCTTTTAAACCTTTGGCCCCGGTCATCCCGGTTTCCTCGTCTATGGTGAACAGGGCCTCTAGCGCAGGGTGAGGTATATTGTCGCTTTGCAGAAGGCTCATAATTGCGGCTACACCCATACCATTATCCGCTCCCAGCGTTGTCCCCTTGGCCTTTACCCAATCACCGTCAACAGTCATCAATATACCTTGTTTATCAAAGTCAAATACCGTATCGTTATTCTTTTGATGAACCATGTCCAAATGGGATTGCAATGTAACCGTCTTCCTGCTTTCCATTCCAGGAGTGGCCGGTTTCCGAATGATAACATTCCCTACCTCGTCACTAAATGTTTCCAGGCCCAGCCCTTGCCCAAAATTCATCATGAAGGCAATTACCCTTTCTTCTTTCTTTGAAGGTCTAGGTACCGCATTCAGGTCGGCAAAATTATTCCATATGACTTCTGGTGAGAGATTTCTGATCATGTTATCCATAGTTACATATTTCATTCAAAAATACGTCATGAAAAGCAACCACGCGAGAGAAATCCCTAATTTTGGTGATGATGAAAAATCGATGGAAAAATGGCCTTGCAATTTCTCTTATTCCGCAGATCATCCTGGTACGCATACTCGCCCTCTACCCGGAATGGATTGAAGAATACTACAGTCAGGGCATCTATCCGTTGATTTCCCGATTCTTCAGAACCATATTGGGTTGGATCCCTTTTTCCGTTGGAGATCTTTTATATGCCGCCTTGATCATCCTGGGAGTTAGATACCTTTACAACCAATGGAACAGGTTCAGAAGAAATCCGATGATCCTATTGCGTGACCTTTTGATGGTGCTTGCCATTATGCATCTTACGTTTTATTTCTCATGGGGGATGAATTATTACCGTGAACCGTTGAATAAATCTCTCGGCCTGTCCGAAAAATATTCAAAGGATGCCCTGGTGCGAGTCACGGAACAATTACTGATACACACCAATGAACTGCAACTGCAGATTACCGGGGCAGACACTGTATCAGTGACCTACCCAATGACGAAAGCCGAGATATTTCAAAAAACGTTAACGGGTTATTCCTTATTGGAAAGCGATTACCAATTCCTGGGTTATTCACAACCAAGCCTGAAAAAATCACTGTTTAGCACAGGCCTTTCGTACATGGGTTATGGGGGATACCTGAATCCGTTTACAAACGAGGCACAGGTGAATGGAAAGATTCCCAAATTCCGGTATCCCGTTGTTGCCGGTCATGAAGTTGGACATCAGTTGGGATATTCAGCGGAGAACGAGGTAAATTTTATTGGCTACCTGGCGACGTTCTATAATGAGGACCTTTATTTTAGATATTCTGCAAGTGCCTATGCGCTTAGCTATTGCCTGAGAGAACTAGGCCTAAGGGACCAGGCTACCTACAAACGTATTTACGCACAGCTTAATCCCGGCGTCAAACGTAATTATGCAGAGGTCACTGCCTTTTGGAAGCGCTATGAAAACCCACTGGAGCCAGTTTTTAAATCCATCTTCAATACATTCTTAAAAGCCAACCGCCAAAAACAGGGGATCAAAAGTTACGGACTGGTAGTTTCCTTGCTGGTAAACTATCATGAAAAATATCCTTTAACGGCAATGCCGGATCAAGAAAATAAGTTGGAGTAAAACGTTAAAAAAAATTAAAAGCAATACGTTATCTGTTCACTTCGGCTATTTTTAGGGGCCCGAAAAGTACTAATCAAATCAAAAATAATGAGTAAACGTTTCATACTATCCGCCCTCATCGGGGTTGGATGGTTTTCCATGGTCTTAGGTCAGGAATACTTTCCAAAAAATGACGGGGTCAAAACACCCGAAAACAATTACACCGCTTTTACCAACGCTACTATCCATGTGAGTCCTGAAAAGGTTCTGCAAAATGCAACCCTGCTGATTCAAAAAGGCAAGGTTGTGGCTGTTGGAAATGCAGTCACGATTCCCACTAATAGTGTTACAGTTAACCTGGAGGGGAAATCAATCTATCCGTCTTTTATCGATATCTTTTCTGATTTTGGTATTGACAAGCCTAAAAGGGCTTCAGGAGGCGGACGATCGGCCCAGTATGATGCCTCAAGGGAGGGCTATTATTGGAATGATCATATTATGCCTGAAAATAACGCGATCTCCAAATTCAAGTTCGACACTAAAAAGGCCAAAGAACTTCACAAAGCAGGATTTGGTGCAGTAAACACCCATATTCACGACGGGATTGCCCGGGGATCAGGAGTCCTTGTTGCACTCAATAGTGAAGGAACGGATGGCGAGCGTATTCTGGATGATCAGTCGGGCCAATATTTCTCCTTTACAAAGAGCATTGCTAAAAGGCAATCCTACCCTACTTCGCTGATGGGAGCTATAGCCCTTTTAAGACAAATGTACCATGACGCGTCGTGGTACGCCAAGGGAAGCAGTAACACCCGTGATCGTTCACTAGAAGCCTTGAATGCGAATAGAAACCTGACGCAGATCTTTGATGCGGGAGCTAACGGGAATACCCTTCGAGCAGATGGAATAGGTGATGCTTTTGGCATTCAATATACCCTGCTCGCAGGCGGAGATGAATATGAGCATATAGAAGATATCAAGGGAACTAACGCCCGTTTTATAGTTCCGGTTAACTTTCCTGACCCTTACGATGTTTCCAACCCTTATCAGGCCGGATACATTGCACTTAAGGACATGAGGCACTGGAACCAGGCGCCTACCAATCCCAAAGTACTGGAAGAAAACGGAGTTACATTCTCCTTTACTTTACATAAGCTTAAGTCTCCCTCAAAGTTGAAAGAACAGGTCATGAAAGCGATCCGTCATGGTCTATCCAAGGAAAAAGCCCTAGCGGCACTCACCACAGTACCTGCCCAAATACTTGGAAAGGGGGATCAACTGGGTACACTTGAACCAGGAAAGCAAGCTAATTTCCTCATTACTTCAGGCGCACTCTTCGAAAAGAATACCACCCTCTATGAAAACTGGGTACAGGGAAGGAAATATGTGATCAACGACCTGGGACAAAAAGACATCCGGGGAGAATACGACCTTGTAGCCGGAGGTGTAACATATAAATGGTCAGTGACTGGAGAAGCGTCCAAACCCAAGTCAGAGATCAAGCGGGATACACTGAAATACAAATCAAAACTGTCATACAAGGAAGATTGGCTGGAACTGTCCTTTACCAATCCAGAAGGAGAGGAAAGACACCGCATGACCGCCAGGATAAGTACAGATAAAGATGAGATTAGTGGCCGTCTGATCCTTCCCAATGGTCTGGAATCTTCCTTTAGGGCCAGAAAAACAGGTACCACAGATGCCGATAAGAAAGAAAATGGTGAGAAGAGCACGCCGGAGGTTGTTCCTATGACGTACCCCAATGTGGGTTACGGTTATCAAACGAGGCCTGTGCAGGAAGACATGTTGTTCCGGAATGCTACGGTCTGGACCAGCGAAGATGCGGGTATACTGCAGAATACAGATGTGCTGGTCAGAAAAGGCAAGATTGCCAAAATTGGTCAGGACCTAAATGCTGGTGGTGCACGGGTAATTGATGCCAGTGGTAAACACCTTACAGCAGGAGTTATCGATGAGCATAGTCATATTGCGGCCTTAGCCATCAATGAGGCTGGTCATAATTCAACAGCAGAAGTTAAAATGACCGATGTGGTAGACCCAAAGGATATAGATATCTATCGAAACCTGGCGGGTGGGGTAACCAGCCTGCAACTGCTCCATGGTTCTGCCAATCCAATTGGTGGTCGCTCTGCGATATTAAAACTTAAGTGGGGGGAGAGCGCCTCGAGCATGATTTACAGCGACGGGCCGAAGTTTATCAAGTTTGCCCTGGGTGAAAATGTAAAACAAAGTAACTGGCAAAGTTTTGATCGATTCCCACAAACCAGAATGGGGGTAGAACAAGTCTTTACAGACTATTTCCAAAGAGCAAAGGAATACGATGCAAGAAAGAAAAGCGGACAGGCCTATCGCCATGACGAAGAGATGGAAGTCCTGGCCGAGATCCTCAATGGAGAGCGGTTCATTAGTTGCCACTCCTATGTGCAAAGTGAGATCAATATGATGATGAAGGTTGCTGAGCGATTTGGCTTCAGGCTTAATACCTTCACCCACATCCTGGAAGGATATAAAGTGGCTGATAAAATGGCCGCCCATGGTGCCGGAGGTTCTACCTTCAGTGATTGGTGGGCTTACAAATACGAGGTAAAAGATGCTATCCCGTACAATGCCGCCATTATGGCACGCCAAGGAGTAACCGTAGCCATTAATAGTGATGATGCAGAAATGTCCCGGCGTCTTAACCAGGAAGCAGGAAAGACCATTAAATACGGAGGGCTTTCCGAGGAAGAAGCATGGAAGACCGTAACGATAAATCCAGCGAAACTGCTCCATATCGATGATCGTGTTGGGAGCATTAAGGAAGGTAAAGATGCGGACCTTGTATTGTGGAACACCCATCCCATGTCGGTTTACGCCAAAGCAGAGAAGACCATAATAGAGGGGACCACCTATTTCGACCTGGAGCGGGACCTGGTGCAACGAAAGGCCATTGCCAAGGAACGTAACCAGCTTATCCAGATGATGCTAAAGGAAAAGGAAGGGGGCTCCAACACCCGCCGTCCTGCTCAGATCAAAAAAGAAAAGTTTCACTGCGACAGCCTATAAAAACTAAAATGATGAAAAAAAATATATCCATATACCTGTTCGCCTTCCTGGGTTATTTTACCACTGGTTTGGCACAGCAAACTCCGGCTCCAGAACAAACAGAAGCCATTAGTATCACCGGTGCCACAGCTCATATCGGCAACGGAGAGGTAATTGAAAACTGTACCCTAGTATTTGAAAATGGAAAGATCACAGCCATTGGGACAGATGCTACAACCAAAGGCAAGGTGGTTAATGCAAACGGGAAGCACATCTATCCAGGCTTCATTGCCCCTGGAAAATCCCTCGGGCTGATAGAAGTCAATGCGGTACGGGCCAGCAATGACCAGGACGAATTGGGAAGTATGATCCCGCATGTACGAAGTCTTATTGCTTATAATGCGGAATCCCAGGTGGTGGAAAGCATGAGGCCCAACGGGGTTCTCATTGGCCAGGTAACCCCAAAAGGAGGAAGGATTTCGGGGAGTTCTACCATAGTGCAATTTGATGCCTGGAATTGGGAAGACGCAGCAATTAAGGTTGATGATGGCATTCACCTCAATTGGCCGAATTCCTTTAGAAGAGGCCGTTGGTGGCTAGGCGAACCCAGGGGATTTCAACCCAACAAGGAATATGCAGGCCAAATCGAGGAAGTGGCTTCTTTTATACATAATTCCCGGGCGTATGGCCAGGCCAAAACCCAGGAGACCAACCTGGCATATGGAGCCATGCAAGGGCTGTTTGATGGCAGTCAGAAACTTTATGTCTATGCCCAGGGAGAAAAGGAGATCATTGATGCCGTAAGCATTCTTAAAAAGGCCGGGATTAAGGAAGTGGTGTTGGTTGGGGGCTATCACGCCTATAAGATCACCGATTTCCTTAAACAGCATAATATCCCCGTATTGGTTAATTTCACTCATAGCCTTCCAAATTTTGATGATGATGACTACGACCTCCCTTACAAACTTCCCAAGCTATTGGTTGATGCAGGATTGTTGGTTGGCTTACAGAATGCAAATGCTTCCAATTTTCAGACGCGAAATCTGCCTTTTTATGCCGGGCAAATAGTTGGGCAGGGACTTTCCAAAGAGAAGGCACTTCAGTTGATTACGGGCAACACAGCTCAGATCCTGGGTATTGCTGATCAATACGGTACTTTGGAAGTGGGCAAAAGTGCTACACTGTTTGTTTCTGAGGGAGATGCCCTGGATATGCGGGGAAATCAGCTCACCCATGCCTTTATAGATGGACGGGAGATCTCCCTGGAAACCCACCAGACCGCTTTATGGAAAAGGTATATGGATAAATTTGAAGGAAAATAATTGGGGTATAGGGGCAGCAAATCCCTTTTGACAAGGGATTTGCTACATTTGCCTAGATGGCCCAGGAAAAATACATCAGCAGTCTTCAAAATCCCCTGATCAGGCAGGTTCTGCAGTTAAAGGAAAAAAAAAGGGGACGCGACAAATCAGGGTTGTTCGTACTGGAAGGTCAGCGTGAACTGGAACTGGCCTTACGTGGTGGATACGATCTCGCCACAGTTCTATACAATGCGGACATTATCGCAGCAGAGAAACTCTCCGCTTTAATTCACGAAGAGCAAGCCCCTCAGATTATCGAGGTATCGCGGGAGGTCTACAGGCGTATTGCGTACCGGGAAAAGACCGAAGGTATGCTTGCCCTTGCCCGTGCTAAGACCCATGAACTGAAAGCCTTGCGATTTCACCGACAGAATCCACTCATACTTATCGCCCAGGCTCCCGAGAAACCAGGCAACCTTGGGGCACTGCTCCGTACAGCGGATGCCGCCAATCTGGATGCTGTAATCTTGGCTGATCCGAAAAGTGACCTCTATAATCCAAATGTTATTCGTTCCAGTGTGGGGTGCCTGTTTACCGTAAACATTGGTGTGGGAAGTACAGCCGAAGTGCTTCAATTCTTAAAAGACCAAGGAATCATGTTGTACACGGCTGCTCTTAGTGCCAGTCGGATTTATAGTGAGGTAGACTATTCTGGCCCAACAGCCATTGCTGTGGGCACTGAAGCTACTGGTCTTACCCAGGAATGGATAGAGGCCGGTAAAGAAAACATCATTATTCCCATGAAAGGAGAGATCGATTCCATGAACCTTTCCGTGTCGGCAGCAATACTTATCTTTGAGGCCCTTAGGCAAAGGAATTTCAATTGACATAATTGGAATCTTATTTTAAGATCACGATGAACCACCCCGTACTATTCTACATCATCATAGGTATCCTTATTCTTCAATTTGCCATTGAAACGGTACTGGACGTGCTGAATGCTGGAAAATTCAAAGATCCCATACCCCAGGAATTAGAGGATGTTTTTGATGAAAAAGAGTATCGCAAATCACAGGACTACAAACGAGCAAATTTTAGATTCGGGCTCATCTCGGGAATATTTTCCCTTTTCCTGACCCTGGGCTTTCTGATTTTTGGAGGCTTTGAATGGATAGATAGCCTCGCACGAAGTATTACCGAACACCCTATTGGTGCTGCCCTGTTGTTCTTTGGGTTTATTTTTGTGGGTAGTGACCTGGTAAGTACTCCTTTTGCCTATTACCAAACCTTTGTTATCGAGGAAAAGTTTGGGTTTAACAAAACCACCCGTAAATTGTTTTTAGCCGATAAACTGAAGAGTTGGTTAATGGCTGGTATACTTGGGGGAGGCATGCTAAGCCTTGTATTGCTATTCTTCATGTGGGCCGGGGCTGATTTCTGGATCTATGCATGGATACTGATCGCGGTGTTTACCTTATTCATCAACCTGTTCTACAGCCGGCTCATTGTTCCCTTATTCAATAAGCAAACACCATTGCCAGAGGGGGCACTACGAGATAAGATCGAAACCTATGCCAGGAAAGTCGGGTTTGAATTGAAAAGTATCTTTGTTATTGACGGTTCCAAAAGATCTACCAAAGCCAATGCGTATTTCTCCGGGTTTGGGAAGGAAAAACGGGTAACCCTATACGATACCCTGATTCAGGATCTGGAAGAAGATGAAATCGTTGCCGTGCTCGCCCATGAGGTAGGGCATTATAAAAGACATCATGTCCTCTATAACCTGACTTCTTCTATCTTACTTACGGGGCTTACCCTCTTTATATTATCGCTTTTTATCAATAATCCCGAGGTTTCTACGGCGATTGGTGTACAAATCCCCAGCTTTCATGCTGCTTTAATAGGATTCGGCTTGCTCTACAGCCCGATTTCCGAAATTACCGGTTTGCTGATGAATGCCCTCTCTCGAAAATTTGAATTTCAGGCAGATAATTATGCCAGAGAAACCTTCGCATCCCTGCCGCTTATCGACTCCCTGAAAAAGCTTTCTAAAAAGAGTTTGAGTAACCTTACCCCCCACCCTGCTTACGTTTTTGTCCATTATTCCCATCCGCCACTAAAGGATCGCATTCAGAACCTTAGGGCATGATTTTTGTTGGTTACTACAAAAGTTTGTGGTAATTTTAATTTATGCGGACGGAAACAATCATAGAGAAGGAGAACAGGGAAATTGCTAAACAATACAAGGAATTACTGCGTATAAGCTACCAAACGCTCAGTGCCGCAGATAAACGATTAATTCGTTCAGCCTTTGATGTTGCAGTTGATGCGCATAAAAATCAAAGGAGAAAATCAGGTGAGGCATATATTTTCCACCCCATAGCCGTGGCCAAGATTGTGGCGTCTGAAATTGGCCTGGATGCCATTTCAATTGCCACAATCTTGGCCACGGCTATGGGGTGGAAAATATATGCCTCACCTGATTTTCTCCTTTGATTTTTATGCGCATCAACTGCAACATCAAAGGCTGAACGAATTA
>JAAUXZ010036735.1_pt1 | contig 17793 bp, 18 predicted proteins | sample 7278131 | NCBI WGS metagenome assembly JAAUXZ01 (sample SAMN14350119, study PRJNA611818) | marine sediment metagenome | isolation source: surface marine sediment (3m) | place: French Polynesia: Moorea | collected 2018-08 | reverse complement strand
TGAAGGCCGGCCAGCTGATCCCTCTTATCAGCAGTTTTCGAGACATCCATGCCCGTAGAACCATCGTCCTGCTCGGCCCCGAAAGTTCAGTACAGAAAAACGAACTCATAGCCCTGGGCTTTCATGCCATGACCGATTACCCCCAGATCTATTACCACGACCTGATGGATTACAAGCAGACACCAGACTGGCTTAATAACCATTACTGGGCCAATCCGGAGAACTGGGACAAGTTTCGCTGGTAGACCTTACAGCCCGACCACGATCATGCCCACCAGGAACAGGGATCTGCAGCAGAAACGGGCAGCTAATACATGCTGCCCGTTTTCAGGAATAAAACCCAATGAGAATGTGAAGACTACACCTTGATATATTGCCAGCCTTGCTGAAGACGCTGGACGATATGTTCAAGTGCAGAAGGTGCCTTACGCGTATGATCGATCAGGCGGATATACCTGCCCTGCCTCTCCATGTTTTCCAGTGCATTTGAACAGGCGACAAAGCTAAGGTTGTTATGCTGATCAATCATTGCCCTGACCTTTTCAGCATGAGGTGAAACATCTGCATCGAGAAGATCAAGGCCACCGGCGTTAGCGACAACCTCTACCTCAACCCCGGCATCGCTATATTGTTTAATCAGCCTGTCTGCTGTAGCCAGCACACGAGTAAACTTTGTCTCATCTGCCTCGCCAATATGCAGGATCACTTTCTGTGCCTGCATCTTTATTGCAGGATCGAGCCGCACAAGCTCATAAGGCATATTCATAGCAGCACTGGAGTACCAGCCGAGTGCTACACCGCTCATCAGAATAAGCAGCGCAGCAAGACCCTGCATGGCGTGTGTACCTGCTTTTTCCAGCAAGGTCTTACGACAGGAAGCTGCAGGCATGTACTCTTCGGCATAGGCATGGCGAACCGCTGACCTTAGATAATGCAGGTCGCATACCTCACGCCTTAACTCGGGGTGCTGTTCAAGTTCCTTAATAAAGGCCTCACGCTCATCAGCATCCATCTGATCGTCAATGTAGGCATGGATACGATAATCCTTATCAACTGAATCATTCATCTCAGACCACACTCCTTAAGTGTTTTTTCCCCGCAGAGTGACGTAATGCGTTCTCATCTAAACGCGACAGGAGTGCCTTACGTCCGCGGCTTAATCTGCTCATTACAGTTCCTGTCGGGATACCCAGTATCTCGGCGGTATCCCGATAACTAAATTCATTTAAATCAACCAGCGCAATAACTTCACGCTGATCAACAGGTAGCTGCTTCACAGCTTCCCTTACCCGGGCGACAGTTGAGTCCTGCTCGAAACGCTGCTCCGGACAGCTTGTGCAAGCCAGGGCATTCTCCTCCAGCTCCCTGAAATCTCGCAATTTTCGCAAATGCTCTCGCCAGCAATTGCCCAGTATCGTGAATAACCAGGGCCTGAGCTTTTCAACCTCCCTGAGCTGATGGGTTTTGTTCAGGGCCTTAGCCAGCGCATCCTGAACAAGGTCATCTGCCAGCATCTCATCACCACACCAGGCCAGTGCCGTGCGGTAAAGCGCGGGTCTTTGTTCCGACAGTTCTCTATGCAGCTTTATATTGGTGCATAGCTTTTTTACAAATTTCATTAAGCCAGATTCCCCCCTCTCATTTAGTTGATGCAACTACATACATCTTTATTCCCATTTATTTTTTTATTCTCAGATTGGGAATATCTGGGTCCGGCGAACCGTCACTACTATGTAAGCCTTAGTGACCAGCTTCTCTAAAAAACCTGATGAGGTTACGCAGAAATCTATGCGCGTAGCTTTTATCCGGTTCAGCATTGGACATAGTCATCCAGACTTTGAAGCTGATACTTAAGCCGTCTAAAGCAACCTGAAAGATGTTAAGGGTCGGTTTGCGATCCCGCTAACAACGATTTACTAGCAGGAAATCCTCTGTAGCTAGTCCTGGCCCTGCACATGCAGGGTCTTTTTTATTAACCGGAATCTTCTACAAAAAAATATCGCCAGGCGACGCCCGTCTGAAGTTTTAGCTCATCGAAGAGTTCTGGGGCCGGTTTAACGGTCTCTGCATGAATACCAATAATGTCGATAAAACAGCGGCCTGCCCCTGCACGCCTTCTCCAGTTCAGAATATTTGGGGTAAGCTCACTTCCACAGCCAGGACAGGCTACTGGTTCAACACTTCCTTCTGCCCACCACTGCCGCCATTCATCAAGGGGCTGCTTACATGAGGGACAACGCGGTTTATAACTCAGGCGATCAGACCTGAACCGGGGCTTCGCTGAAGGTTCGGGTATATGTACATGGTAGAAACTGGCGGTGCCCCAGGCTGATTCATCTGGCGCCTCGAACTCGACGGTTGGTGCACAGCCGAGAAACATCATTCGATCGAGAAAACGATCTCCTGCATGCAGATACAAGGGGCCTTGATCACGAACCTGGTCAGCAATACCTGTTGCCATGACGGCTTTTGCAAGCTGCTCCAGTGAACCGGGAATCCATAGCGGATCTTCGGGAACAAGTACCAGTCTTGGCGCTGGCATGAATTACTGCTCTTCCTGAATCAGCCTGGTAATCTCCGCCACAACCGGGTCTGAGTCCCACATCAGACCACCGAAATAGGCCAGCCTGATCTTGCCCTGTTTATCCAGGATGTAAGTGGTCGGGAAGGCGCGCAGCTTCCAGGGCAGCACGGTCTTGCCCTCAACATCCATGAGCACGGGATAGTTTGCCGGCACCTGTTTCAGGAAGCCCTCAACCACCGAGACTTCTTCCTTGATATCGACACTGAGCAACTCAAAGTCATCACCCTTTAATCGCTCACCCAGACGATTCAGGGATGGAATCTCTTCCACACAGGGCGGACACCAGGAGGCCCAGAAATTGATCAATACCACCTTGCCCCTGTAATCGGCCAGGTCGTATCGTTTGCCATCAAGATCCAGCAGATCGAGCTCGGGGGGTGTCGGATCACCGGTATAAGGTTTTAATCGGGCCGACAAGGAGTTAAGCGTCCAGTCTCTTATGGCGAAATCGGATTGAGTATCAGCCCACTGACTCGCCATGAGCACAGGCTTTGCCCTTGCAATATGTCTGGGCAGTACCTTGCTGGCCGCCACTTCCTCTTCAGTCGCCTCAGGTCGTGTCTGGTAACCATCAGCCACTCCGGGAATGATCTGGGTGAAGACCTGCGCACCACCCGCCTGCAATCGCTCCACCACCCTGTCCAGATACCAGACCTTGGATGAGGAGCCTGGCTGAAGGATATAAACAGGCATGGCGGCATGCTTGATGACTTCGTGGTAGATGACCGGCTGACCAGGTTCAGGCGTGTTGTCCATGAGATTGGGGTGCAGGAGATAAAGACCACTCAGTCGGTTCCTGTCCCCGCCCTGCTGGAGCCAGCGATTAACTGCCATCAGGGTCAGGATGCTACCCCGTTCCGCGGTAAGAATAAAAAAGCGACGATCGGGATCTTTCGGCACAGACCTGGCGATCAGCTCAACAACATCTTCTACCGGCACCTCAGTCAGACTCGTTCTGCCCGGCGGCAGAAACCAGGCAGAGTGCAGGTCTGGCATCCAGACTTCAAAGCCCTGGGCAGCAATACCCTCGGACAGTTCCATTGAGCGCGGACTGTTCTCGCCAACACCAAACTCAGAAGGTATCCATAACAGGCGATCATAATCGCCCGAACCATACTGGTAGACCGGCACGATGCTACCCGATGAAAGCTCCACATCAACAGCATTGCCCATGGCATGCACAGACCAGGCAATAAGCATCATGGCGATGATCAGGTAATAAATTGGACTCAGTCGACTCAAGAAATGAATGCCGGTAACGCTACAGGAGCAGACATCATAACCTGAAACAGGGAGAGAGAAGAGAAATGGTGGCTATGCCCTGATTCGAACAGGGGACCCCATCATTATGAGTGATGTGCTCTAACCAGCTGAGCTACATAGCCACGACAGAAGGGCGCGAATCTTACCGGAAGCGCCCTCAGCGGTCAATCAGGGCTTATACATTAAAGCGGAAATGGACGACGTCGCCTTCCTGCATGATGTAATCCTTGCCCTCGAGGCGCCATTTACCGGCATCCTTGGCACCCTGTTCTCCCTTACCGGTAATGAAGTCGTCATAGGAGACCACCTCGGCACGAATGAATCCCTTTTCGAAATCGGTATGGATTACGCCAGCCGCCTGTGGCGCGGTGGCACCCACGCGCACTGTCCAGGCACGAACCTCTTTAACACCCGCGGTGAAGTAGGTCTGCAGGCCCAGCAGGGAATAACCGCCCCTGATCACGCGGTCCAGCCCGGGTTCTTCAAGCCCCATCTCGGCCAGGAACTCACCCTTTTCATCGTCATCGAGCTGAGCGATCTCGGCCTCGATGGCGGCACAGACAGGGACGACCACGGCGCCTTCCTTTTCGGCATGCGCCCTGACCTGGTCGAGGAGTGGATTGTTCTCAAACCCACCCTCATCCACATTGGCGATATACATGATGGGCTTGATGGTGATGAGATGCATCTCGCGGATATCCAGGCGTTCCTCATCGGTCAGCTCAAGGGTTCGGGCCGGATTGCCATCCTGAAGATGTGCCAGTACGCGTTCGAAGAAGGCCTTGCGGGCGATCATCTCCTTGTTACCGGACTTCGCTGTCTTTGCCACACGGGTGACAGCCTTCTCAGCCGTCTCCATGTCAGCCAGGACCAGTTCGGTCTCTATGGTCTCGATATCATCAAGCGGGCTTACCTTGCCTTCCACGTGTACGACATCATCGTTCTCGAAACAACGCACGACATGGGCGATGGCATCGGTCTCGCGGATATGCGCCAGGAACTGGTTACCCAGACCTTCACCCTTGGAGGCACCTGCCACCAGGCCGGCGATATCGACGAACTCCATGGTGGTCGGGATCACCTTTTCAGGCGACACGATCTCGGCGAGGGCATCCAGTCTGGGATCCGGCATGGGTACTACGCCGACGTTGGGATCGATGGTACAGAATGGATAGTTCTCGGCCTGGATCTCGGCCCTGGTCAGGGCATTGAACAGGGTCGACTTACCTACATTGGGCAGACCAACGATTCCACACTTAAAACCCATCTTGATAATTCTCCTGTATCAGCGCGAATGCAGCTGATTCATGACTTTTTGATGTTCACCGCCGATGATGTCTTCGACGTGCCTTACGGCATCATCTATACAATCATCGATGAGTTGCTGGTCCGCCTTACCGGCTCTTGCCAGCACAAAGTTGACGACCTGTTCTTTACTACCAGGGTGGCCAATACCAATTCGCAGACGCATGAAGTCTTTGCCAAGGTGGCTGGTGATATCACGCAGGCCATTATGTCCCCCATGACCACCGCCACGCTTGAGCCGAATCGTACCCGGCTCCAGGTCCAGCTCATCATGAGCTACGAGGATCTCTTCCAGCGGAATTTTATAGAAATTACTGATCTGCCTGACGGCCTGGCCACTGCGATTCATAAAGGTAGTAGGCTTGATCAGCCAGATATCGGAACCAGCGATCCTGAGCTTGCAGACCTCACCCGAGAACTTGTTCTCGGGTCGGAACTGGCCATTGAAACGACGTGCCAGCTCATCCACAAACCAAAACCCGGCATTATGCCGGGTCTGTTCGTAATCAGGGCCTGGATTACCCAGGCCCACGATTAGTCTTATGCCATTAGCTGCCATAGGGCAGATGGTTATTCGCTGGCTTCTTCGCCTTCGCCTTCGCCTTCAGTAACCTCTTCCTCGGCTACTTCAACTTCAGCGCGTGTCTTATGGACAGTGGCAATGGCATTGTCATGACCATGTGCCAGATCGACCATTTCAACACCTTCAGGCAGTTTGATGTCAGACAGATGCAGGGTCTCACCCATGTGCAGTTCAGCCAGGTCAATTTCGAGGTACTCTGGCAGATCCTTAGGCAGACAGCTGATCTCAACCTCAGAAGCGATATGGCTGATGAGGCCACCTTCCATCTTCACACCGACACAGCTTTCTTCGTTCAGGAAGTGCAGAGGCAGCATGACGTGCATCTTCTCGTTTTCGTTGATGCGCTGCAGGTCGACATGCAGAACCAGTGGCTTGGCAGGATGACGCTGCAGGTCACGCAGGACGACCTTCTCGCTTTCACCACCCAGTTTCAGGGTAAGAACCTGAGAATAGAAGGCCTCTTCTTCGAGCTGACGAATCAGTTCGTTGTGCTTCAGCGTAATGGCAACAGGTTCTTTACCAGCACCGTAAACGATACCAGGAACAAGGCCAGCATGACGCAGGCGGCGGCTCGCACCCTTGCCCTGCTCATCACGCGTCTCGGCGTTAACTTCAAATGTAACAGACATGTTTAAACTCCAGATAAATTAAAAACAAAAGCCGCCCTTCAGGGCGGCTGGCTCCTCCGCGACCAGAGAAACCTAATCCATAAACAGCGTGCTCACCGATTCTTCCCGGCTGACTCTGCGTATGGTCTCTGCCAGCATTGCGGCTACGCTTAGCTGACGGATCCTGTCACAGGCTTCTGCCTGCGCGCTCAACGGTATGGTGTCAGTTACCACCAGCTGGTCGAGCTGCGAATTCATAATATTGTCTACCGCTGGCCCCGACAGAACGGCATGTGTCGCATAGGCCAGTACCTTTTCAGCACCATGATCCTTAAGCGCACCGGCTGCCTTACACAGGGTACCCGCGGTATCCACCAGGTCATCAACGATGACACAGGTTTTACCTTCTACCTCACCGATGATATTCATCACCTGCGAGACATTCGCCTTGGGGCGACGTTTATCAATGATGGCGAGATCTGCATCATCCAGGCGCTTGGCGATTGCCCGGGCACGTACCACACCACCGACATCGGGTGAAACCACGATCAGGTTCGGCAGCTTCTGCCGATAGATATCACCCAGTAACACCGGAGACGCATACACGTTGTCTACCGGTATATCAAAAAAGCCCTGCACCTGGTCGGCGTGCAGATCCACGGTGAGCACACGGTCTGCACCCACACTGGTAATCATGTTGGCAACCACCTTGGCAGAAATCGGTACACGCTGTGACCGTACGCGGCGGTCCTGGCGTGAGTAACCAAAGTAAGGGACTACCGTGGTAATGCGGCTCGCCGAAGCACGGCGTAGGGCATCAACCATGATCAGTAGTTCCATCAGGTTGTCATTCGTGGGTTCACAGGTCGACTGAACGATGAAGACATCCTTACCACGGACGTTTTCAAGGATTTCAACCTGGACCTCACCATCACTGAACTTATCCACCATGGCCTTACCAAGTGGCATGTTCAGATATTCTGTAATGGACTGAGCCAATTGCGGGGTACCATTTCCCGCAAAAACCATCATCCGATTGCTATCAGGCATTTCTCATTTACCTTAGGCGATGGAAAGTGGCTGGGCCGGCAGGATTCGAACCTGCGAATGCCGGGATCAAAACCCGGTGCCTTACCGCTTGGCGACGGCCCATCTAACTTCATGTGCGCTGGGCGCCCTGTTCGATCGCCAACCGGTCCATTAACGGCGAACGATTGCGGCCAACAGCGATAAATCCCTGCCATTCTTCCGGAGCCTGCCTTAAAACCTGGTCTGCGATGCAGCGATCAGCGAACTGAGCGAACACGCAACTCCCTGTCCCAGTCATCCTGGCAGGCGAAAAATTTCCAAGCCAATCAATGACCTGGCCCACTTCAGGATGGCGTCTGCGAACCACTGGTTCAAAGACGTTTTTACCCCCGCCCGAAAGAAAGTCGGGTATTGTGATTGGGCGGCAGTCCCGTGTCAATTCCGGGTCAGCGAAAACTGGCCCTGTAGCTACCTCTAATGCGGGTTTCAGCACCAGGAACCAGGGTTCCGGGAGGGTGACCGGAGTGACCTGCTCACCGACACCTTCTGCCCAGCAGGCCTGCCCGTGAATAAATACAGGTACATCGGCACCGAGCTGAAGCCCCAGATCAGCGAGCTCAATAGCCTCAAGCCCTGCTCCCCAGAGCGCATTCAGCGCTACCAGGGTCGTAGCGGCATCAGAGCTACCACCGCCGAGTCCACCACCCATCGGCAGGCGCTTGATCAGATCAATGTCTGCCCCCTGTGAAATACCCGCTCTTGTCTGCAACAGCCTGGCAGCACGTACGATAAGGTCTTGATCAGGTGAAACTCCAGCAATCTTGTAGTGAGGCCGAAGATCAGCATCTTCGGGGATAGAAAAATCCAGTTCATCACCGTAGTCCAGAAACTGAAACACGGTCTGCAGGAGATGATAACCATCAGGCCTTCTGCCTGTGATGTGCAGAAAAAGATTCAGCTTGGCGGGGGCAGGCCAGTGCGCCCTGTTACTCAGGACAGGTTCCATGTTTCAACGATCAGTTTAAGGCTGATATCACGTCCCTCGATCCTGATCATGCCAGGCACCCAGAGGCCATCCACGAGTTCATGTCGGGAATAAGCAATCTGCCACTGCGCCTGTGACAGACTTTGTACATAGAGTCCATCAACCTGATGAGCCTCCAGCGGCAGATCAGGATCTTCCAGTCCACGAACCCAGTGATCAAGAGCGGTGATGGGCAGGGACCAGCCAAGCTGCGACTGCATGAGCTGTTCGGCACTTTCAGAATCCGGAAGCTCACCTTCACGTGACTGCATACTGACTCGCCCCGATTCCCGCCACAGCCTTAACTGCATACGACCAAGGGCATCGTAGAGGCGAAGATCATAATCATCACCCTTGCGGATCCAGCGGATAATGCCGCTACCACCCTCATCATGGTAACGGATCGCAAAGCGACCATTCAGTGACCAGTGATCGAGTTCCAACAGACGAGTGCGTTGCTGCTCGTAGGCAGCCGACTCATCTTTCAGGGGAACCTGGGCACAGCCAGCGATGACAAACGCCAGCATCAGAAGAACCAGTCTCCTCACAGATCAAGGCGCCTGATCAGGTTCTTCAGATACTGACTATCGGGGAACTGTTTCAGGGCATCCTGAATGATGGCATTGGCCTCATCCTTGTTGCCCCTGATCCAGAGAATCTCGACCAGGTGGCTGGCAATTTCATCATCAGCCAGCATGGAATGTGCACGCCGCAGATAACGCTCGGCCTCATCAAGATTACCCAGTCGATACTGAACCCAGCCCATACTGTCGAGGATGGCCGGATCATCAGGATTGACCCTTAGCGCCTCCTGTATGTATATCAGCGCCTCTTCAAAGCGATCGGTACGGTCTGCGAGCGTATAGCCCAGTGCATTGAGTGCTGCAGCATGGTTTGGTGAACGCTTCAGGATCTGCTTCATATCCTGTTCAAGCAGGTCTATGCGATCAAGGCGTTCTGACAGCATGCCCCGGGCATAAAGCAGGTCTTCATTATCCGGATAATCTTTCAGGGCAGAGGTATACAGCTTATAGGCCTCCTGCTTTTTACCACCCTCTTCCAGCAGACTTGCCTCAAGCAGGTACAGGCGTACGCGTTCTTCTGCAGTTGAGACAGCAAGACGTAATTGCGCAAGATTGGCCTGTGCCTTATCGAGGTAACCCAGATTAGCCAGCTGGATAGCGATACGTGTCTGGGCCTCGTAGAGGAACTCACCCTCGGTGACGCGAAGATACCAGCCGATGGCCTCCTTGCTATTGCCCCGCCGCTCAGAAATGCGCCCAAGGTAATAGCTGGCCTCCTGGGTATGCTTACCCATTTGCAACACGGTGAGCAGGTAACGCTCCGCATCATCAAAATCCTGAATCTCGACATTCAGCAAACCAAGGGTGTAAAGCAGGTCTACATTGTCAGGCTGTTTTTCAACAATGATTTCAAACTGCTCGCGCGCTGCATCGTAACGCCTGACCTCTACCAGCATCTGCGCATAGGTCAGGCGGATATCAACATTCTCCGGGCTGGCCTTAACCATGGCCTCGATATCATTGAGTGCACGATCTGTCTCACCCATCAGCAGCCAGATCCTGTTCCTGAGCAGGCGCATCTCATCACTATCAGGACTCAGGGCCAGACCCTGTTCCGCAGCGGCTATCGCGTCCTCGTACTGTTTGAAACTGAAGGCCACGGAAGACATGGTGAAGGCTGCCTCAAAATCCTCCGGGTGCCGGACACTCAGTTCTGACATTACCGGCATGGCCTGGTCTCGTTCGACATCCTGAATCAACAGGGCACCGGCAAGTCGGAATCCACCCCCCTTCTGTTCCCTGGTGGCCGCAATGACCTTTTCAAAATACTCAACTGAGGGTCTCAGTTCCGAGCGCCGTGCATGGAGTACCGCGAGTATCTTCCAGACCTCCAGGCTGTCCGGCTCCAGGCTCAGCCAGTGCTGCGCCATATCCAGAGCAGCCTGATCCTGCCCGGCAAACAGGGCGACACGGGTTGCCCTTTCTGCAACCCTGGGATCTTCCACACTAAGCGCAGCCCCCTGATAGGCAGTAGTCGCCAGGCCCAGATTTCCCTCTTTACCAGCCAGCTCGCCAACCAGTATCTGGTAGATCACATCCGATTCCTGGGCCTTGCGTTCCTCGGCCTTCAGACGCTCGATCAGACTGACGTCGGCACCCTCTGCTGGAGCGCCTTCAGGAGACTCTCTTACGACCTGAGTACTACAACCCGCCAGAAACAGGATCAGGAAAACAGGAAAAAGCGGATAACGCATAGGGTTTTTGCCCAGATTTGTCTTGGCTAAACTATAACCTATGAATACCGTGCATGCTGCCCGTAATTTTTACTGTCGGCTTGTTTTCGGTTTAGGCTTCAATCAAAATTGCGCGTTTGCCCGGATTGCCCCAATTGTTCATGTCCCTCCTGACCATAGGAATTAATCACAAGACCGCTCCAGTATCGGTGCGCGAGAAAGTCGCGTTTGCACCCGATCAGCTGGACCAGTCGCTACGTTCCCTGCAGGAACTGGACGGCGTGAACGAGGCTTTAATTGTATCGACCTGCAACCGCACTGAGCTGTACTGTCGCGTCGAGGAGCAGGATCCAACCCAGGCTGTCATCGACTGGATGGCCGAACACCATAACCTGCAGGACAAGGAATTAAGGCCCTACGTCTACACGCATGCTGGCAGGGATACAGTTCAGCATCTACTTCGTGTCGCCTGTGGCCTGGACTCACTGGTGCTTGGCGAACCCCAGATACTCGGCCAGCTGAAATCGGCCTTCCAGGGCGCACGTCATGCCGGAACCCTGGGCAGCCAGCTGGGCAGGCTATTCCAGCATGCCTTCTCCGTTGCCAAGCAGGTACGTACCGACACGGCAATCGGCGAGAGTGCCGTCTCAGTCGCGTTTGCTGCAGTCAACCTGGCCAAGCAGATCTTTGGCGACCTGGACAGGCAGACAGCGCTGATGATCGGTGCCGGAGAAACCGTGGAACTTGCTAGTCGCCACCTCCACGCCAACGGTATCGGGAAACTCATGGTGGCCAACCGCAGTCTTGAGCGGGCAGAACAGCTGGCCGATCAGTTTGACGGTGAGGCCTTTACATTACCCGCCCTGACCGATCGCCTGCATGAGGCCGATATCATCATTTCCTCTACTGCCAGTCCGTTGCCCATTCTGGGTAAGGGTGCCACTGAACGCGCACTGAGAAAACGCAAGCATCGCCCCTTCTTTATGGTGGATATCGCCGTACCCCGCGACATCGAGCCCGAGGTTGGCGAACTTGACGATGTCTTCCTGTATACCGTTGATGACCTGCAGGAGGTCATCGACGAGAACCTCAATTCACGACGTGAGGCCGCCGCCCAGGCCGAAGAGATCATCGATACCCGGGTTGAGGAATTCGAGGGATGGCTGCGCGGCCAGGGTGCCGTTGAACTGATTACCCGTTACCGTAGCAACTCCAACCAGATTCAGGATGAGGTCATGGCCAAGGCCCTGCGACTGATTGAACAGGGCAAGTCCTCCGAAGAGGCCCTGCAGTTCCTTGCCCATACCCTGACCAATAAACTCACCCATGAACCAACCTCTCGGCTTAGTCAGGCTGCCCGTGACGGACGCCTTGAAATGATTGAGCATGCACGTGAATTGCTTGGCCTGGACAACGACACCTAACAGCAGAACCCATTACCGTGAAAGCCTCTATTATCAGCAAGCTCGAGGGTATCGCCGAGCGTTATGAAGAACTGGGCGCATTGCTCTCAGATCCTGATGTGATTAATCAGCAGGACCAGTTCCGCAAGTATTCCATGGAGTACAGCCAGATCGAACCTGTGGTAAAGGCCTTTTCTGAATTCCAGCAGATCCAGGATGACCGCGAGGCTGCCAACGAGATGCTGAATGAGGATGATGCAGACCTCAGAGCCATGGCCCAGGAAGAGATCAGGGCGGCAGATGAGCGCCTTGAAAACCTGGAACTGGAGCTGCAGAAACTCCTGCTTCCCGTCGACCCCCACGACCATAGCAACGTCTTCCTGGAGATTCGCGCGGGCACCGGTGGTGACGAAGCCGCCATCTTTGCCGGGGATTTGTTTCGCATGTATTCACGGTATGCGGAAAACATGGGCTGGAAGATTGAGGTCATGAACCAGAACGATGGTGAGCATGGTGGCTTCAAGGAAATCATCAGTCGTATCGTTGGCAATGGTGCCTACTCAAGGCTGAAGTTTGAATCTGGGGCGCACCGTGTACAGCGCGTACCTGAGACTGAATCACAGGGACGCATACATACCTCGGCAGCAACAGTTGCCGTGATGCCAGAGCCTGACGAGGTTGAAGAGATCGACATCAACCCGGCCGACCTGCGTATCGACACCTTCCGCGCCTCTGGGGCCGGTGGTCAGCATGTCAACAAGACTGACTCGGCGATCCGCGTCACCCACCTGCCTACAGGCATTGTGGTCGAATGCCAGGATGAGCGCTCACAGCATAAGAACCGGGCCCGCGCCATGTCTGTACTGCAGGCGCGGCTGATGGATGCACAGATTGAGAAACAGCAGGCTGAGCAGGCCAGCACGAGACGCAGCCTGGTTGGCAGCGGCGACCGCTCAGAACGCATTCGCACCTATAACTATCCACAGGGCCGTATCACGGATCATCGCATCAACCTGACCCTCTACAAGCTGGAAGATGTGGTTCAGGGCGGTCTTGAACAGGTCATCGATCCGATCATGTCTGAATATCAGGCCGATCAGCTGGCAGCGCTCTCAGAAGAGGAATGAGTAGCACCATCGCAGAACTGATCAGGGCCTCAGAGCTACGCCTGAACACCCTCTGCGATTCCCCCAGGCTGGATAGCGAACTGCTGCTGGCCTCTGTCTTGGACAAACCCAGGAGCTATCTCTTCACCTGGCCTGAACAGTCCCTGACTACGGAACAGGAGACTCGATTCCAGGCCTTACTCGATCGGCGCATCAAGGGCGAACCACTCGCCTACATCCTCGGCAACAGGGAGTTCTGGTCCATGCCGCTGAGGGTCAGCCCGGGCACCCTGATCCCAAGGGCAGATACCGAATTACTGGTCGAGCAGGCACTAAAGCAGCTACCAGAACATGAGGCCAGGCATATCCTCGACCTTGGCACCGGCAGCGGCGCCATTGCACTGGCCATTGCCTGCGAACGCCCGAATTCAAGTGTAGTGGCCACCGATCAGTCTGAAGCTGCCCTGACGATGGCAAGGGAGAACGCCAGCCTGCATGACATCGGCAATATCGAGTTTATTCATGGCGAATGGTTCTCCCCTTTTCCCGACACGACGAGGTTTGACCTGATCGTCTCAAACCCACCCTATATTGCCGAAGATGATCCGCATCTTCTTCAGGGCGATCTGCCTTCAGAACCCCGCTCTGCACTCGTCTCAGGGCCTGACGGCCTTGATGATATCCGGACCATTATCAGCCTGGCACCCGAACACCTGGTCCGCGGGGGCTGGCTGATGCTGGAGCATGGATATGACCAGGCTGAGGCGGTTAAGGGATTATTCCAGGATGCCGGATTCATCGACGTCACTACCATCAGGGATCTGGCTGGGCAGGATCGCGTGACCCAGGGCCACCTGGCCTGAAAAGTCGCGCTTGAAAGATTCTGGCGACGGGCTACGATAGGCCTATGTCCGAGGAACAGGATCTTCTAAGACACCGAGAGATCGGTTTTCGCGGCCCTCATCCCGATAAGGATCAGGCTGCACGGGCCATGTTGTTTCTCGTTGATGCACCCGGAGTGAATGGCGTCCGGCGCATTGATCCGGACACCATTGTCGTTAGCTACGATCTCAGGCATATCTGCTTTTCTGCCATTGAATACGCACTTCAGTACAGCGGCTTCCACCTGGACAACAGCCTGCTTTATAAACTCCAGCGGGCCTTCTACACCTATTCTGAAGAGATCCTTCGCGCCAACCTGGGCCTGGAGAAGATCGACTGTGCAACAGATTGCGCCCAGAAGCTGTTTGTCAGCCAGTACCAGAAGAAACAGCATGGCTGCAGGGACCATCGACCGGCGCACTGGCGCCAATACCTGTAGGCGTCATTTTTCCGACTTTCTTGCGACGCTGGTTTTTTGACTACTTGCCCTGTCAGCGGCATCAGACTGCCGGCAACATTCCGTCATTCCGCTTGTTTTGCCGCCAACCGATCCAAAGAAATTACTTTAATTAACAACGATTTATAATCTTTTCGTAAGGTTTGGCACGATCTTGGCAAAGATACCCGCAAACCAACGGGGATGCTGAGATGATTCGTCAAACCGCAGAACAAACAACTAAAAGCACCAGCCTGACTACGGCCAGAACCAATAATCTGGCAGTCAAACCTTTTAATCGGGCAGCCAAGGCCGCCGAACTGCTGCAGAAACTCCAGACCACCCTGGACCTGGAGGCCATCATTGATATGTTTTCTGGCTCCATCCAGGAGATCATTCCGCATGAAGGATACAGCTACCAGGAAGCGGAACTCGATTACTCCATCCAGGAAGGTCGCCAGTCACGTCATCGCATCGCCTACAACCTGATCATCCAGGAAGAAATGCTTGGCACCCTGACCCTGTTCCGCAACTGGAAATTCACACCGCAGGAGATGGAGCAGCTTGAAGCCCTGCTCCCACAGATTCTCTACCCCCTGCGTAATGCCCTGAAATATCATCGCGCCCTGGAGCATGCTTACAACGACAAACTCACCGGCCTGCGCAACCGAACCTCACTGGAAATGGAAGGGCCGCGCACCCTGGAAATGGCGGCCCGCGCAAACATGGACCTGTGCGTGATGATGATCGACATCGATCATTTCAAGAAGATTAACGACAGCTACGGTCATCTCTGTGGCGACAAGATCCTCAAGCGCGTTGGCAAGGTGATCAATGATGTCATCCGTGGTAGCGACGAGGCCTACCGTTTTGGTGGTGAAGAGCTGGCGGTGATCCTGCCCAATGCTGATGCCAACGGTGCCGTCTGTCTTGCTGAACGCATACGCAACGAAATTCGCTCGCTCGAATACTGCAACGAGGACGACCTGAACGTGACCGTGAGTATCGGGATCGCACAGCAGGACCCAAAAGACGGCTTTTATAGCCTGATCGAGCGTGCCGACCAGGCCCTCTACGAGGCCAAGCATACCGGCCGTAACCGAGTTTGTGTTAAGGACGCCCTGATCAACTGATCTTCTCACCCTATAGCCTTACCCTCACATGCGGGCTAACATCGCCCGCATGTCTTTATCTGATACCCAGCTTCTTCGCTATAGTCGCCAGATCCTCCTGCCACAGATTGATGCCCCCGGACAGGAGCGACTGCTTAACAGCCATGCCCTGATTATCGGTATGGGTGGTCTCGGTTCGCCCGTCGCCATCTACCTGGCCTCTGCCGGGGTAGGCAAGCTCACTATTGTGGACTTTGATACCGTCGATCTGTCCAACCTGCAGCGTCAGATCATCCATGGCGATGATGATATCGGCCGCCCCAAGGTCGAAAGTGCCAGAGAACATCTGCTTTCCATCAATCCTGATTGTCGAATCGAAACCGTGAATGAGCGGCCAGATTATCAGCAACTCAGCGAACTGGTCTCAGACTGCGATATCGTGCTTGAGTGTTCAGATAATTTTGACAGCCGCTTTCTGCTCAATCGCGTCTGCCAGGAACAGGACAGACCCCTGGTCTCTGCGGCGGTCATTCGAATGGAAGGACAACTATCAATCTTTATCCCCGGCCCGGAAGAACCCTGTTATGCCTGCCTGTATCGCGAACAGGGCGAGGATGAGAATCGATGTAGTGAGACCGGCGTGCTGGCCCCGGTGGCCGGCATGCTGGGCTGCATGCAGGCCACCGAGGCCCTGAAACTGCTCACCGGCCTTCCTGTCAGGTCCGGAAGACTGATGGTGGTTGATGCGGAACGTATGCAGTTCCGTGAGATAAGACTGAAGAAAGATCCCAGCTGCCCAATCTGCAGCCAGTCCTAGTGCAGGGTTCTGGCCTCAGGCTTTGCAGCCTGTTCGCGAAAGACCTCTTCTACATCGACCGTATCGAAATGGTACTGGGCATTGCAGAACTCACAGGCCACATGAATCGCACCTTCATCCCTGAGAATCGACTGAGCCTCTTCTGAGCCAAGGCTCCTGATCATGTTGCGCACGCGCTCCTCGGAACAACTGCACCGGAAGCTCACCGGCTCACGCTCGAACATACGGACATCTTCTTCGTGATAAAGACGATGTATGAGTTCGGTCGCCGGCAACTCAAGGAGTTCCTGATCGGTGACGGTATCTGCCAGGGCCACAGCGCGATTCCAGGCATCCGGGTCCTTTTCTTCACCGGGCAGGGCCTGCAGGAGAATCCCCGCTGCCCGTTCCTCACTGGCACCCAGCCATAACTGGGTTGGCAACTGTTCAGAGCGCATGAAGTACTCACGCAGGGCATCTGCCAGGGTATCGCCAACCAGTTCAACTACCCCCTGGTAACGCTCCTTACCCTCACCCGGGTCAATGGTGATCACCATTCTTGCATCACCAAACTGGGCCTGCAGACCGGCCTCAGGCACGATGCCTTCCCAGTGCGCCAGACCACGCAGGTGACGATTGCCATCGGCCTGCATTACCAGCATGGAGATTGGACCCTTGCCGGTGACCTGCAAAATCAGCGAGCCGTTGAACTTGATGGTCGCAGACAACAGGGCAACTGCTGCCATCGCCTCACCGAGCACCTGGCGTACGGCCGGCGGATAATCGCCCCGCTCAAGGATTGCCTGCCAGGAGGCATCCAGGTGCACCCACTCACCGCGCACATTGGTACGCTCGATGATGAAGCGATGCAGGCTATCAAGTTCCATATCCTTGGCCATCAGTCACCCAGCTTCTGCTTTAGCAGCTGATTCACCATGCCAGGATTCGCCTTACCCTTGGAGGCCTTCATGATCTGGCCAACGAAGAAACCGATCATCTTGCCGCGCTTTTGCTCTTCAGCATTACGATAGTTTTCAACCTGCTGGGGATTGCTGGCGATGACTTCATCAACCAGGGCCTCGATAGCCCCGGTATCAGTGACCTGTTTCAGCCCCCTGGTCTCGATGACCTCATCAGCACTGCCTTCACCCTGCCACATCGCATCGAAGACCTCTTTGGCGATCTTGCCGGAAATGGTGTTGTCCTGGATACGTAACAACAAGCCCCCCAGCATCTCCGCACTCACGGGTACGGCCTCGATCTCCACGCCCTCTCGATTCATGGCACCAGAAAGGGCGCCGGTCATCCAGTTCGCTACCATTTTTGCATCAGAACCACCGGCAGCAGCCAGCGCCGTCTCAAAGTAATCGGCCATAGCGCGACTCGCAGTAATAATCGCCGCATC
>JAAUXZ010140497.1_pt1 | contig 17795 bp, 15 predicted proteins | sample 7278131 | NCBI WGS metagenome assembly JAAUXZ01 (sample SAMN14350119, study PRJNA611818) | marine sediment metagenome | isolation source: surface marine sediment (3m) | place: French Polynesia: Moorea | collected 2018-08 | reverse complement strand
GGCCGAACAGACCGGCAGCTTGATTTCACGGCTCACCAACGATGTGAATATCGTCCGTTCGATGGTATCGCACGCGGTAACCGCCTCGCTCAAGGAAGTCTGTTCGGTTCTCGTGCTGGTCGTGGTCATTTTCCAGATGGATTGGGAAATGGCATTGATTGCTTTCGGTGTTCTGCCTTTTGCCTTTCTGCCCCTGATCCGCTTCGGCCGGCGCATTCGCAAGCTCAGCACCCGTGGGCAGGAAGCCACCGCCGATATGACGGCGTTTTTACATGAGACGTTCGCCGGCGCCAAAATTGTAAAAGCCTTCGGCATGGAGCCCTACGAGAAGGAACGCTTTTACGCCCGCACACGGAAGCTCTACAAGCTCGATATGCGTGAGGCCAAGATTAATGAACTGACCTCGCCGCTGATGGAGTTCATCGGCGGTGTCGGCATGGCGGCGGCCATTTTCTACGGCGGCTACCGGGTGCTAAACGGCAGCTTGACCCCCGGTACTTTCACGGGCGTTTTGACCGCCATCCTCAGCCTTTACCGTCCCATCAAAAGAATCAGCAAACTGAACAACGCCGTCCAGCGGGGTCTGGCAGCCACCGATCGTATTTTCGATATTCTGGAGCGTCCGCCTGAAAGCAGGGAGGGCCGCACCCTGAAGGATCTGGATTTCCGACCGGAGGTGATCGCTTTCGAAGATGTCTCTTTTCGCTATGACGACCAAAAGATCGAACCGGTTCTGGACGGCGTCAATTTCAAGGCCCGTTCAGGACAGGTAACGGCCATCGTGGGCATGAGCGGCGGAGGCAAGACCTCGCTGGTGAATATGATCCCGCGCTTTTACGATGTTGCCGCAGGCTGCATCCGGATCAACGGCCAGGATATCCGGGATTTTTCCCTGTCCTCCCTGCGACGTCAGATTGCCATCGTGACCCAGGAGCCGATCCTTTTCAATGAAAGCATCCGGGACAACATTGCCTATGGAAACCGCAGCGCTGCGCAGGCCGACATTGTGAAGGCGGCTGAGGCGGCCTTCGTCAGCGCCTTCGCCGACCGGCTGCCGCAGGGACTCGACACCCCTGTCGGTGAGCTGGGCTCGCGCCTTTCGGGCGGGGAGAAGCAGCGCATCTGCATCGCCCGGGCCCTGCTCAAGAATGCCCCGATTCTCATCCTGGACGAGGCCACATCAGCTTTGGATTCGGAATCTGAAACACTCGTGCAGAGAGCCCTTGAAAACCTGCTGCAGGGGCGGACGGCCTTCGTGATTGCGCACAGGCTCTCCACCATTGTCCATTCAGACCAGATCATCGTCATGGCCGGCGGCCGTATTGTCGAGGAGGGCCCGCATGAGGCCCTCATGGCGAACGCGGGTGAATACTATAAACTCTACCAGATGCAGTACGGCGGCCATCCCGAAGAACGCCATTACGCGCACGGGGCCTGATACCGGCGGCGTATGCTTCATTCTCCGGTGTACCTATGAAGATCGTTCATCGCCATATTTTTAGAAGCATCATGACACCGCTGGGGGTGAATCTCTTCTTCTTCACCTTTATCTTCCTCATGGGCAAAATGCTCAAAATCACCAAACTGATTATCAACTATCAGGTCGAAACCGGCGTTATCCTGCGGTTGCTCCTCTACTCAATTCCCCACTTCCTGGTTTTTGTGCTGCCCATGGCCGTGATGATGGCGGTCCTTCTGGCTTTCATGCGCATGGCCGCCGACAATGAAATCCTGGTTCTGAAATCCGCCGGCGTTAGTCTCTACAAAATACTGCCCATGGTCCTGGCCATCATCGGATGCGGTGCGCTGGCCACGCTGATGATGACGGTTTACGGCATGCCACAAGGCAAACTGGCCATCAAACGCCTGACCTACGAGACGCTGGCGACCCATGCCAACGTGGGCCTTCAGGAGCGCACCTTCAACAACCGCTTCGAGAAGGTCACGCTCTATGTCAATGCCGTCGACACCCAGAGCATGCAGTTGAAGGATGTTTTCATCGAGGATCGCCGCAATCCCCAAGTCATTGCCACCATCGTGGCGCCCGCCGGGCAACTGATTCGCATACCGGAGCGCAGGGCGGTGCGGCTGCGTCTCTTCAACGGTTTAATCAACCGGGTCGAACGCGCCGAGCAGTCGGCCGGCGTCCTGCACTTTGCCACCTACGATTTCGAGTTCAATTTCAAGCAGGCGGACAAACTGGCGCGCTACAAGCGCAAAGACGAGGACGAAATGAACCTGGCCGAGCTCGATGCGCATATCCGCAATGTCCGGTCCGACCCGAAAGATTTCTACAAAGCCGTGATTGAATACCACAGCAAGTTTTCCATACCGGCCGCCTGTCTGGCATTGGGGCTGCTGGCCATACCACTGGGTGTCGAGTTGAAATCCAGTCGCAAATCGGCCGGGCTGGGGACGGGCCTGAGCCTGTTTGTGCTTTACTATATCATGATGAGCGCCGGCCGGAGTCTGGCCGAAGTGGGGGTGGTCGACCCCGCATTGGGACTGTGGCTGCCGAATGCCGTCTTTGGTGCTGCCGGGATCGTCATGCTGGTGCGCAGTGCCAACGAAAAACCGCTTTACTGGATTGACGGATTGCGTCTCATCGGCCGCGCGGCCGCCAGCGCCGCCCATCGCCTGACACGTCGCCGTGTCTGAAGGCCGACGTGCCCTGGGGGCTTATGACGATTATCGACCGCTATATCATTAGGGAGGTCAGCCGCTATTTCCTGTGGATTCTGACGACGGTCACGACGGTCTATATCATTGCCGATTTTTTTGACCGGATCGACAACCTGATCGAGGCGGAACTTTCGGTGGCCAATGCAATCCTGCTGATTCTCTCCCGGATCCCTCTGGAGCATCTGATTCCGGCCAGCATTCTGCTGGCCGTGCTGGTGGTGTTCGGGCTGATGGGCAAGCACAACGAACTGACCGCCCTCAAGACCGGCGGGGTCAGCATCTATCGGTGCATCAAGGCGCCTCTGGTCGTGGGAATTGGGACGGCGCTATTTCTGGTTCTGTGTGCTGAACTGGTACTGCCGATTCTGCGGTCGACTGCCAGCCACTACCGCCTGGAGACCGGCAAGCGGATTCAAGTCAACCAGCGCGAACAGGACCTGTGGCTGCGCGGCGATCGCCTTATCGCCCATATCAGCCATTTCGATGCGACCAAGGCGCTGGCCTTCGACGTGAGCATCAATTATTTCGATGCCGACTTCCGTCTGACCCGGCGGATCGAAGCGCGCCGCATCCGTTTCAAAGAATCAAAATGGATTGCTTTCAACACACTCGAGCAGGTTCTCAGCCCGTCGGGTGGGGATATCACCGTCTTGCACCACAAACGCTTGACCCTGCCGGCGTATTTCCAGCTGGACGATCTCAAGCGCGGCGTCCGAACGGCGAGCGAGATGGGCGTGTTCGAGCTGGCGGCGTACATTCGAACGGTGGCGGCCGAAGGCTATGATACCCTATCCCTGCGTGTTGACTGGCAGGCCAAGGTCGCCTTTCCGCTGGTCTGCATCCTGTTGCCGGTGATGGCCGCTTCGATTGCCGGGCGGCCCCGCCGCCGGCAGGGGATGGCCGGTGTGGTGGTCGTTGGGCTGGGCCTGGCCTTCTGTTTCTGGGTTGTTCAGAGCTTCAGCCTGGCCTTGGGATACGCGGCCTTTCTGCCCCCGCTGCTGGCAGCCTGGATTCCCATTATGATCTATGCGGGCACGACGGCGATCTGCCTGATACAGGCGGAGTAGACCCGGATGCGCACCAAGGCCAGAACCGCCAGCCCTGTTCACCGCCTGACACGGATTGTGACGGATCAGATCTATGCCCGGGGCTCTGCGCGGCCCTTCCTCGGTGCTGTTTTGAGGGGGGCGGCGGCCTTTTTTTACCTTCTCGTGCACTTGCGCGCGCATTTTTATGACCATCGCCGGCCGCATCTCAAAAGGCTGCCCTGTCGGGTGATCTCCATCGGCAACCTCACACTCGGCGGAACCGGTAAAACGCCGCTTTGCATCGACCTGGCCTGTTTGCTTCACGACACCGGCTATCGCGTCGCGATCATCAGCCGCGGCTACCGCGGCGGTGCTGAAAAAGCCGGTGGCGTTGTCGACGTCAACCTGCCGACCTTCGTCGCCGCACACCGGTACGGTGACGAACCCACCCTCATGTCCCGCCTGCTGCGGCCGCGCGCGATTCCCGTCCTGGTCGGACGCGACCGGTTCGCCTCCGGCCAACTTGCATGGGCGCGGTTTCGGCCGGATGTCATCATCATGGACGATGGCTTTCAGCACCGTCGCCTGGCACGCGATCTGAATATCGTCCTGCTCGATGGTGAGAGCCCCCTGGGTAACGGCTTCTTGCTGCCGCGCGGCCCTCTGCGGGAACCCCCCTCGGCTCTGGCGCGGGCGGATATACTCGTTTTCACGCGCTGCCCAACGGCTGCCAACGGCGATCTGTCAACGGATGCGGGAAGATGTTCGGCCCTGACCCTGCCCCGGCTGGCGGCCATACCGCGGCTGGCCAGCCGACACCGACCCGTGGTCCGTGAGGCTTTTACCGTCCACGCTTCGACCGCCGCCCCGTCCCGGCCGCCCGACTTGATGCCGCTGAAGGATTTGCCGGTACTGGGCTTTGCCGGTATTGCCCGCAATGATACCTTCAGGCGCACGCTCATCGCTCTGGGCGCCGATATACGCGGGTGGTATGATTTCCCGGACCATTACCGCTACCGTCCCGATGATCTGGAACGCATGGGGCGCGAAGGACGCTTGCGGGGTGCTCGGGCCCTGGTGACCACCGACAAAGACCGCATCCGCATCCATGAAGACTGGATCATGCAACTGCCGCTGCTGGCTGTCGGGGTGGCGATCGATTTCCAGAGTGACCGCGACGCTTTCCAGCGCCTCGTTTTTGAAAAACTTGATTTGAAAAAACCCCGGGAGAACTGTCCATGATCGTCCTGGGACTTTCGGGTGCCCTGACCCATGATCCCTCGGCCGCCCTTTTCGTGGACGGCCGGCTCGTAAGTGCCGCCGAGGAAGAGCGCTTTCTGCGGAACAAACATGCCAAGCGGTGCTGGCCGCTGCATGCCGCCCGCTACTGCCTGGATGCGGGCGGCGTCGCCGCGGCGGATGTCGATGCCGTGGCCTTCCCCTTCGCCCCCTTTGGTTGGGGCTATCCCGGTCGCTGGCATTTCGCCAGACGTTACTGGTATGCTCCCGACCGGGCCCTGAACGCCCTGTTCAACGGCAATCGTCTTTTCCGGCGCAACCGCCGGGCCATTCTGAAGCTCATGCGCCAGCTGGACATTGATCCCGAGCGCACGCCCTTTCGGCCCGTGCCGCATCATCTGGCGCACGCCAGCAGCGCCTACCACCTGAGCGGTTTCAGCGGCAAGACAGCCATCCTGGGCATCGACGGCAAAGGAGAATACGCCACGACTTTTTTCGGCTATGGCGAAAACGGGCGCATTCACACCATCCGGGAGTTCTACGACCCCGATTCCCTCGGCGGCGTCTATGGCGCCCTGACCCAGTATCTTGGATTCGAAATGCTGGATGGCGAGTTCAAGGTCATGGGGATGGCACCCTATGGGGATCCGCAAAAATACGATTTCGGCCGGCTGATAAGCTGCGACGGACGATCGTTTACAGTAAACACCCGCCTCGTGAACACGGTGGGTCTCAGACGCTACAAACAGGACGGGCTGGGCTATTATTTCAGCCCCGATCTTATCGACTGGCTCGGCCCCAAGCGCGTGGGGGACGAGATCGACGACCCCTATGTGGATTACGCCGCGAGCATGCAGGCGCTGCTGGAGTCGGTGACACTGCAGCTCATCGACAGCTATCTGGCGGACGTGCTCGCCGAGACCGGACAGATCTGCTTCGCAGGCGGGGTGGCCTTGAACGTCAAGCTCAACCAGCGGATCATCGCCCGGCCTGACGTAAACGCGTTGTTCGTCCAACCGGCGGCCAGCGATGCGGGCACGGCCATCGGCGCTGCTTCCTATGTGGCCCGTGAACTGGGCGCCGACATCCATCCGCTCGAGCATGTCTACCTGGGGCCATCCTTCACGACGGACGCGTGCCGTCGGGCCTGTGAAATCCATCCGGACCGTCCGAACTATCAAACCGTTGCGGATGCACCGGCCGAAGCGGCCCGCCTGCTGGCCGCGGGGCATCCGGTGGCCTGGTTCCAGGGACGCATGGAATTTGGTCCGCGGGCCCTGGGCAACCGCAGCATATTGGGCGACCCCAGCCGGGCCGGCATGGCCGACCGCATCAACGCCCAGATCAAATATCGCGAACGCTGGCGGCCGTTCTGTCCCAGTATCCTGGATCGCGCGGCGGCGGATATCCTGCAGACCCGTCATCCGGCGCCTTATATGACACTGGCCTTCGATGTGGCCGATCACTGGAAGGCCCGCATACCCGAGGTCGTCCATATGGATGGCACGGCGCGGGCCCAGGTGGTGACGCGGGAGACCAACCCCCGCTACTATGCTCTGATCGAAGCGCTGGAAAAACACCGCGGTATTCCGGTCGTGCTGAATACATCCCTCAACCGTCGCGGGGAACCAATCGTGTGCACACCCGCCGACGCCCTGAACATGTTTTACGGCTCCGACCTGCGCTACCTGTTTCTCGAGGATCTGCTGGTTAGAAAATAGCATGGCGACATTCCGGGCCGGACACCGATGGCGCCTGCTATCCCGGGCGTTCGGGAAGGACGCCCGCCGTTTGTGGAATGAGGACTGGACTTTCTCAATCGGGCCGTCAGGTGTTCAGTTCGGACAGGCCGCCGTTACGGGTCGGCCGTCAAGGGCTTTTTGCAGTTTGCTGATCACCATGGCCGGCGTGATGGCGTGCATGCAGGTGCACTCGGGTAGGGGGCACTGCTTGCGGTAGCATGCGGCGCAGGCGGCATCCGTAACCACCGCCAGATGTTCGCAACGATAGGGCACCACGCGGCCGGGGGGCGTCGGTCCGAAGAGGGCCACGTAAGGGGTGCCGACGGCGGCCGCCAGGTGTCCGGGGCCGGAATCCGGGCCGATGCCGGCCGCAGCCCGGCTGAGAATGGCGGTCAGTTCCGTAAGGGACGTCCGCCCCGTCAGATCGACCAGTCGATCGTCGTCGATTTCGGTGCATATCCTGCGGGCCATGGGCATCTGGCTTTTATCGCCCACCAGGGCAATACCAAAGGGCATGTGCCGCAGAATATGTGTCACCAACAGGCGATAGCCGTCCTCGTGCCAGTTCTTGGTCACCCAGGAAGACCCCAAGACCACGGCGACATAGGGACACGGCAGGTCATATCCTGTCCTTTGCGCGCTTTTCGGACCGGCAATGGCGCCAAGACCGAAGTTCAGCGGGCCGGTGGTGTCGATGCCCATGGCCGCGGCAAATTGCAGGTAATGCGCCAGCTTGGCTTTGTCTTCACCGAAATAGGCAATGTGGGTGCTGTTGAACAGCCAGTTGAATTCCTTGGCGTTGCGGGGATGAAAACCCAGCCGGTGCGGGCTGCCGGAAAGCAGCGAGAACAGGCCGCTTTTGAAATGCCGCTGCAGATCGAGGGTGATGTCGAAGGGGCGCTGCCGCAGCATCCGGCGCAGGGCTGGAAGCGCTTTGAGGCCCTGCGGGCGATCGAAGACCAGCATGGCGTCAATCTGCTCGTGGTGCACCACCAGATCCTTCCAGCGCGGTTCCACCAGCCAGCTGATGTGCACGCCGGGATACTTTCTTTTGATCAATCCAGGCAGGCAGAAGGCGCGCACCAGATCGCCAAGAGATCCCATCAGGATGATGAGCATGGATTCACGGCCGTTGAGGCGTATGCGTTGACGCTGTTTGTTCATCGGCGTGGCTTTACTCCCGAGGCCCCAAACGAGGGCGATCGGTTTGATTAAAATGCATCATCGCCGCCAGTTCATCTGCCAGGTTGTGCTTGTGTACCGCTCGCTGCCAGCGCTGACGATAGCGCGCCGCCAGGCGCGGGCGTCGGCCGCGATATTCGACGGCCTTGTCGAAGTCGATGAGCCAGGCCTGCCCCTGGGGATCCACCAGCACGTTGCCGGGGTGCAGATCCGGGTGGAGAATGTTGTTTCCCACAAGGATGCCCGCCTGCCGGTTGCAGTGTTCGGCCGTTGCCTCGAGTGATACGCCGCGCGCGATACGCATCTGCGCCAGAGGGACGGCGTCGGCCACTTCCCGGGTGACCAGCCAGCAGCGGTAGACAAGAGCGCCCCGGTGGGCGGCGGCGATCGGCTCCGGGGCGTTGATACCCAGCATTCGAACCCGGCGGAGCCATTCGAATTCCTTTTCGCTGCGGGTTGCACCCGCCCGCATGTAATACCGGCGGTTGAAGATACCGATCAGCCCGCCGCGCTGGTAGCATTTGATCACCACCCGCCCGATACGATCGAGCCGAATCGCGGGCATCCGTCGGCGCCCGCCAAGTTTCCCTTGGGCCGGTCCAGCCTCGGCGCCGAAAATAGCAATTAACTGGTCGAGCTGGCGGTCGTCCAGGGCGGCCATCTTTCTGAAGACATAGCCGCGGTAGGATTTTCGTATCGTATTTTTCATGGCAGTGGCAATACCGATTTCAGAGCCTCAAGTACCGTTTGGGGCGGCGGCGCTTCCATACAGGCACGCGTGCCGGTCGGACACTGGCGACCGCCGTGGCGGGCGCAGGGTTTGCACGGCAGATCGTCTGCTTCGACCACCACGGCATTGGGATTTTCCCAGGGACCGAATCCAAAAGCGGGACTGGTGGCGCAGAAAACGACCACACATGGTTTGCGAAAGGCCGAGGCCAGATGCAGGGCCATGCTGTCGTTACAGACGATACCGGCCGCATGCTGAACCATGGCCATGGCTTCGGCCACCGATGTCCGGCCCGTCAGATCGATGACCGGTCGATCGCGGGCCACGCGGCGGCCGACGGCCTGATCATCGGCCGCACCCAACAGCATCACGCGGTAGCCCAGATCGAGAAGGCTGTCCGCCACGGTCCGGTAATGTTCCCAATGCCATCTTTTGGTTTCCCAGGCGCTGCCCGGCACCAGAATCACATAGGGGCGGGCGCCCTGGATATGGGCCGCCAGTTCGGGCGCAATGTGGTCGACGGACGGAGGGAAAAGGCGCAGCGCGGTATCAAAGGCGCTCAGGGGGGCTTCGTCTGCGAGCAGGGCCAGATTGCGATATACGTCGTGCTGGTCGGGATTACGGGTCATCCTCGAATGGTAGAGAAAGGCGCATTTGGCTGTGCGAAAGCCGGTCCGATGGCGGATGCCGCTCAGACACAGCATCAAGGCCGTTCGATAGGAGCGTTGCAGGGCATAAGCCCGATCGAAGGCCAGGCGCCGCAGACGTCGGCTCATGCGCAGAAGGCCGGACAACCCCCCGTCCCGTGACCGTTTGTCGAAGACGATGACCTGGTTCACCAGAGGGTCGCCCCTGACGATGTCCGCCGCCGCCGGTGTGGTCATCACGCTCAGTTCGCAGCCCAGGTGGAGTTTGTGCAGGGCGGCAATCAGGGGTGTTGAAAGGATGGTATCGCCCAGATAGCTGGTCTGGACCAGCAGAATCCGTTGGGCCGATTCTCCGGGCGGGCGGCGGCAGGCCGTCCTCTTGTTGGGCGACGATGGCATAGGGATTGATCGGTTCAATTAAGTAAAGCGCTGCAAATTAATAAAGAAGTGGGCCGAATGTCAAACGGGAATCACCGTCGACGCTGTTAGGCCGGGCGTTGCCGGTGGTGGCCGTTGAGGATGTCGTGGATGGCCTGACAGGCCTGGTCGGTGCCGCCGCGGTGACGCTCGCAAAAACGCACCGCGCGCTGCTGCACCGCATCGGGCGCAGAAGGGGCTTGCAGGGTCTGCACAAGGCGGCGGGCGGCCTGCCGCCAGTCGTAGGCCACATGGATCAGCCGGTCGCGGAAAAGTTCCATCCCGACCCATTCAAAAGCGCGCCAATGGGGGCCGATGACCGGAGCGATGCCGCAGAGCAGGGGTTCGAGAAAATTATGACCGCCCAGGGGCTTGAGACTGCCGCCGACAAACGCAGCGGCCGCATCTTCATAGCTCTGGGCCAGTTCGCCGAAGATATCGCCGATGATGACGCTGCCGGCCTTGATGGGACCATCGATCCGTGAGCGCCAGCAGGTTGGCATCCCGGCGGCCCGCAGTCGTTTTTCCACCGCCTCGAGGCGGTGCATGTGGCGTGGGAAAAGGCCGACGATCACATCGGGGTGACGTTGCTGCAGATAGGCAATCATCTTGACAATCGCCCTTTCTTCCGTCCGGTGAACCGAACCCAGAACGACGAAAGGGGCGTCGGGCGGCAGGTGCCGTTTCCAGAACCGGGGGCGCGCGGCAGGCGGGGATGCTGTTGGCAGGGGGATGCGGTCGAACTTCATGTTCGGCATGCGCTCGACGGCACCGTCGCCAAAGAGGTGCGCCAGGCGATCGGCATCCGGCCGGCTGACCGCCAGTATCCGATGCGGCGCCAGGTACCGCCACAGCGCCGGCCACAAACGGTAGGCTTTCAGGCTGGGCGCCTGCAGCCGGGCATTCACCATGACGACGGGAATACCGGCCTGACGCAGGGTGTAGAGGAGTCCCGGCCAGAGTTCTGTTTCCAGCAGCACCATCAGGCGGGGGCGCAGGCTTGCGACGGCCCGGCGCATGACGGCCGGCCGGTCGAATGGGAAGTAATGGGATTTCAGGCTGCCGCGGGGAAGGTGGGGTTTCAGCCGTTTTATGGTGGCCGCCAGAATGTCCATCCCCTGGCGGGTATTGGTGGTGGCCAGAATCCGCAGATCGGCTTTCGCGGCCAGCCGCTCCATGAGCAGACCCGCCAGGTGTGATTCGCCCGCGGAGGCCGCCTGAATCCAAATATCGGCCGGGCGCCGAAAGGGCGTCTCCAGCAGGCGCTGGTCAAAACCCTCACGCAGTTTAACGTGACGGCGAAGTACCGGCAGCGCCGGCCGCCAGAGTTGGTCATAGGCCCTGAAGGCCCTGCGGACGGTTATGGGAAGCGTATTTTTCAAAGCCGGCATACGGGAACGTTTGATCATCGAATGTCCCTGGCCATGTGGCCAGAGCAGTATATGCGCCTGCAAAACACCGAAACTTAGATGATAGCCTGTTCGGTGTCAAACAGAATGAGACCGGGGCCGCATTCGTATTCGGTGCAACGGGGTGTATGGAGGGGTAACCATTGAAGGTCACACGCTTTTATGCTATTGACGGCCAGCCTTGGTCAGAGCCTATTTGAGAGTGTTGAATAACATGAAGCCTTGGCTGAAGCGAGATTGCCATGCCTGCGGCCCACATCGTTGAAGTTGGGAATATCCTTTGCGGATCGGAGCGCTTGTTTCTGATTGCCGGCCCCTGTGTCATCGAAGATGAAGCCACCATGATGCGCACGGCCGAGGGTTTGAAGACCATTGCCGAGAGCCTCGAACTGCCGCTGATCTTCAAGTCTTCCTTTATGAAGGACAACCGCAGCGCCATCGATCATTATCACGGTCCGGGCCTGGACAAGGGGCTTTTATTGCTCACGCGCATCCGGGAGGCCTTTGATCTGCCCGTGATCACCGATGTGCACTACCCCGACCAGGTTCCGGCGGTGGCCGATGCCGCGGATGTGATTCAGATACCGGCCTACCTGTGCATGCAGAGCGCGCTGGTGATGGCTGCGGCCCGGACGGGACGCCCTGTCAATCTGAAACACGGTCAGTTTCTGGCACCGGCCAACATGCGCAAGCCAGTCGCCAAGATCGAATCGACCGGATCACGTCAGATCATGCTCACGGAACGCGGCTATACTTTCGGCTATAACGACCTGGTGGTCGATCCCCGCAGTTTTTACGAACTGCGGCAGACCGGTTACCCGGTGGTGTTCGACATCACGCACAGCATACGCCGCTACGGCATCCCCAGCAAGGACCCGCGTGGCAGCCGGCGTGAATACCTGAATACGATTGCACGCGCTGGGGTGGCTGCCGGTGTTCACGGCCTGTTCGTGGAAGCCCACCCCCAACCGGCGGAAGCCCGTTGCGATGCCGCCAGCCAGGTGCCGCTGGCCGAACTGGCGGCGTTCCTGAAACCCCTGACCGAAATCCACGCCCTGGTCAGCCGTCAGCGGCAGTAACAGGATCGAACGCCGCCGAACGGGACCGTACACAACGCCATGAAAGGGTTTTAATGCTATTATACCTCGATTCTGCCGATTTTCAGGAGATTGAAGAAGCCTTCCAGCTGGGTTTCGTCCAGGGGCTTACCACCACGCCGACTTTCATGCACCGGCACGGCATATCCGATATCGACGGCGCCATCGTCAAACTATCCGGCATGGTGCCCGAACTGCATGTGGAAGCGCTGGGTGAAACCCACGCGGAAATCGTGGCCGAAGCCCGGCGCATCCTTTCGCTGCCCCTGGTGCGTGAACCCGTCTTCAAGGTACCGGTATCCCTGGAAGGCCTGCGGGCCTGCAAACAACTGGTTGACGGCGGCCATCGGGTGAATGTCCATCTGGTCTACACCCTGAATCAGGCGTATATGGCCATGGCGGCAGGGGCCTCCTATGTCTGCCCCCTGGCGGGACGGCTTCAGGATCAGGGTCACGATGCCCTGGCCCTCTTTGAACAGTGTGTCCAGGTGGTCGACAAGCATGGCTACCCCACCCGCATCATGTTTTCCTCGGTGCGCTATCCCGAGCACGTCCGCCGGGCGGTGCAGCTCGGTGCGCATGTCTGCACCGTCCCCTGGAGCGTCATGCAGCGGCTCTGCGACAACACCCTCACCACCGAGGGCACCCACCAGTTCTGGGAGCATACGCGCCTTATGACCATCAAGGTCAAGGATGTGATCCGCGCGCACAACCCGGTCTGCCGTCTGGAAGACACCGTCAACCAGGCCCTGGTCAACATGACCCGTTCGCGCATCGGTGCAGTGACGCTGGTGGATGCGCAGGGGCGCCTGGCCGGTATTTTTACCGACGGCGATATCCGCCGCAAACTTCAGGAATCGGGTCCGGCCATTCTAGATCGCTGCATGGCCGACATCGATTTCAGCGATCGTCCCGTCACCGTGAACGCGGACGCGCTGGTGTACGAAGCCGTCAACCTCTTCAACAGCCACCAGATCGACAACATCGTGGTGCTCGAAGACAACGTCCCTGCCGGGATTCTGGATATCCAGGATCTGGTCCAGCTGGGGCTGCTCGGTTAGCCTGCGGGTGGCCGCCCTTGACTGACGTGACGCCATCTAGGACCCTCAAGCACCTGAGGGAAGTTCTCGCCCGACGGGCCGGGGCGATCAAACCCGACCGCCTCCAGGGCGCAGGGCGTATCATCGGCTGGCTGGCCTATCTGGTCGACATCCGCCACCGTCGTATCATTCGCCGGAATCTGGCCTTTGTTTTCCCCGAACACTCCCGCCGCGAACGCGACCAGCTGGCCCTATGCGTCTTCCAGCATTTCGGAACGGTCGTGCTCGAAAGCCTCCAGGCGCTGGTGCTCACGCGGGAGCAGTTCATGCGGCGCATACGCATCGAAGGGAAGGCTATTCTGGCGGATGCGCTGGCGCAGCCGCGCGGCTGTATCCTGTTTTCGGGTCATCTGGGCAACTGGGAGCTGGGATTGCTGGCCGGGGCGGCTAATTTCAACCGGACGGCCCTGACCGTGGCCAAGCCCGTCAAACTTAAACTGATCCACCGTTTACTGACCGCCCTGCGCTCCCGTTTCGGCAATCGGGTGGCCTTTAAAAAAGGCGCGCTGCAGTTGATGACCCGCGCCCTGCGGGAAGGGCAGACCCTTATCATGCTGATCGACCAGGGTGTGCGGCGGCCCGAGGCGGTCGAAATCCAGTTCTTCGGCAAGCGTACGCTGGCCTCGCCCGCAGCGGCCTACCTGGCCTTTCGCTGCCGGGTGCCGGTGGTGCCGATTTTCTGCCTGCGCGCGCCGGATGGTGCCTACCGCCTGCAAATCCTCCCGCCGGTCGAACCTCGGCGCACGGGTTCCCTGCGGGCCGATATCCAGTCCTATACCCAGGCGCTGATGGACACGGTGGAGACGGCCGTGCGCCGGCATCCGGAGCAGTGGTTCTGGTTTCACAAACGCTGGAAGCGAACCTATCCCGATCTCTACCCGGAGTATCAGGTCCTGCGCCGGCGGCGCCGGAACAAGAAAAGGGCGGCAGCCCTTGGTGGTTGACCGCAAAGGGGGGCCGATTGCCAGCCCGCCATCAGGGGCGAGCACGATGCGATCAACGCTGCGCGATCATAATGATTTTATCGCGGCCAATTGGCGTGGGCGACTCGAACGTCACGGCCTCACGAATTTTGAAAGCCTATGGCAGCTCCGTCTACCCCTCGTCGATACGGCCAACACCTCGCGCGGGGGAAGCAGCACGGTGGCCCTTCTGGATTCGGATCCGGCCGGCCCCCACAGCTTCCGGCTTATCGTCAAACGGCAGCGAAACCACCTAAGCCGAACCTGGCGCCACCCGCTGAGCGGCATGCCAACCTTCCGCAAAGAGTTCATCAACCTGTGTCGCTTCAACGCCTGCGGTCTGGCCGCAGCATCACCCGTCCTCTTTGCGCAGCGGCGGGACAGTGGCGGCCTTCGCGCGATTCTCGTCACCGAATACCTCGACGGCTACTGTTCCTTCGACACCCTCCTGGAGCGGTGGTCCGGCGGGGAAGCCCCTTCAGCCGAATACCGGGAGACGATCCTGCGATCGATTGCCGATCTGATCGCACGCATGCACCGGGCCGGCTACCGGCACAACTGTCTTTATCCCAAGCATGTTTTCGTGAACCGCCAAAGGCCCCGTCCGGACGTCAGATTGATCGATCTTGAAAAAGCCGGACGCGCGTTGGGATCGAATCGCCGGATGATCCGGGACCTGGACGCCTTTTTCCGGCGCTCCCCCTGTTGGTCGCCATCGGATCAGGCCCGTTTTCTTGTTCACTACCACGGTGACGCCCACCTAACACCGAGAGTTGAGCAGACCTGGCGCCGGATTCAGCGTCGCATGGCGCGCAAAGGCGGCCCCGTGAAGGACACCCGGCCGGGATCGCCCGACGGCAGGTGATGAAGGCCCTGTGCGTGCTTTGGCCGCCGGTTGAAAGGCATCGATTACAGATGGGCGGACGGCGTTTCGTCGATACGCCTCGGCGGGTATCTTCCTTGGCCCGTGCGCGGCGGTTAACATCTAAACGGTCACGCGGGGATTGCCAAGGGCCTGCCGGAGAGCGCGTGCGATGTTGGAATGCCGGGGCCAGTTGCGCAGAAGCCGTTCGCAGTCTTTCCGATGATGGCGTCTGAAGCTGGGCGCTCGCCTGCAGATTCGCAGCCCATCCAGATCCGTCACGACAATTTTACCGTCCTCAACAATGAGGTTGGTGGCCTTCATGTCCCCGTGGCTGATCCGGGCGGCATCAAGGCGCGCGACCAGGGTGGCCAAGGGGGGCAGTGCGTCCATGCGGACATCGTCGGCATGCCAGTCGCGCCGCCAGTAATCAGCCAGATTTATGCCCGGTTGATGATCACAGATCAAAAATGCCCGGGAGCGAAAAGGCCCCCAGCGTTCTTCGATCAGGGCCCGCGGCGCAGGCGTGTCAATGCCGATCAGCCTGAGCACATGGGCGTTGCGCCAGGCGGTTCGTCCCCGGCTGGCACGCAGGCAGCGGCGCAGCCGATGCCAGGGGTTTTTGATATTGTAGCGTTTGATGACCAGGGTCTGGTTGCGAAAGCGGATCCGGGCGACGGTTGCACTGTTGCCGTCTTTGAGGATGTGCCCTTCTTCGACAAACCGATCCGGGTTCTCCAGCAGGGGTTGCATGGCGGCGCTGTGCCACGCGCGCTCACAGGCCGTATAGCGCCGCCAGCTTCGCCGGGCGGCAATATCCGTGCAGGCGCGTGTTACCTTGGCGGCCCGCTTGCGCATGCGCCTGTATCGGCACCGGCGCATCAAGCGTTTCAAAGTCCGGACGCGTTCGGCCTGGGCCGGCCAGCCGCGCTGGTGCTCATAAGCCTCCAGGGCGGCATGTGCCCAGTGTTCCGTTTCCGGGTCGAACTGCACCAGGAAGAGGGCCAGGTTGACGAGGTAACGTCCTTCGTCTTTGATCGCTCGGCGTCCAAGTTTCCTGACGGCGTCACCGTCGAGCATATAAACATCCGCGCCGGATATCAGGAAATTGTCGGGGTGGATATCCTCCTGGATGCAACCGGCGGCATGCAGGCGGGCGATAAGACGAATACAGGCCAGCAGATGGGACTGGCGCTGGTGCGCATCCCATTCCGGCCAGCACGCGGCCAGACTGCGGGCGCCCTCGATGGCGGCTGTCGCCACCAGCGGGGTTTGGCCGTCTTCGAGGGTCATGGGGGGCAAAAGCGCCGGGGTAGGAATTCCGGCCTTTTCAAGGATGCCGATCCCCTCGCGTTCGCGTTTGTGGTGGCGGCCCGCCTGTCGGGGTGCAAGAAACAGCTTCACGACCACGGGGTCGGCGTTTGGACGCGATACCATACAGACCAGGCGTTTGCCGGGAAGATGGCGTAAAACGGCGGTGCAGATCAAGATCGCCCCGGGATCCGGGTCCGAAAGGCGCAGGCTGAAAGGTGCGCTCAGGCCCCGCCCCTGGCGGCGCAGGGCATCGACGCCCAATTCCCTCGTTTCCTTCTCAGCCGCGCTTTCATGCGCGTATGTGTCCGGTGCCTTCATGCCAACCAAAGATACTAGCATATCCCCCGGAAAGCAATTTGGCCCGCGCGTCGGCCATGGTGGCGGGTGTCAATACGCGTACCCGCCCGGCGTCGAGGGGACTGCGGCCGTGCCGGCTTCTGATCTTGCTAAAGGCGGCCAAGCTTGATAGGAAGATCTCCGCCACAGGCAGTGGCCGCTGCATTTGATCGTGCGCGTAACGTCTTGATTTGCGACGCCGGAGGGCAGGGAGGCAATGCCGAACCATGGGTCTGAAAAAAGAATTGCTGGAAATTCTAGTATGCCCGCAGTGCAAAGGGGAGATCTACCTCAACGAAAACGAGAATGGATTGATCTGCGAGGTCTGTCGCCTGATTTATGAAATCAAGGACGACATTCCGATCATGCTGGTGGACGAAGCCTTGCCGCTGGAAAAATGAGCCATCCCCGATCGGCGTCCCCGGCTAAACTCATCGTTGGTTTTCTGGTGCGCGACAAGTCGCTGGCCGGCGAAATCATTGACGCGCTGGGCAAGCCGTTCGGCCCCTTGGACCTGCTCAGCCCATGGCTGCCGTTCGATTTCACGGACTACTACACCCGGGAAATGGGCGCCCCCCTCCACCGGCGTCTATTGGCCTATAAAAACCTGGTGGCGCAGGACGAACTGCCGACGATCAAGCATATCACCAATCGTCTGGAAGCCAGCCGCAGCGCCCAAGGCCGTCGGCGTGTCAACATCGATCCGGGACTGCTGCTGCGTGAACGCTTCGTTCTGGCCACCGGTAAAAATTTTACCCACCGGGTTTATCTTGGCCAGGGGATCTATGCCGATCTGACCCTCATCTATCGCCGAAACGCTTTTCATTCCCTGCCCTGGACCTATCCCGATTACACCGATGCCCGCCTGCAGGCTTTTCTGCTGCGCGCCCGGAGCAAGCTTCAACGGGATTTAAAGGCGGCTGACGGCGACCACGCTAAAGTGCCGGCTGATTGAGTACCGAAAGGAAAACAACGATGCTGCAAAGCATGACCGCCTTTGCGCGTAGTGAAAAGCACGGCCTGAACTACGAGATCGCCACCGAGGTGC
>JAAUXZ010025545.1_pt1 | contig 17808 bp, 14 predicted proteins | sample 7278131 | NCBI WGS metagenome assembly JAAUXZ01 (sample SAMN14350119, study PRJNA611818) | marine sediment metagenome | isolation source: surface marine sediment (3m) | place: French Polynesia: Moorea | collected 2018-08 | reverse complement strand
TTATGGTACCGGGGGGGGGACTCGAACCCCCAAGGTGTTACCACCAGCGGATTTTGAATCCGCCGCGTCTACCAGTTCCGCCACCCCGGCACAATGGCAGGGGATTTTAGTTCAAATTCAGACGGAGTGGTAGTTCTATCATGGATAAAACCACAATCAATTTTCTTTGACAGGTTTTGCACAATTCCGGGGAGTAACAGTATCATTGCGCTCCCAGAAAATGATACCTGATCTTCATGAAATCCTCAGACTTTGATTTTAAACTACCTGAGAGACTGATTGCTCAGAGGCCGCTGCCCGAGAGACAGGCTTCGCGATTGCTCGTACTCGATCCTCAGGAAGCGTCCTATCAAGATCATCAATTTACTCATTTTGATCAATTCTTGCAGGCTGGAGACCTATTGGTATTTAATGATACCCAGGTATTTCCCGCCCGATTGTTTGGACAGAAACACACCGGGGGTAAGGTTGAGATCCTCGTTGAACGTATTCTCGATGAAAAAACGCTTTTAGCGCATGTCCGAGCCAGTAAGTCTCCACGACCCGGTACCATACTTACATTAGAGAATAAAATTGAATGCGAGGTCATCAGAAGAGACGATGATTTGTTTATACTGGAACAAGAATCGAATACCCATTGGCTGGATTTGTTACAGGATTATGGCCACATGCCGTTGCCGCCTTACATTCAACGTGCGGATGAGGAAAATGATCGGCAGCGTTATCAAACCGTTTATGCGCGTCAGCCCGGTGCTGTTGCAGCTCCAACGGCTGGTCTCCATTTTGATGATGACATGTTGCAGCGACTACAGCAAAAAGGAGTCCAGCAGGCTTATATAACCCTGCATGTCGGTGCTGGTACCTTTCAACCCGTTCGGGTAGATAATGTGGCTGAACATGTGATGCATGCAGAATGGATCGATGTGCCGGATTCGGTTTGTGAAACCATTCGACGCACTCATGAAAATGGGGGCAGGGTCGTTGCTGTAGGTACAACGGTCGTGAGAAGCCTCGAATCAGCAGCTCAAAACGGCGCGTTGAAATCATTCCAGGGAGATACGCGTTTATTCATCACACCCGGTTTTAAATTTCAGGTCGTGGATGCGATGTTAACCAATTTTCATCTCCCAAAATCGACTTTATTGATGTTGGTGAGTGCCTTCGCGGGGAAGAAATTTATTTTGGATGCCTATCAGCATGCCGTGGAACAGGGTTATCGTTTTTTCAGTTATGGAGATGCTATGCTGATTAAAAATCGATGTGAATCCTTTAACACTAATTGAATTATCAGATACCCGATTATTTCTAAAACATGGAATTCAAGCTCAATAATATCGATCATCATGCCCGACGTGGTCGATTGACATTTGATCGAGGTACGGTTGAAACGCCCACATTTATGCCGGTCGGTACCTATGGCACAGTTAAAGCCATGACGCCCGAAGAATTGAAAATGATCGGTGCTGAAATCATACTCGGTAATACCTTCCATTTAATGTTACGGCCGGGTAGCCATATTATTCAACAACATGGTGACTTGCACGATTTCATGCATTGGCAGGGGCCGATATTAACGGATTCGGGGGGATTCCAGGTATTCAGCCTGGCCGATATGCGCAAGATTACCGAGGAGGGTGTGTATTTTAATTCACCGGTTGATGGCGCTCCAGTTGAATTGACACCGGAAATATCGATGCGAGTCCAACGCGAACTGGGTGCCGATATCGTGATGATTTTCGATGAATGTACGCCTTATCCCGCAACGAAGCATGAAGCGAGTGCCTCCATGGAATTGTCTCTGCGCTGGGCAAAACGGAGCAAGAAAGCCCATGCGGGCAATCCGGCAGCTTTGTTCGGCATAGTGCAGGGCGGGATGTATGAAGACTTGAGAAAAAAATCCATTCATCAGTTAGTCAGTATGGGTTTTGATGGTTATGCGATTGGTGGACTCTCAGTCGGTGAACCGGCCGATGAACGTAATCAGATCCTGGATGTCTGTTTGCCGGAAATGCCCGTTGATAAACCACGATACCTGATGGGTGTGGGCAAACCGGAAGACCTGATTGAAGGTATACGCAGGGGTATTGACATGTTTGATTGTGTGATCCCCACACGTAATGCACGAACCGGATACCTGTATACCCATCATGGGATTATCAAAATTCGAAATAGTCGTTATGCGAATGACACCCGGCCTTTGGATTCAAATTGTGGATGTTACACCTGCCAGAACTACAGCCGGGCCTATTTACGTCATTTGGATAAATGCCATGAAATCCTCGGATCACGACTCAATACCATTCATAATTTGTATTATTTTCAGGATTTGATGAAAAAAATCAGGCATAGCATTGAAGAAAACCGTTTCAACGAGTTTGCCGAAGTGTTTTACAAGCTGTATAAATCGCAGGAACAATAGAGCATCTCAATGCATTCACAACATTGTGATTTGAAGTTTTAATCGAATTTTGGTTGGGCGTTATTCTGGATCCCACGCGAGTCACCTAAATGCCAATACAAAAATTAATGGAAGCGGATCAGGCGGTTACTATGATCGAAAACGGTCATACTATCGCTACCGGTGGATTTGTGGGTATCGGCGTCCCTGAAGCCTTGTTGTCGGCCGTGCAAAGACGTTATCGCAATTCAGCTGAACCTGCCGGTTTAACTTTAGTGTATGCGGCAGGGCAGGGTGATGGTAAGGAGCGTGGACTCAATCATCTGGGAGAACCGGGGTTGATTAAGCGTATCATCGGCGGCCATTGGGGATTAGTGCCAAAACTGGGACAACTGGCTTATTCGAATCAACTCGAAGCCTACAATCTGCCGCAAGGTGTCATATCGCATTTGTATCGAGATATTGCAGCCGGAAAACCCGGTACCCTTACTCATGTCGGATTACACACGTTCGTGGACCCTCGCATAGATGGTGGAAAACTCAACCGGGTGGCTGAGGAAGATATCGTGGAACTCGTCAACATGAGGGGTAAGGAATTTCTTTTTTACAAGACGTTTCCTATTCATATTGGCTTATTGCGAGGTACCACAGCCGATGAATGTGGCAATATCACCATGGAGCGTGAAGCTTTGACACTTGAGGCATTATCTATTGCTCAAGCGGTGCATAACAGTGGTGGTAAAGTATTGGTGCAAGTTGAAAAAGTGGTACAACGGCATGAGTTATTACCCCAAATGGTCAAAATCCCCGGTATCTTGGTTGATGCGGTCGTCATCGCTGAACCTGAAGATCATATGCAGACCTATGCAGAACAATACAATCCTGCCTACACGGGTGAAGAGAGAATTTCACGAGAACATATTGAGTTTGAAAAAAGTATTCGCCTGATTATGGGGCGCATTGCCGCTGCTTACCTCCAGGAAGGTAGTGTGGTTAACCTGGGTATTGGCATGCCTGAAGCCGTTGCTATGGCGGCCATCGAAAATAATACCATCGATAATATCACCCTATCGGTTGAACCCGGCGGTATCGGAGGAATGCCGGCCAGTGGTTTGAGTTTCGGAGCTACGGCCAATGCTGATGCGATTATTGATCAACCTTCTCAGTTCGATTTTTATGACGGAGGTGGACTCGATCAGGCTTTTCTGGGTATGGCAGAAGTCGATGCCAAGGGGAATGTCAACGTGAGCCGCTTTGCTTCCAGAACTGCCGGTGCGGGTGGATTCATCAACATCAGCCAGAATGCTCGGGAAGTCTATTTCATGGGGACCTTTACCTCAGGAAAACAACAGGTTGATTTAAGCGGGCAGGGTTTGAACGTTCAGTCGAATGGTCCCGTAAAAAAGTTCGTCGACCAGGTACAACACCTGACATTCAATGGCCCTCAAGGACTAAAAAAAGGTCAGGTGATTCGATATATTACGGAACGCGCCGTATTTAAATTGACGGAAGAAGGTCTTTTACTAGAGCGTATTGCACCGGGTATCGATGTTAAAACTGATATTTTGCAGCAAATGGATTTTAGCCCGTTAATACCATCAAACCCCGAAATCATGACCTCGACCTTGTTTGATTGAATTAAACGGGGAACCCATTGCCTAACTACGGAATGAATAAGTGTTTCATATCATTCTGACGCTGTGACATAATACGCGCCGTTTTTCCCATCGTTCCAGAACCGTTAAGGAATTTATATGAGTTTTTTTATTAGTGATGCAATGGCACAGGCAGCCCCTTCGCAACAAGCCGACCCAATCATGTCGTTTCTGCCACTGATTATTCTGTTTGTAATCTTTTACTTCTTGCTGATTCGTCCGCAACAAAAGAAAGCTAAGGAGCATAAACAAATGGTTGAAAATATCAGTAAAGGCGATGAAATCGTGACTCAAGGGGGTATCGTCGGGAAAGTCACGGACGTCTCTGAAGGCTTCCTAACCTGTGAAATTGCCGACAAGATCGAAGTCAAGGTGCAAAGTCACGCAGTGGCCACGGTATTACCCAAAGGCACCATTAAAACCATTTAGCTTCAAGTCCATCAGTTCTGCCCATGCTTAATCAATATCCTCTTTGGAAATATGTATTACTGATCACGGTTGTCGTTACCGGGCTGATTTACGCAGCACCTAATCTTTATGGAGAAGACCCGGCGGTCCAGATTTCTCATCGTGTTAACCTGATTAATGAGGAAGAACTCAATCGGGTGCAAACGGTTTTACAAAACCTGGCGATCGATTATCAATCATTGGAGTTAGGAACCGGTTATATCCTGGTACGTTTTGCCAGCGAAGAAGAACAGTTAAAAGCTGCAGCCGATCTCAAAGAAGCCTTGCAGGAAGAGGATAGCCGTTACAGTGTCGCACTGAATCTCGCACCGGCAACTCCGGATTGGTTAAATACCATGAATGCCTTGCCGATGTATCTGGGGCTTGATTTACGTGGAGGTGTGCATTTCCTGATGGAAGTGGATATGGATGCAGCCATCAACAAGTCATTGAACCGTGTTTCATCAGAAATTCGCAGTTACTTACGTGAAGAAAAGGTGCGATATCGTACCGTTCAGGTTAAATCAGATGGTTTGGCGGTTCGTTTTTCCAGTGAGGAAGAGCAGGAACAAGGTTTGCTTAAACTTGAGGAAGAGTTTCGTGATTTTGAATTCAACACATCCGCTGATGAACGCAGCTTTTTTGTCAATATGGCGTTCAGTGAAACGGCTCTTCAAGCAGAAAAAACCGCAGCTTTAACTCAGAATATATCCACGCTCAAAAACCGGGTGAATGAATTGGGTGTAGCAGAACCGGTGATTCAACGGCAGGGTGAAGACCGGGTGGTCGTTCAATTGCCGGGTGTTCAGGATACGGTTCGTGCCAAGGAAATCCTGGGTGCTACTGCTACCCTTGAATTCAGGCTCGTTCAAGGTACCTTGACTGACTGGAATGCGGCCGAAACCTCGGGCAAGATTCCTGTGGGTGCCAAATTGTACAAGGAAACAGATGGATCCCCGGTTTTACTTAAACGACGAGTGATCGTCACGGGTGATCAGATTATTGGTGCTGCTTCTGGATTTGACAGCCAGTCAGGTTCCCCTGACGTCACCATTACCCTTAACAGCAAGGGTGCCGATCGCATGAGTAAGATCACGCGAGATAACATTGGCAAGCCCATGGCGGTAGTGTTCATTGAAGATAAATATGAACAACGTGAGATCGAAGGTGAGATCAAACGTATCAAGAAGACCGAGCAACGTGTCATTAATGTGGCCACGATTCGTGACCAGTTGAGTAAACGTTTTCATATAACCGGCCTTGACAGTACGCGAGAAGCCAGGGATCTGGCCTTGTTATTACGTGCGGGTGCGTTGCGTGCGCCCATGATAATTGTTGAGGAACGGACCGTGGGCCCCAGTCTTGGTCAGGAAAACATCGACAAAGGGTTCAAGTCTGTAATGATCGGATTTGTAGCCGTATTAATCTTCATGGCCGTCTATTACAAGGTGTTTGGCTTGGTTGCCAACCTTGCGTTGACCTTGAACCTGGTGTTGATGGTAGCCGTGTTATCGCTGTTGCAAGCAACACTGACCTTGCCGGGTATAGCCGGTATCGTGTTAACGGTGGGTATGGCCGTGGATGCCAATGTCTTGATCTTTGAACGAATACGTGAAGAAATTCGTTTGGGTAATTCTCCGCAGGCTTCCATTTTTTCAGGTTATCAGAAGGCTTTAAGCACCATTGCCGATGCCAACATTACCACACTGATCGCCGCTATCATTTTATTCAGTTTCGGTACGGGCCCAATTCAGGGCTTTGCAGTGACCCTTTCGATTGGAATTATAACTTCCATGTTTACTGCCATCATGGGTACCCGGGCGATTATCAATTTGATTTATGGCCGCAAGCACGTCAAAAAGCTGGCTATTTAATAGGTTATAGAAATGCTCGTTTTTAAAGATATCAACTTCATGGGAATCCGCAAAATCGCGATGGGAATATCGCTGGTACTGATTCTCATCTCCATAGCCAGTCTCGCGATTAATAAACTCAATGTTGGTATCGACTTCACGGGTGGCAGTGTCATCGAAGTGGGTTATGAAAAATCAGTCGATCTTGAACCTATTCGCCTCGCGCTCGAAGAAGGCGGTTATAAAGATGCTATCGTGCAGCATTTCGGCAGTGCCCGCGAAGTACTGATTCGATTGGCTCCCCGTGAAGGTCAGGATAAAGCAGAATTGAGTAGCCAGGTTATTGGCCTGTTAAATGAACAGAATGAGGCAGAGGTTGATGTACGTCGAGTCGATTTTGTGGGGCCACAGGTCGGTGAGGAATTACGCGAAGATGGTGGCCTTGCGGTACTCTATGCGCTGATCGCTATTTTGATTTATGTATCACTCCGTTTTGAATACCGTTTTTCTCTGGGTGCGGTGGCTGCGCTGATTCATGATGTGGTCATCACCCTCGGGGTATTCTCCGTGCTTCAACTGGATTTCGATTTAAGTGTACTGGCGGCGGTATTGGCGGTTATCGGTTATTCCCTCAATGATACCATTGTGGTATTTGATCGTATCCGGGAAAATTTTCGTAAGGTGCGCAAGAAAACGCCTATTGAAATCATCAACATATCCATTAATCAAACGATTTCCAGAACCCTGATTACCTCTCTCACGACGTTATTGGTATTGATTTCACTCTTTATCTTTGGTGGTGAAGTCATTGCCTCTTTCTCCCTGGCCTTGATTATCGGTGTTATTGTAGGTACCTATTCATCTATATACGTGGCCAGCGCCAGTGCCCTGGCACTCGGGATTTCACGTGCAGACTTATTGATACCTGAAAAAGAAAATCCTGAAGACGTTCGACCCTAGTCAGGCGATCCCCAATATCCATAGACTTGCCTATCGGCTGATAAAACAACGGTAACCATCATTCTCGATGGTTACTCATCGGCGCTAGGCTGGCACGGTCCCTGCATATACCCCTGTGAATGCCCCAAAACACAGGAGAAAAACTATGAACCAGGCACTCTGGGTAGCTAAAACCGGTCTTGACGCCCAACAGACTCGTTTAGCGGTCATATCCAATAATCTGGCCAATGTCAGTACTAATGGCTTTAAACAATCACGTGCAGTTTTCGAAGATTTACTGTATCAAAATGTACGTCAGGTGGGTGGTCAAACATCCCAGGAAACCCGCTTGCCATCAGGCCTTATGCTGGGTACGGGTACCCGTGTCGTTGCCACGGAAAAAATACATACCCAAGGCTCTATCCAGACCACTGAAAATTCACTGGATGTTGCCATCGACGGTAAAGGTTATTTCCCGATTCTGTTACCAGATGGTAATGAAGCCTATACCCGTGATGGCAGTTTCAAGATTTCTGATCAGGGGCAATTAGTGACCGCCTCCGGTTATACATTGCAGCCTGGCATTACCATCAGTTCTGATGTGCAATCCATTACAATCGGCCAGGATGGCGTGGTGTCCATTACCACCCAGGGACAATCCACACCGACAGCGGTCGGTAATATCCAATTAGTGAATTTCATCAACCCAACGGGGCTTCAACCGATCGGCGAAAACCTGTTCCTGGAATCGGCAGCCAGTGGAGCTGCCCAGGCAGGTACTCCCGGACTGACGGGATTAGGTCGTTTGAATCAGGGTTCGCTGGAGGGATCGAATGTCAATATCGTTGAAGAAATGGTGGGTATGATTGAAACCCAGCGTGCCTATGAAATGAATTCACGTCTGATCTCAACCGCCGATGGCATGTTGCAATATCTGAATAACAACGTCTAGGTGATGTCATGACTACTCGTTTAATGCGTTTGTCTGTTGTAGCAGTAGCCTTGTTAATGTTGCAAGCCTGTGCCTCCACCCGTATCGAGGTCCAACCAGATCCGATGTTCGCCCCCGTGGATCTTAAGGCACCTCGTTTTCAACCGGTCAACAATGGTTCCATCTTCCAGGCGGGACGATCGGTGCGATTGTTCGAGGACAGCAAAGCTTTTCGAATTGGCGATCTGCTGAGCGTCAAGCTGTCGGAGTCTACCAACGCCTCCAAGTCGGCTGCCACCAATACCAAGAAAGATGATGATGTCAGTATTGGCGCGGGAACATTACTGGGGGTGACACCGACCTATAAGGGTGATTCCTTTTTACAAAATGAACTGGAGTCGGAACGCGAGTTTGCCGGCAGTGGTGACAGTGCACAGAGTAACAGTCTGCAAGGTGAAATATCGGTCATGGTCAGCGATATCCTGCCCAATGGCAATCTGGTGGTACGGGGTGAAAAGATCATAGGTCTCAACCAGGGTTCCGAGTTCATCCGTATTGCCGGTATTGTCCGTCCCCAGGATGTCAGTGCCAATAACGAGGTACTGTCAGGCAAGCTGGCCAATGCACGCATCTTTTATGGTGGTGGTGGCGTGATTGCAGAAGCGAACAGCAAAGGCTGGTTAAGTCGTTTCTTTGATAGCCCAACCTTCCCCTTTTAGGAGTGGATCATGAAGAACCTAAAAATCATATCAATTTTAGTGATGGTGTTGTTTTCGGCCCCAAGTATTGCCGAGCGCATCAAGGATATTACCGAGATCCAAGGCGTTCGCAGCAACCAATTGGTCGGATACGGTCTCGTAGTGGGTCTCGATGGAACCGGTGATCAAACGGCCCAAACCCCCTTCACCGTTCAGAGCTTGAAGAGCATGTTGTTGCAATATGGCATTACTTTACCAGGAGATGTGAATCCCCAGGTGAAAAACATAGCAGCGGTCAGTATTCATGCCGATTTGCCTCCCTTTGCCAAGGTGGGTCAGACCATCGATATCACGGTTTCATCACTGGGTAATGCCAAGAGCCTGAGAGGAGGTAGCCTATTGATGACGCCATTAAAAGGTGCTGATGGCCAGATTTATGCCATGGCCCAGGGTAATCTCATTGTGGGTGGTTTAGGTGTAGAGGGCCAGGATGGCTCTCGTGTAACCATTAATGTTCCGAGTGTGGGTCGGGTACCTAATGGTGCCACGATAGAACGAGAAATCACTAATCCCTTTGCAGTCGGAGATTTCATTACCTTGAATTTGAAACGTCCAGACTTCACTACGGCTAAACGTTTGTCCGATACCATTAACCATGTACTGGGACCGGATAATGCCTTTGCGCAGGATAGTGTCACCGTAAAAATCAATGCACCCAAGGATGTCTCGCAACGCGTCGGTTTCATGGCTTTTGTGGAAAATCTAGAGTTTGAACCGGGTGAGGCCGCAGCCAAGGTCATTGTCAATTCACGCACGGGTACGGTCGTCATTGGTAATCACGTCAAGGTGTACTCGGCTGCGGTATCACATGGCAATATGACGGTTACCATTACCAATACCAACCAGGTCAGTCAACCTAATGCTTTTTCTGAAGGTGAAACCGTGCAAACGGTACAAAGCGATATCGAGGTAACCCAGGATGATAATCGGATGTTCCTGTTTAATACGGGCGTAACCCTGGATCAGATCGTTCGGGCTGTCAACCAGGTAGGCGCTTCACCAGGTGATTTGGTCGCTATTTTAGAATCATTGAAGCAAGTTGGCGCGCTTTCTGCAGAGTTAATTGTAATTTAAACCAAAAGCGAAGCAGGTTAGACCAGATGTTGCAATCGACACCGCCCGATCTGTACATGAACATGGCCCAGTTTTCCGAAATGAAACTGGCCGCCCGACAGGATTCGCGTGCTGCCAGCAGGTCTGCGGCACAACAATTCGAAGGCTTGTTTATCCAGATGATGCTAAAGAACATGCGCTCTGCAGCCAAAATGGATGAATCCATGCATAGCAGTAACATGGACTTTTATACCGATATGTATGATAAGCAGATCTCGATGATGCTCTCCCAGCAGGGTGGCATAGGAATCGCTGATTTACTGGAAAAGCAGCTCAACCGGTTTCTGCCCGAGGGGCAATCCACTGCCGAAAAAGGAGGCAAGGATTTGCCTGTTTACCGGTTATCGGTAAAAGCGACATCATCTTTGCCACTACCCGTCATGAGTTATCAGGCGACCAATCCTGCAGTTGCAGCCTATGAGTTAAATGAAACTGAGGCTGCACCGGAAGTTCCTGCTCAAGGATCAGTCCAGTCCCTGCAATCACAAACCGTTGAGCCTTTTTACGGTTGGGATCAAGCCAGCTCCTTTGTCAGCGATCTTTGGCCTCATGCGGAACGAGCGGCGGAACGTCTCGGTGTGTCTGCACAGGTCCTGGTAGCACAGTCAGCTCTTGAGACCGGATGGGGTCGGCATACCATGAGGAAGGCTGATGGCAGTGTCGCTTTCAACCTCTTTGGTATTAAGGCCAGTCGAGGATGGGCAGGACAGAGCGTGGTGCATAACACCCTGGAATTTCGTGGTGGTGCCATGCAACAGGAAGCGGCTCGATTCCGAGCTTATGATTCCGTGGGTGAAGCGCTGGATGATTATGTGGATTTTGTGAAAGGCCATTCACGTTATCAGCGGGCACTGGACAATGCCGGTAACGATGCCCAATACATCCGGGAATTACATCAGGCGGGTTATGCAACGGATCCTCATTATGCAGACAAAATTCTGGGCATAATGAAAGGGCAAACCTTCAACGATGCATTGGCATCCTTGGAAATCAGCAATCGCATGGTGGGATAGGAGCGAGATATGGGAGATATTCTAGGAACAGCAGTCAGTGGATTACTCAGCTTTCAACGGGCGTTAAGTACCACCAGTCACAACATCGCCAATGTGAATACCGAGGGTTACAGTCGCCAGAATGTTGATTTAAATACGCGTAATCCGAGTTACCTGGGCGGTTTCTTCGTGGGTAATGGTGTACAGGTCAGTGCCATCGAAAGAAGTTATGATCAATTCATTACGACGAGTTTACGTGAGAGTAATTCTTCGTATGCGCGCCTGGAGAAATTTGCGGATCTTTCTGCACAGATCGATAATATTCTGGCAGATCCTCAGGGGGGTATCTCTCCCATTTTGCAGCAATTCTTTAGTGCCGTGCAGGATGTATCGGATGATCCCGCCTCAGGTAGTGCCCGCAACCAACTACTGAGTACCGCAGAATCACTGGTCAATCGGTTTTCCACGTTTGATACACGGCTATCTCAATTAAGCCGAAATACCGAGACGGATATCGAAAATACGATCGATGAAATCAACACGATTGTAGCTTCCATCGCGGATATCAACCTGAGCCTGGAAGAAGTACTGGCCTCGGGTCTCGTGACGCAGCAATCCAATGATTTACTCGATCAGCGCGATGCATTGCTGAATGAATTATCAACCAAGGTCAATATTCAGGTCATCAATGACCAGGATTACAATATGACCGTTTTGATCGGCAATGGTCAAACCATGTTGAATGGGGCCACAGCCTTTAGTTTGAGCCTGCAGCCAGACCAGGCCGATCCCACTCAAAACATTATTGTGTATAACGGCTTTTCTACGGTCAATGATGTCAGCGACCAGCTTAATGGTGGACAACTTGGCGGATTGCTTGATTACCGCAATGGAGTGCTCAATCCAACGATCAACTCCGTAGGACGCATCGCCATGGGACTGGCAGATACTTTTAATGCGCAACACCGTGAAGGCATGGATTTAAATGGATCGATGGGTGGAGACTTCTTTAGCTTCAGCCAGCCCAGAACCATTCCGTTTGCGTCCAATGGTGGCACCTCTACGATTACGACCACGGTGACCGATGTTTCCCAGTTAACGATTGATGATTATACGCTGAATTATAACGCGGGTAACTGGCAGTTGGTGTCCAGTAGTGGTTCAACCAGCGCAGTCGTGGCTGATGCTTCACCCGCTGATACCACACTGGTATTTGAAGGTTTAACTGTGGTTATCGATGGTGCCAGCACTCCTGTAAATGGTGACCAATTTACCATCAAGCCAACCAGTCAAGGTGCCCGTTCACTGAATCTGGCAATTAGTGACCCCAATGAAATAGCCGCTGCGGCCCCTATTCGTACTGAAAGTTCACTTAATAATATGGGTGACATCGAAATCAGTCAGGGTATTGTCACGGATGCAACCAATGCGAATCTACTGAATACGGTTACCTTCACGTTTGATACACCCGCGACCACGTTTACGTCCAATTCAGACGTCGTCGTGAACGGTACCACTTATTTAGCAGGTGCATCAATCCCCTATAGCAATAACATGGTTGTGGATTCCAATGGCTGGCAGGTCACTCTAAGTGGTATCAATCCACAACCTAACGACACCTTGACGATTGAAGCCAATCTGGGAGGGAGTGGTGATAACCGTAACATGCTGGAGCTGGCCGGGTTACAAACCACTGGATTTTTCGACAATGGTGCCAATAACTACCAGGAAGCCTATAGCATTTTGACGGGTAAGGTGGGATCAGCCACGCAATCTGCTCAGATCGACCGTGATGCACAGGAATCATTATTAATCCAGGCCCAGGAACGCAGGGGACAGATTGCTGGAGTTAACCTGGATGAGGAAGCAGCCGACCTAATCAAGTTTCAGCAGGCTTATGAAGCAGCCGCCCGGGTGATATCCACGGCACAAACATTGTTTGAAAGCCTGATCAATGCCACGAGGTAGATTATGAGAGTTTCTACGACACAGATTTATACGCAGGGCCTTAAAGCTTTTGGTGACCAGCAAGCCAAGCTGGTCAAATTACAAGAGCAGATCTCAACGGGTACCCGTATCAACAAACCCTCAGATGATCCCGCGGCTTCGTCGCGAATTTTAGAACTCGAACAAACGCTTAAATTGAATGAACAGTACCAGGTCAATATCAACCTGGCGGAACAACGCTTGAATCTCGAGGAAACGACCTTAACCAGTGTCGGAAACATTCTGCAAAGAATTCGTGAGTTGGCCATACAAGCTAATAATGCTTCCCAGGATGCAGTTTCACGCGAGGCGATTTCCTTTGAAATTGAAGAATTGAACCAGGAATTACTGTCTTTAGCCAATACTATTGATGCCAATGGTGATTACCTATTCGCCGGTTTTCAAAGTAGCGCCATCCCATTTACCGAAAATACCACGGGAGCCATCAATCATTTTGATTTTAATGGTGATCAGGGTGAACGATTAATCAATATCAGCCAATCACGCCAGATCAGTACCGATGTGTCGGGTCGTGATTTATTCATGAAGGTATCTACAGCAGGGGCTCTGAATGAAACTACGGGAGCGAATGCGGGCACAGGTGTGTTAGCACCTGCCCACGTGTTTGATCATTCCGTTTATACTCCCGGTGATTACCAAATTGTTTTTACCGGAGCCAATACCTATGATGTGGTCGATCTCTCTGGCCCCGTTAATGTGGTAACCGGTGCTACCTATACGGACGGGCAGGCCATTGACTTCCAGGGTATACGCACTTCTATCACCGGTACACCAGCCGTGGGTGATACTTTCACCATCAGTCAGGGGCAACATGAAGATGTCTTTTCAATAGTCGCTAACCTGACTGAAACCTTGAACAGTGGCCTTTTAGGTACACAAGTTAATGCCAACATAGCCGAATCTTTGAGTGATATTGATACCATGATGAGTCAATTTCTTGAGGCCAGGACAACCATTGGTGGACGCTTGAATGCGCTTGAAGCACAAAAGGAAGATAATGAAGCATTAATCACTGTGACCCAGAATACATTGGGTACTATCCGTGATACGGACCTGGCTGAAGCCATCAGCCAGTTGACCCTGGAACAGACCACCCTGGATGCTGCCCAGGCTGTATTTGCGCGCATTACCAGTTCTTCTTTATTTAATTTTTTACGTTAAGTTTATACCCTCGTTAAACCTTTGCGCTTTATAAGTCTTTATAAAGCGCTATTTCCTTTCCATAAATCCAACTTAATTTTTTGCACTTTCGTCCGATAAGAATGACAGGACGTTATAAACCGACAAGCGGATTAAATATTTAACTAAAGTTTTCTTCTACGCTGCCGTTAACGTTTCTGAGAGGGGAATCCGAGCGGCACTTGGAGACCCGACATTTTTCTTTATTTAGCGCTTTTAAAGCGAATATTAGGAGATAACAATGCCACAATTTATTAATACAAACGTTGCTTCTCTGAATACACAGAGAGCTTTAAATATGTCGCAAAGTTCATTGCAGACATCATTGCAGCGTCTTTCTTCTGGTTTGCGCATTAACAGCGCTAAGGATGATGCGGCAGGTCTGGCAATTTCCGAGCGTATGACTGCACAGATTCGCGGTATAAACCAGGCGATACGTAACGCAAATGACGGTATTTCGCTGTCTCAAACCGCTGAGGGATCATTAGGTAGTATCGGTGATTCATTACAGCGTATTCGAGAACTGGCAGTGCAATCAGTTAATGCCACCAATAGTGCTTCTGACAGAGCAGCACTTGATGCAGAAGCTCAGCAGTTGAAGGCTGAAATTGATCGTGTTGCGACTCAGACCAACTTTAACGGTGTAAAACTGCTGGATGGTTCCTTTGCTAACCAAACTTTTCAAGTGGGTGCCAATGTCAATGAAACTATTTCAGTGAGTAATATCGTAAATGCGCAAAGTAGTGCACTCGGTACTTATGATAAAGCTCAAGTAACGGGAGCAGCTGCTACTGCTTTCACCGCAATTACTGCTGGTGATTTAACAATAAATACCGTCAGTGTGGGTGGTGTTACCGCTGATACCAGTGCAACTGAGCGTGCCGCAGGTGTGCGAGATGCTATTAACTCTGTGTCAGATCAGACCGGTGTTTATGCGACCAATGACACAGGCACTACGATAACGCTGACATCAACCGATGATATCGTTATCGGACTGGGGGGTACGGCTACTACGGCTACCACCGGTTTAACTGCGGCAACAACCACTGCAACTTCAACGACTGGATTTACCACGTTAGATATTTCCAATGTAGCAGGTGCCAATACCGCGCTGGAAGCAATGGATGCGGCGTTAACTGCGGTCAATACAGCGCGCGCTGATTTGGGTGCAATCCAATCGCGTTTTGAATCTGTGACCACTAACCTGCAGATCAATAGTGAAAACCTCAGCGCTGCCCGTAGTCGGATTCGTGATGCTGACTTCGCAGCTGAAACTGCCGCACTGACTAGAAGTCAGATTCTGCAGCAGGCCGGTGTAGCAATGCTGTCTCAGGCAAACGCTTCACCGCAGAACGTACTGGCGTTACTTCAGTAAGTATTAAGCAGTGAAGGGAATGGCCCTCTTTTGAGGGCCTTTCCTGGAGCTCTAAGTGGAGATAAGACATGGCTAACGATATTTCAACCAGCATGAGAATGGCTCAAATGCCATCCGCTGCGAAAGTGGCAAGCCAGTTATCTAAACTACAAACTGCTAATACACCTAATGTTAATGGACAAACGTTGCCTAATAATGGCAATGAATTGCCACAGGCAGAAGGTAATTCGTCAGTCAATAAGGTTGAGCTTCGTGAAGCAGTCGGTCAAATTAATGATTTTGTCCAAAAGGTTCAAAGGGATCTTTCATTTAGTATGGATGAAGGTAGTGGTCGAACCATTATCAAAGTTATTGATTCTGACAGTGGAGAAGTGGTCAGACAGATACCTAATGAGCAGGTTCTAGCGATGGCCACTTATATTCGAGAAGTCAGCGAAGCATCAGTTGGATCAGAAGAATCTCCTCAAGGATTTCTTTTTTCTGAATCAACCTGAATAACTGGTCTGCTTTTTGCAGAGATTATTACGGCGGGGTAGAGAAATGTTCTCTACCCCAAATCCGTTTCCGAGAGTTTGAGATATAGGTAAGTTATGGCTTCAATTAGCTCCTTGGGTGTAGGTTCGGGATTAGATCTATCATCAATCGTTACCGGATTGGTCAATGCGGAACGAGCACCTGTCGAAAACCGTTTATCTGCCAAGGAGCAGGACCTGCAGCTGGAACTCTCTTCATTTGGAGTTTTAAGAAGTTCCCTAACTGTTTTCCAGGAAAGGTTAGAGGGGTTGCAATCTTCATCTACTTACAATGCTAAAGAGATATCAGTTTCAGATGAGGCTATTTTCTCTGCATCAGTAGAAAATTCTGCAGATTTAGGAAACTATACCGTTGAGGTTTCAGCGCTAGCTACGAAACATTCTTTAGCGACCAACGCCGCAGCTGCTTTCAATGATATCAATGATGTCATAGGTACCGGCACTCTAAACATAAGGTTTGGTGCAACGTCTACGGGGCCTTACTCTTTTACACCTGATTTATCAAAAGCTACCCAGTCCATTACGATCAGTGAAGCCAATAACAATAATACGCTCTCAGGTTTACGTGACTATATAAATAATAACGATTTGGGTATTCAGGCATCAATAGTTGATGATGGTACAGGTTATCGTATGGTATTAACGTCGGAAAAAACCGGTGCCAATAACAGTATGGAAATAACTGTTGCAGGAGATGGAGACGGTAATAATAATGATAATTCTGGATTATCTCAATTAGCGTTTAATGCCAGTGCCCAATCAAGTGTGATACAAACTGTCGCCGCTCAGGATGCTGCCCTGTCCATAAATGGACTTGATATAACACGTGACTCGAATACCGTTTCAGGAGCAATCAATGGAGTCACGTTAAACCTGCTAAGAGCAGATGTCGGCAATTTCGTAAATGTAGATATCACTGAAAATCGTGATGAGATTAAAAATACCATTGAAGGGTTTGTTAAGGGCTACAATGGTGTTGTTAATAGCATAAACTCACTGACTAACTTCGATCCTGAATCGGGTTCTGCAGGTGCCCTAATAGGTGACTTTACTGTTCGGAGCATCAGTTCTCAACTTAGAAACATTATGTATACATCTGTTTCCGGATTAACCGGGAATATAAGCTCTTTAATAGATATTGGTATAAAAACCGGTCTCGATGGGAAAATGGAAATAGATACATCGAAACTTGATGAGGCTTTAACAAACTTCCCTTCTGAGGTAGAGGCTCTTTTTGCTCTTCAGGGGCGTCCAACTGATACAAACATTTCTTATTCTAGTGCTTCGGAAGATACTATACCTGGTGAATATGGTATTAACATAAGCACAATCGCTACAAGAGCTATATTTAATGGTACCGCAGTCAATTCATTAACTATAGATGCTAACAATGATAATTTTGAAATAGTAGTAAATGGAGTGAGTTCAAGTCAGATTAGTTTGGTTCAAGGTCTTTATTCAGATGGTGATGAATTAGCTGCACATATTCAAGCCCAAATTAATAATGATGCTAATCTAAAAGATGCAGGCGTATCAGTTGTAGTCGATTTTGATGGGATAAATAATGAATTTGACATCATATCGAGTGAATACGGGTCTAATTCTAGCATCGAAATTACTTCAGTTGA
>JAAUXZ010066779.1_pt1 | contig 17822 bp, 14 predicted proteins | sample 7278131 | NCBI WGS metagenome assembly JAAUXZ01 (sample SAMN14350119, study PRJNA611818) | marine sediment metagenome | isolation source: surface marine sediment (3m) | place: French Polynesia: Moorea | collected 2018-08 | reverse complement strand
TTTTGCCCCTACGGTATTGATACCGCTGAGATTTCCATGGCGGCCCGCGAGATCATGGACCAGATCGGTGTCGGGCAGAAATACTGCAACGAGATCATCGGCAAGGTACACAAGATTGGCAATAATCTGGGCCTGCCCGGCCCGGCAATCGCCGATACGCTGGAAGGTCTTGAGGAAGACGTCTTCGATGATGACGAAGTAGCCGTCAAGTATCCACTGGACCAAAAAGGTGCCGATATCCTGCTGGTAACACCGTCAGCGGACTTCTTCGCCGAGCCACATGTGGACGGTCTGATCGGTTACGGCAAGGTGTTCCATGAGGCGGGTGTCAGCTGGACTCTGAGCACCAAAGCTTCAGAGGCCGGCAATTTCGGCATGTTCATCGGCAGTTACGAGAACATGCGCCGGGTCTCCCTGCGCATCCGTGAGGCCGCCCTGGAACTGGGTGTCAAACGCATCGTGTTCGGTGAGTGCGGCCACGCCTGGCGTATCGCCTACAGCTTCTTGAATACGTTGGCGGGCCCGTTTGATTTTCTCGATCCGGATTATCCGGTCCCGCAGCATATCTGCGAGTTCACCTGGAATGAAATCCAGAAGGGCACCCTGGAGTTCGACAAGTCGGAAAACGACGATATGTCGATCACCTTCCATGATTCCTGTAACGTGGCACGCGCTTCCCGCATGGGGCCCACACCCGGCGGACAGTTCCATATTCCGCGTAACGTGATCAAGGCGGTAGTCAACAACTACCACGACATGGAGTGGGATACGATTCATGATCGAACCTTCTGTTGTGGCGGCGGTGGAGGTCTGTTGACCGATGACCTGATGGAGGTGCGTGTCAAAGGCGCACAACCGCGCATGACTGCGTTCAAGAACGTCATGGAAGAGAAAGGTGTGACCCACCTGGCGGCGATCTGCGCCATCTGTAAGAGCCAGTTCACCAAGGTATTTCCGTATTACGGTTTTGATATGTTCCAGATCGTCAGTGTGCATCAACTGGTGAGCAATGCGATCGTCCTGAACAGAAAGACCGCACCCGAAGACGCGCCAGGCTATGGCGAGGATGATGACGAGTAGCTGACTAGACCAGCGTACAAAGACTAAATGTCAACTGCCGGAATCGCGCAGAACGACCAAGATAAAACAGTTATTGGAGACAGAAAATGGCAACTCCTAGCGAAGAGATGAACAAAGACCTAACCTGGCGCCGCTTTGAGGATGGCGAGAAAGAGTGGGACGATTGGGCCGAAAAAATTTTTGTGCAGGATACCTCGCACAAATGTCCGACCTATGTCCATAAGACGCCTCCCTGTCAGGGTAGCTGCCCATCCGGTGAGGATATCCGTGGCTGGCTGGGCATAGGTCGTGGCATGGAAAAGCCCCCGGAAGGCATGGACCGTGATGAGTACATGTTCCTACGTTCCACCGATGCCAATCCTTTCCCCTCCATGATGGGTAGGGTCTGTCCCGCCCCCTGTCAGGACGGTTGCAACCGTAATGACGTCGAGGACTATGTGGGCATCAACTCGGTCGAACAGTACATCGGCGATACCGCCATCGAGAAGGGTTTCAAGTTCGAGGCCGGTGCTGATACTGGCAAGAAGGTAGCCGTGGTCGGTGGTGGTCCTGCCGGTATGGCGGCGGCCTATCAATTGCGTCGCAAGGGCCATGCGGTCACCATCTTCGACGAGAACGAAGGCCTGGGTGGCATGATGCGCTACGGTATCCCCGGATATCGTATTCCCCGCGATAAACTCGACAGCGAGATCCAGCGCATCCTGGACATGGGTGTCGAGACTCGCATGAAGACCCGCGTTGGTCGCGACGTTTCCATGGAAGACGTGGAGAAAGAGTTCGACTCCGTGCTGTGGGCCCTGGGTTGCTGGACCGGCCGTGGTCTGCCGGTGCCCGGTTGGGAGGATACCCCGAACTGTGTTACCGGTGTGGCATTCCTCAAGGCCTTCAATGAAGGCCGCATGAAGGTTACCGCAGACAAGGTGATCTGTATCGGTGGTGGTGATACCTCCATCGACGTGGTCTCCGTTGCGCGACGTCTGGGTCACGTAAAGCACGAGAACCCGACCGATCATCCGGAGCTGGTGGTGCGTGACGGCTACGTGGCGCACGATACTGCGATGACTGCGGCTGCACAGGGCTCCGATGTCACCCTGACCTCCCTGTTCAAGAAGGATCAGATGATGGCGGCAGAACACGAGGTAATCGATGCCACCACCGAGGGCGTGACCATTCTGGATGGCGTAATGCCCCTGGAAGTCATCAAGGGCGAAGACGGCCGTGCCACCGCGCTGAAGGTTTGTGACTGCACCATGGATGGTATGACCCCGATCCCCACCGAGGGTACCGAGCGAGTCTTGGAGGCCGATCTCATCGTGGCGGCCATCGGTCAGGGCGGTGACATGACTGGACTGGAGGCTTTGGCCAACGATCGCAACCTGATCGATGCCGACAAGTTCTATCAGGTCCCGGGTAAAGCGGGTCATTTCGTGGCGGGCGACATCGTGCGTCCCCATCTGCTGACCACCGCTATCGGCCAGGCCTCGATCGCCTGCGACAGTATCGATCACTACCTCAAGAACGAGGAACAGAAGAAGCGTCCAAAGGTCGACGTACATCACTTCGACCTGCTCAACAAGCTGCATGAAGCGGGTATGGATCCAGAGCACTTCGACAATAAAGAAGGCGATCTGCGCGGTACCTCGAATGCTAAGTATGCGGTACACAACTATGAAGACCGTTCCTCTCAGGAAGTTATTCCCTCCGCGGATCTATTCCTGGGACATTTCGAGTTCACCCCGCGCAACAAGCGCGCCGAGGACGTACCCACCGCAGAAGAGGTATTGGGTCACTTCCACGAGCGTCTGATGCCGCTCAGTGAAGAGCAGATGGTTGACGAGTCCAAACGTTGCATGAGCTGCGGCATGTGTTTCGAGTGCGACAACTGTGTGGTGTTCTGTCCCCAGGATGCGGTGTTCCGCGTCAAGAAGACCGATTCCACCACGGGTCGCTATGTTGATACTGACTACACCAAGTGCATCGGTTGCCATGTCTGCGCCGATGTCTGCCCGACCGGTTATATCGAGATGGGGCTTGGTGAATAGGAGCTGAGATGCGTAGTTCTTTCTTCAGCAGAAAGTGCATCCTGGGCTTGCTTGCGGGGGCCGCATTGGCGATCCCCGCTATGCAGGCCGCAGCGCAAAGCACTTATGTGACTAAAGGTTCGAAAGCGGCTTCAGAGAAGTCGTGCGTAGCAGAGACCAGCGATATCCGCCGTAATCACATGGATTATATGAAGCACGGCAGAGACGAAGTGGTCATTGATGGTGACCGGACCGGTCAATACAGCTTGGCGGGGTGTATCGATTGTCATGCGGCGAAAGATGCGTCAGGTAAATATCTGCCGGTGGATTCCGAGGACCAGTTCTGTCACAGCTGTCATGCCTATGTCGCGGTCAACCCGGCATGCTTCCAATGTCATCGCACGACCCCTGAGAAGAGAGACTGATCATGAGTAAACAGAGTGACCAGCCGGGTATGAACCGTAGACAACTCATCGGTGGTGTGATTGCTGCGACTGGTGCTGTGACCATCGCACCCGGCTTGATCCTGCACGCAGTTGCCGGCAATCCGCAACAGAAAAAAGGGGCATCCAGTGAAAAGCGCTGGGGTATGGTCATCGATGCCAACAAGTGTGCGGACGGCTGCAGCGCTTGCGTCGATGCCTGTAACGACGAGCACAATCTGACCGGTTTCGATCGTCCCGCCACCGATGCCCAGTGGATTCGCACGGTCAAATTGAAAGACAAGCAGACCGGCCATATCAATCGTATGGTGATGCTGTGCCAGCACTGCGAGTTCCCGCCCTGTGTGGATGTCTGTCCGACTAATGCCTCTTTCAAGCGCGTGGACGGCATCGTTTTGGTGGATCGTCATCGTTGCATAGGTTGCCGCTATTGCATGATGGCCTGTCCCTACAAGGCTCGATCCTTCATACACGAGGCACTGGCGGATCAGTCGGTCAATGCTCCCCGCGGTAAGGGTTGTGTCGAATCCTGTACGCTCTGCGTGCATCGGGTCGATGCCGGCAAGACCACCACCGCCTGCCAGGATGCCTGTCAGAAAGAGGGGCATGCGGCGATCCTATTCGGCGATCTCAACGATCCAAAGAGTCGCATCAGCCAAGTGCTGAAGAGCAATAATTCAACCCAGATCCGGGCGGACCTCGAGCTGAATACCGGTGTCCGCTACCTGAATCTGTGATTAAGTAGGGAGCTTTACCATGTTGAGTAAGATGTACTATCGAGAGCTCTACTGCGGAACGCCGGTTCGTTTCTGGATGGGGCTCGCGTTGCTGACAACCTTTATCTTGATCGGCCTGGGCTCGGCTTACTATATGGAGCACAGTGGACACTGGGTGACCGGTATGTCCAACCAGGTCGTCTGGGGACTGCCGCACGTATTTGCGATCTTTCTGATCGTCGCTGCTTCGGGGGCCCTGAATGTGGCCTCTATCGGTTCGGTATTCGGAGGGCCCATGTACAAACCCTTGGGCCGTTATTCGAGTCTGCTGGCGATCGGTCTGCTGGTCGGTGGCTTGATTGTGCTGGTGCTCGACCTGGGTCGACCGGACCGGCTGATCGTTGCCATGACTGAGTATAATTTCAAGTCGATCTTCGCCTGGAACGTCATCCTCTATTCGGGATTCATCGGTATCGTTGCCGTGTATCTCTGGACTATGATGGATCGCAGCGTCAACAAGCTCTACCGGCCCTTGGGATTCATCGCGTTCTTCTGGCGTATCGCATTGACCACCGGTACCGGTTCGATCTTTGGTTTTCTGGTTGCCAGAGAGGCCTATGACGCCGCTATCATGGCACCGATGTTCGTCATCATGTCCTTCAGCTATGGTTTGGCCTTCTTCATCGTCACCCTGATCGCTGCCTATCTCTGGAGCGACCGGCAGATCGGTGAATTGCGCTTGGCGAAACTGAAGAATCTGCTGGGCGTTTTCGTAGGTGCGGTGCTCTATTTCACTTTGGTTTTCAATCTGACCAATCTGTATGCCACCCAGCATCACGGGATTGAACGCTTCATTCTTCTGGATGGCGGTGTCTACACTCAGATGTTCTGGTTCGGCCAGGTCTTGGTGGGCGGTGTGATCCCGCTGTTCCTGATCTATTCGCCGGCCTTCGACAAGTCCCGCTGGGCGATTGCCGCGGCTTCGATTGCGGTTCTGATCGGTGGCTTCTTCCAGCTATATGTGATCGTAATCGGTGGTCAGGCCTATCCGATGACTGTCTTCCCGGGTAAAGAGGTCCTGGAGAGCAGCTTCTACGACGGCGTGGTCAGTTCTTATGTGCCAACCTTTGCTGAGGGTGCCCTGGGCGTGGGCGGTATCGCGATCGCCTTGGCCCTGGTTGCGATCGGTGCACGTATGTTCAAGGTATTCCCGGAATCCCTGGAGGATCCAGAGGAGGCCTGATGGCGGCCTGCTCGTAACGGCAGTTTGAACCCGGCAATCCACCATCAGTCCGGCTGATGGTGGATTTTGCATTTCCCAGCAGAATAATAATTCTGGAAACGGCAGTTGACCGCTCCGTTTTTTACAGTATCGGATTACAATGATGATGTTTCATTTCACGATGTTTACTCATCTAGTCGGTGATTCACGCTACGGGCTGAATAAGACATCTCCAGCGGCCCTTGACTGCGTTGCAACTCCTCGGTATGGAATGACTATTCCTCGTCCTTACGCCTTGTTCTGCACCCCTGGCGACATATCCTTCAACCCGTCCAACTACCGTTTCTAAGATAAACCGTGTCTTGTCTGTTTATCTCGGCAGCCCACAAGTCTTCCGGTAAAACCACGCTCTCCATCGGTATCGCCCGTGCCCTGCGGGAGCGCGGCATCTCCCTGCAAACCTTCAAGAAGGGGCCCGATTACATTGATCCGCTGTGGTTGAGCTCCGCCACTGGCAGGGCCTGCTACAACCTCGATTTCCATACCCAGAGTCATGCGGAGATACGGGCAATGTATGCACGTCACATGGCCGGCAGTGAAATCGGTATGATCGAGGGAAATCTGGGGCTGTACGATGGCATGGATGTCGGCGGCAGCAACAGCAACGCGGCGTTGGCGGCCATGCTGGGGGTTCCCGTGGTGTTGGTGATCAATACCCGAGGAATGACCCGGGGCATCGCCCCGTTGCTGCTTGGCTATCAGGCCTTCGACAGCAACATCCGAATCGCCGGGGTCATCCTCAACCAGGTCGGGGGCGGCGGGCATTTATCAAAACTTCAGAAGGTCATCGAACACTACACTGACCTGAAGATTCTGGGCGCGCTGCGACGGGATCCCGCGTTGAATATCGACGAACGGCATCTCGGACTGATCCCGAGCAACGAAGAGGAGCATGCGGAAGGCTTGATCCAACGATTGGCGGATACCGTCAGGCAATGTGTCGACTTGGACAAGCTGTTGAGCATCGCAGAAACCTCAGAGCCTGCAGCAGGCTATAAAACGCAAGCATCACCCCAGAAACGCTATGCGGGATTGAGAATCGGCCTGCCGAATGACAAGGCATTTGGCTTTTACTACCCGGATGACCTGGACAGGTTCCATGAGCTGGGAGCTGATTTGATGCGCTTCGATACCTTGCAGGATCGACAGATGCCGTCGGTGGATGGTCTGTTTCTTGGTGGGGGGTTTCCCGAGACCGTCATGCAGGCATTGGAACAGAATGTCACGATGCGGCGGGCGATCGCTGATTTTATCGAGGCGGATGGCCCGGTTTATGCCGAATGCGGGGGACTGATCTATTTGGCCAGAAGTCTGACCTGGGGAGCGAAAAGATGTAAAATGGCGGGCGTGATACCGGCGGACGTGGTGATGCACGACAAACCCCAGGGTAGGGGTTATGTACGGTTGCAGGAGACATCAGGGTTTCCCTGGCCGACGGGGACGCAGGCGTCGACTGGCCTGTTCAATGCACACGAGTTTCACCACACTTCCCTGCAGGGACTGGACACATCATCGGCAACCTTCGGCTACGCCGTGAAACGGGGCACGGGGATAGACGGTAGTCACGACGGTTATGTTTACAAAAACCTGCTCGCCAGTTACGCCCACCGGCGTGGTACCGGCAAGAGCCCATGGGTCGATCGATTTCTGGCTCATGTCGAGCTTTGTAAAAAGATGAATGATGATGAGTAACGGGGACGAAACATGTTCAAATTGACACCACAAGCAGCGGAACAGGTTCAGCAGGCAGCTAAACAGGGTGGTACCGAAGGCATGGCGTTGCGTTTTGCGGCACACCGAAAAGAAGATGGCACCTTTGATTATCTGATGGGTTTCGATGAGGTCAAGGATGACGATATCCAGTTCGACTCTGAGGGGATCACCATCGTAATGGAGCCCGAGCAGGTGCCGCTTCTGGAAGAAACCATCATGGATTATGCGGAACTGGACGATGGTGAGAAACAGTTCATCTTCATCAATCCCAAAGACGCCAATTACTCTCCCGCGGCCAACAGCTGATGGTTTGATATCTATCTGATCTTACCTACGCCGTTGCAGTCAACCACGGTGAATTCTTGACCAGCACCGGGAGTACCTTCAGCGGTATGGAACTATCCAGCGAAGATTCATTACGTCTGAACGTTCTACTGGCCAACAAGCCCCGAGCGATTCGTATTGACGAATCTTCGATGACCCTGTACGGGCTTTCGGAGAAAGGCGAGGCGAAGATCCCGTTGAATCCCAACTGCCGGGATGATCAGTACCTGAAAATCCTTCGCGAACTGTTGTCCGGCAATGTGCTGGGATCACCTGGCGGTTATCCGGTCTATCTGCAACGCTGGACCCGCATGGGTCAGACCCGGGACGAAAATCTCGAGCAGCTGCTGCTGCTGGGCGAACCGGAGGCGGTGGTAGCCGTGGCCTGTGCCGCGGGACTGACGGATGAGCTGGCACGGCGTGCCTGGTGGACCTCACAAGATCCGGACAATGCACGCCGTATGCTGCAAAACCCGGCGGTGGTCAACGGCAGCATGGGCCCGGAGTTGGCGGACTTCCTGATTGAATACCTGCCCTTCGAGAGCGAGCCGGAGATTATTGTCGAAAGCCTGCGTCTCGCTCTGCAGCCCGGATTGATCGATGAGCAACAGAAACAGAAACTCTGGATGCGTTGCAGTCGCAAGCCGACCTACTATCTCGGGTTTCTTGCCAGCATCCCGGACGATCTGCCAGAGCAAGTGGCGGGTCGATCATTTTCGGCGCAAAATGAGCAGGCACTCAATGAATTGGCCGCTGCAGAAAACCCGTATGCCAAGACCCTTCTGCGGGTCTCTTCACCTGCAGGGCAGGCCTTTCTCAACACGGTAGCGAAGGTGATGGAGAAACCCGCCAATCAGGATGTTGTGACCATCCTGTTAGATGTCTTGCGTGGCTACTTCGCAGCGATTCGATCCGAGGGAGACCCGAATCTGACCATGGAGGAGTTGGCCGAGGAAGCGCAACAACGGATCGAACAGCCTGACACAGATCCCTCCCTGTTGGTTTGTCTAGCCAACACCGCAGGCCTGCAGGATGAGCTGCGAACGCTACGGGCCTTGTCAGGTCTGGGTTATGGCGTGGTGAGACCCATCTTTCGCAGGACGGATGCCATCGGCAGTCTGATGCGACGTAAGCTGGAGCCGGTATCAACGCCATTGGTACAATGGATCAGGTTATTGCAGGGGCAATACTGATTAACATCGGCAGATGCGGCCAGACCCATGACCCATGGCATGCCTAATGAACCGCACCAATCGCGGTTGAATGGGTTGACTTCGATGAAGCGTCAGGTTGAGAAGGAGGCAGCATGGGGCAGGTGTTGAAAGATACAGTCGCGCGACAAAGGATATTACTGCGTGGTCTGCTATCCTCACCCATGGAGCGCTTGGCGTATCAATGTCGGGATGTTTGGCCCAATCGTGTTGAACTCGAACAGCAGCTGATCGAAGGATTGCACACACTGCCTACCTGTAAGTTTCTGTTCGTGCTGGATGGCAAGGCCCAACAGATCACAGATAACATTTGCCTGACTGGCCCGGTTCCCGATTACTTTGGGCGTGATCGTAGTGGGCGCCCCTATCTACGAGAATCATTGGCCGGCGAGACATTCGCCTTGTCCGATGCCTATCTGAGTCGCAACACGCGACGTCCTACCCTGACTGCTATCCAGCAGATTACCAATGAACATGGAAATCAACTCGGCTTTCTGGGAGCAGACTTTGATCTGCGCGAGTTGCCCCTGACCCGAGAAGTCTACAAACAGCCCGACCAGTGGATGCAGATGAAAGGAGATCCCGCGATACGCGGCGGTCTATTCAATCAGCAGCGGGTTGAAAGTCCGATGGATAAGCGCATCGATGAGGTGTTCGATCTTTTACTGAATCTGATTGATGAACATGGCGTGTTTCACGGCAAGCTGCATTTTTCCAGTTCACGGGCCACCCTGTGGTTCATCGACGATCCGTTGCGTTATCGTATCCTGGACATTGAGGATCTGACCGATCCCGGGATTGTCTTGACCTACCCGAATCATGCCTATCCGGAGGATGCCGAGATTCCCCTGAATGAGATCAAAGCAGTCTTTCAGACCTTTCGTAACCTGCGTTTCATGGACGAAACCATCTATCTTCGTGCGGGTTCGTTGAATATATACAACGGCATGGTAGGTCTGAATTTCTCCTGCGATGGTTCGCATTATATGCCCTGGGGACAACTTTTAGACAAGAATCTGGATTTCTGGTTGGGAACTGGCAATCTGTAGAAAAACAATTTCAACACCAACCGGCTGGACTTAGGTGCGATCAATCAGCCCGTCCTGTGTTGTATGCTGAATGCCTTTACTGATTGTTCAGGAAGTGTATTGGTAAAGAAGTCAAAAAACTCCCTATACCGGGTGCTCATGGGGAGTTCGCTCAGTCGATCTTGATACGATCTGGTGCAAAACGACCGAGCGAAATCCTCCGGGTCCATCAAGGGGCTCTATGCCAAGTTCCAAGCTCAAATCGCCAGCATCCCTGCAAGGGCCCTGAGGTCATCCAGGGTTTGATTAAATACTGCCGAGATATCTTCCGCATCTGCATTACTGACCGAAAATTCATCGACTCCTTGCAGCACCAGCACTTCTCCACTTTGTTGTGCTTGCAAGAACTGATCACGACAGTGATTTACCAGTCGCACCATCACGGAAAGCTGACACTGATCATCAGCATCTTGCTGCGATGACAGGACATCCACGATCAACGCGGGTAGCGCCCAGCGTTTCGCCAGCCAGGCACCGGCCTCCGCCCGGCTTATACCAACGAACTGGCGCTCCATCACTGCTGCCGATAGCTCCGGATTCTCCCGCTTTGCCCGCAGGGCCTCGGCGTAGTCTGTCGGATAGAGGTGTGCCAGTAAGAGTTTGCCGAGATCATGGAACAGTCCGGCCAGATAAACACAATCCGGAACGGACCGATCAGCCTCTGGTATCCGGGTGGCCACTTGTCGTGCGAGGACTGCCGTGGCAAGGGCGTTCAGCCAATAGGCCTCAAGGTTGAATTCCGGACAGCGTACCGCATCGAAAACACCATGTACGACGATCCCCATCACCAGGGATTTGACCAGTTGTAGTCCCAGAGCCTGGACGATAGCGCGTTTTACGTTGCAAACGGGTCTTGGTTGGCCGAAGTAGGCCGCATTCGCCAGACCGATGAGTCGGGCCGCGAGTTGAGGATCCTGCTCGATGACCCGAGATATCTCATCGATATCGACGTCATCTTGCGATAAGAGCCGGATCATTTGATTGGCAGTTGGCGCCAGCGGGGGCAGACCCTTCAGAAAATGTATATCGAGTTTGATGGTTTCCCTGAATTGTGTCATCGCGGCGTCTCTCGCTTCTTGGTACATCAGAGATGATGGCTGCACAGGAGGTTTCTTGATTGTAACTATGGAGTAAGAGTATCCCTTCAGCCTATCGAGTAGGTTTGATAGGAAACGACTAAACTGATTTATTGGGAACCAAAGTGTTTGAGACGATTAGTCTATGTTTGGAGCGTTGAATAGGCGATTCTACACCCACAAACATAACTGGTTGAGATGAATAAAGTAAAGATTGCAAGCATATTGAACGCACAAGATCTAATTGATGAAGCGCTGACGTGCGATTTTGCAGGGTGGGATTTTTCTGAACTACATGATCGCTGGATAGAGCAATCACCCAGTTGGAGCTACAAGTCACTGGTCGAGAAAGCCATGCAGGGTGCGGATACCATGCTCGACATGGGTACGGGGGGAGGAGAGTTCTTGTCTGAATTATCCCCGCGACCCAAACATATTTATGCGACTGAAAGTTATCCGCCGAACATTCCTGTAGCTGAAAGACATCTTGAACCACTGGGTATAGAAGTTCGCTCGTTTGACCATGATGAGCGACTGCCGTTTGAAAGGGATCAGTTTGATCTGGTCATCAACCGATATGAATCATTTTCTCCTGCGGAACTCAAGCGAATCCTCAAACCAGGTGGAAGCTTTATTACTGAACAGGTCGGCGGACGGGACAACGAAAAAGTCAACGAGGCACTGGGTGCCCAATCTATGCATGAACATTACGATTGGAGTTTGAATAAGGCTGTCTGTAGCCTCAAACAAAACAGTTTGAGAATTATTGATGCACATGAGGAGTACCCCATCACACAATTCCATGATATTGGTGCTGTGGTGTACTTCCTGCGGGCTATTCCTTGGCAAATACCTGATTTTAGGGTGGCGGCATACAAGGAGAAACTGCTCGAGTTACACCATAGAATCGAGCAAGAAGGTTGCTTTGTTGTAAACAGCCATCGCTTCCTCATTGTTGCAGAAAAAAGCAGTGATTGAATGGCGACAAATGGGATGGGGCGAGTAGCTGATGATACCCTGTGACTCAAACTGGGATTGCTCGATCAGGTCTTTCGTTTCGACCTCGGTCTGCCTTTGTAGGCGGCGACCTGCTGGATCAGTGGTTGAAAGGGTAGGTTGTCAAGGCCCTCGAATTCCTCTCGGGCCCGGCTGATCAGGCCGAAGACATCCTCGATACTCTCCGGGATGGTTTGGTCCGCATGCAAGACCACGTAAAGGCCCCGCAGACCGCCGACCTGTAAGCGCATCGCCTTGCCGTGCGGCAGTACCGCTCGATCATCATTGGTCTTGAGCGCAAAGCGTGCGTGATGGCGGAGCTGTTCGAGAAATTCCATGCACTGACCTTGAGCCTCATCAGAGGTGCAGTGCACACCCTCTCGTTCGGCGATATTGAGCTTTTTCGCTTTTGAACAGGTACATTTACGTGACAAAATGCTCTTCTCGTAGACGCAAAAGCGTTCGTTGATCTCCCGGTAGGTGCGGCGGAAGGCGTCTTGATCCATGAGTGGTGTCTCAGCTGCCTTTCCCGGTAAATCGGTGAATCATGCGGCGGTCCTTCTTGTTCAGCTTGCCGTGTATCGGTCGTGGCTCCATGGCCCGTTGGGCACGTAACTGTTCGGTGAGTGCCTGCCGGTGCAGGAAGCTGGCTTGCGACTCCTCATAGAAAGTTTTGGCCTCAACCGCCGGACGCCGTTGGGTAGCCAGCACCTTGATCTCGATATCCCATTCCAGGGAGCCCTTGTGGATGCGTAGGTGATTGCCTATTTTGACCTCTTTACCGGGCTTTGTGCGCCGATTGTTCAGGTGCACCTTACCGCCATTGATCGCATCCGCCGCAAGTTGGCGGGTCTTGAAGAAGCGTGCCGCCCACAGCCACTTGTCAAGTCTGACTTTGAGCTCAGGTTGGTCCATCGGTTTCAATCTCCTCCGGCAGGCCCAACAATTCATTGAGCCGTCCCGACATCTCCAACGCGGCCAGGTCGTCATAGCCGCCGACATGAAAGTCGTCGATGAAGATCTGTGGTACGGTATTCCGCCGGCTGCGCTCGACCATCTCCTGCATCACGGCATGATCCGTATCGATGCGGATCTCGTCAAAGCCGAACCCCTTTTGCTCCAGAAGAAACTTGGCGCGGACGCAGTAGGGGCAGATTGCTGTAGTGTACATGACCACCTTGGGCATACGGCAACATCCTCATTGCAAACAGAAATCAGCTCCAAAAGGCCTAGACTAACCTTTTGTATAGACTGAGAAAAATATTTTACATTGTAAGAGTGTATCCTAGCAGTAGATATCGGGGAGTTCCATGCCGCCGATTCCGTTCAAACTGTAGGTTTGTAGATTCATCCATTGCTCTGAATATCAACCCATGCGCACCGACAATCCTAAGACCATCTATTTAAAAGACTATCAGCCGCCCGAATATCTGGTGGAGAGTATCGAACTGGCCTTTGATCTCCACGAGGAACAGACCCAGGTCATGAGCCGTCTCGAGTTGATACGGAATCCACAGGCCAAACAAACCACGGGCGCCTTGATCCTGAATGGGGAGCAGCTGGAACTGCAGTCCATCAGCATCGACGGCCGGGAGCTTGCGAAAGACGAGTTTCGCCTGGACGACGAATGCTTGACTATTCTACAGCCGCCGGCACGTTTTTCTCTGGAGACCAGGGTGTCAATCAGGCCACAGGACAACACCGCACTGGAAGGTCTCTACCGGTCGGGCCGGCTCTACTGCACCCAGTGCGAAGCGGAGGGCTTCCGGCGCATCACCTACTTCCTCGACCGGCCTGATGTGATGACCCGTTTTACCACCAGCATCACAGCCGACAAGCAGCAGTATCCGGTCTTGCTCTCGAATGGCAATCTCGTTCAAGAGGAAGACCTGGAAAATGGCCGTCATCGCGTACGTTGGGAGGATCCTTTCCCCAAGCCCTGCTATCTGTTTGCCTTAGTGGCGGGCGACCTGCGATATCAGCAGGACCGCCATACCACACCATCGGGCCGTGAGGTCGATCTGCGTATCTACGTAGAGCCGGAGAATATCGACAAGTGCGACCACGCGATGCGCTCCCTGAAGAACGCCATGACCTGGGACGAACAGCAGTACGGCCGTGAATATGATCTGGACATCTACATGATCGTCGCAGTGAACGACTTCAACATGGGCGCGATGGAGAACAAGGGGCTGAATATTTTCAACGCCAAGTTCGTCCTGGCTCGCCCGGAGAGCGCCACCGACTGGGATTTTCAGGGCATTGAAGGGGTGATCGCACACGAATATTTCCACAACTGGACCGGTAACCGCATCACCTGCCGCGACTGGTTCCAGCTCAGCTTGAAGGAGGGCCTGACTGTATTTCGCGATCAGGAGTTCTCCGCCGACATGGGCTCCCGGGGCGTCAAGCGTATCGAGGACGTGCGTCTGCTGCGCGCTCATCAGTTTGCCGAAGATGCCGGACCCATGGCCCATCCGGTGCGGCCTGACGCCTACATGGAGATCAATAACTTCTACACCGTGACCGTCTATGAAAAAGGCGCCGAGGTGGTGCGCATGCAGCACAATCTGCTCGGGCCTGAACTCTACCGCCAGGCCACCGACCTCTATTTCGAACGCCATGACGGTCAGGCGGTGACCACTGATGACTTTGTCAGTTGTATGGAGGACGCCGGCGGTCGCGACCTGCAGCAATTCCGCCTCTGGTACCGCCTGGCCGGTACGCCGGAGGTCCGGGTGGAGGAGCGCTATGAGCCGGATGCCCGTCGTTATCATTTGAGTTTTTCTCAAACCTGCCCGGACACCCCCGGGCAGACCCGCAAACCGCCATTTCATATTCCCCTGACCCTGGGACTGTTGGATCGCCAGGGCCGGGAATTACCCCTGCAGCTGGTGGGAGAGGACACCCCGGCAGGTGTCGAGCGGGTGCTCGAACTCACGCAAAGGCGTGACAGTTTCTGTTTCACCGGGATTGCGGAAAAACCCGTTCCCTCGATGCTCAGAGGCTTTTCCGCCCCGGTGAAGCTGCGCTTCGACTACCGTGATGAGGACCTGATGTTTTTGATGGCCCATGACCGGGACCCGTTCAACCGCTGGGACGCCGCTCAGACTCTCGCGAATCGTACCTTGCTCGCGATGATCGACGCACGTCGGGCACAAAGCCCCCCCGTGTTGTCCAGGGGCTTTATCGAGGCCTTCCGTCTGGCCTTGCGTGATGAGATCGCCGACAAGGCCTTGTTGACGGAGGTCCTCAGCCTGCCATCCGAGTCACTGGTGGGTGATCAGATGGAACAGGTGGATGTGGAGGGCATCCACAGCATGCGGGAGTGGTTGAAACAGCGTCTGGCGGAAGAGCTGCAGGAGGATCTGCTCCAGGTCTATCGGGACAATCTGACTTCGGGGCCCTATGCCATCGACCCGGATTCGATGGCCCGCCGGAGCCTCAAGAATCGGGCCCTCCACTACCTGATGCTGCTGGACGAACCGGAGATACGCAGGCTCTGCACGGAGCAGTTCCAGTCGAGTGATAACATGACCGATCGGATGTCGGCACTCAGCGCCTTGGCGAATTGCGACTGTCCGGAGCGCACCCAGGCTCTGTCGGAGTTCGAACGGCAGTGGCGTGGAGATCCTCTGGTGATGGACAAGTGGTTCGCGGTCCAGGCCAATTCAAAGCTCCCGGGAACCTTGCAGGCAGTAAAGAAACTGATGCTGCATCCGGCCTTCTCCCTGCGCAATCCCAACAAGGTGCGCAGCCTGGTGGGGGCATTCTGCAGCAGCAACATCAGCGGATTCCATGCCGCGGATGGTTCGGGTTACCAGTTTCTGGCCGATCAGGTGATCGCCCTGGACAAACTCAATCCCCAGGTTGCGGCCCGCTTGTTGCGTGTTATGAGTCGCTGGCGGCGCTATGATCCGCAAAGACAGACCTTGATGAAGGCCGAATTCGAACGGGTTCTGGCCCAATCCGGGCTCTCCCGGGATGTATTCGAGATCGCCTCGAAGTGTCTCGAGGCGAGTTGAGTCCAGTGCGGCGGGCTTGATTCGACACTGCGGGACTGGCCGACGCATCGGTTCGCTCGATCTCGGCGTGCCGAGCGATTCTGCCCAATGCTTTATAATGAACCTTTTTACGCACCTCCCCATCCTGAGTGGATTGGGGTAAAGTCATATAAATACAACAACTTAATAGGATCGATCCATGAATCTCGAACGCTCTCTGGGCTTCACGAACTCTTCTGGACGCTCGAAGAAAAAACAAAAAAGGCTCCACCTCTACATCAATCTGAAGCTGGCCTCCTCGGGGCAGCCAATCACCGAGGGGGGTGACGGGGACGGTTTCCTGCAGACCGCCAACGATCTACTCAAGAGCTATCGGGAGAAGAATCGCCTGCTGACCGACTATCTGTGCCCGGCTGATCGCCGGATCCAGAGCTTTCTCGATGATTATCTACAGGATTGTTGCGAGCAGGTGCCGAAACTGCCGAGCATGACCTTCGTGCTCGACCGCCACGGGGTCGCCCGAGAACTCTCTCTGCCGCTGGGTGAGGATGAGTTTCACTCGGACATCGTCTCCAGTTACCGGGTCAGGCAGGGGGTGCTGAACAATCCGGCCAGCGATCGGCGTACCACCAAGGGTTCATTCCACATCGCCGAGGGAGGCCTGCCGATCCCGGGTGACAAGAGGGCCGTACCCAAGGGGACCTTCGCCCGTATGCTCGAAGCGGCGCTGCGGCCTCCTGCGGAGTTGTTGCGTATCCCGTTCGCCTCCAAGCGACCGAAACCCGCGGAGATGTTCGTCTCCCTGCTGCTCCGCCCGGTCATCTGTCCGGAGATCCCCGGTGTGGATGCCGAGAAGAGTATGGAAATCCGCTTTTTCGCACCGGGTAACTTGGTGAGCAACCTGGATTTCGTCGAGAGCATCTTCGGTAACGGCGGCAATCCATTCCTGGCGGAGTTCGATGCAGGCCTGGATGTGGATCACTGGAGCGGTCACAGTGGCTGCGTAATCCTCGCCCCGCATCTGACCCGACTCACCAAGCAGGCGCTGGGACTGCCACGTTGGGACAGTGCCACCGAACGGCAGCGCGACGACGGCATGTATTGGAAGGACGAGGCGGAACTCTACAACGACGGCCAGGCCTTCAAACTCACTGCCCGGGACGAGCGGGGGGTGATTGTCACGCTGATCGCCGACAACTACTACGGCTATTGCAAGAAAGAGGTGAAGACCCAGATCGGTTACGCGGCCAATCTGTTTGGTTTGGCGGAGGAGGAACATGCCGGCGGTGCGCTGGCCTTTCCCAGACGCAATCACGGTATCGAATTTGGCGTCGACTCACACACCCGGGAACCCGGTTACAGCTTTCAGGATGTGATCGAACGCTATGCTGAGATCATGGAGGTACAGCCAGAGGGCTATGCCATCGACAAGCAGTATCCGGAGGTCATCTATGTGCCGCAGGATTTGCGCATGGATCTGGCGCAGCAGAAGATCACCTGGGTGTGGGATGGCGGCCGCCGCCAGATTCGCCTGCAGCCGGGCAAGATCTACATCCAACCCAACGGCTACAAGGTAGAGATGGAGAAGCATCCCGGCGCCCCCTCCTGGCGGTTGATCGGCACCGACCCGGAGGGCACCTTCTGCCACAAGCCGAGCACGGTCTCCGGTGGCGGCAAATCGGAGATCTCCAAGTCCCTGAACGACGCAGTGATCTATGGTCCGCTGTTCGTGGACAATCTGCAGAAGGACCTCGATCTGGTGCAGGAGATCTACGAGCGGGACTATGCAAGCCGATTCAAGCCAGGCTACGAGCATGAGGATCATGATCCGACCCGCAAGCCCCTGAGCGCGGACCGCTCCCTCGGAT
>JAAUXZ010123040.1_pt1 | contig 17846 bp, 16 predicted proteins | sample 7278131 | NCBI WGS metagenome assembly JAAUXZ01 (sample SAMN14350119, study PRJNA611818) | marine sediment metagenome | isolation source: surface marine sediment (3m) | place: French Polynesia: Moorea | collected 2018-08 | reverse complement strand
CTCGTCGAGGACCCCGAGGAAGTCGATCGCCGCAGTCTCAGTCTGCAGGGTCTTCTGCCGGTACGGATCGCTCGCCGGACGCGATGCGAGGCGCCAGTAGAGAATCGATATCGTCATCGCGAGCCGCGCGCGTACCAGGTCGAACAGTGACGCCAGCTCGAGTTCCGCAAGCGGCAGCGTTGCATGGTAGGCGGAAACGAACGGAGCCAGTAGCCGCAACGGGTCACCTGGCCCGGCACGCAGGTACGACGCGGCGATCGCCACTTCGAAGGCCAGTGGCGCATTGAGCGCGTCACCGAAGTCGATGAAACCGCAGACACCGGACGCTGCCGGATCGAGAAGCACGTTCTCGGGATTGGCATCGCCGTGGATCACCTGGCGCCGCATCGAATCGACGGCCGGTTGTATCCTCCGTTCGAAATCGAGGATCGACCGTTCGACCCGCTCCGCGATAGCCGGTTCGTCGATGTACTGCACGAGGCTGCGTAGTTCACCCGTGCGCTGCAGATCCCAGGGGAGCTCCGGTCTCTCCCCGTCGTGCGTAAAGCCCTGCAGCGCAAGATCGAGCAATGCGAGCCGGGTACCCAGGCCGGCAGCCAGCCCGGGCGTCATGCTGACGGTGGACAGCAGCACGCCATCGAGATAGCTCGCGACACGCAAAAGGTACTGTGTACCGTCCCGCTCTATGGCTCCCACCGCGTCTCCGCCGACGGTCGGCACGACGACGGGCGTCGCGACCGTAGCGCTGCGCTGCAGGTGGCGGAGAGCTGCGACGTGGAACCGGCTGACCAGCTGGGGCTCGTTCGCGCTGGTCACCTTGACCACGAACCGTCGCCCGTCCTGTGCGCGCAGCAGGAAGTTCTGGTCCCGCTCGCTGACCAGCGGCGAGTAGTCGCCCTGCAGCCCGAACTGCGCGCGTATCTCCCGCGCAACCGCGGCTACGGCGACGTCCGGTGGCATTTCCGCTATACGCCTGTAAGCGTGTGGCTCCATGACGCCATGTTCGCGAATCGGCTCGGGACTGTAAACGTCGACGGTCTTGCGACCAAAGTCCGGAAATGTCGACTGGGTCTTAAACCCTCCGGAATACCTGCCGACAAAGGAATACAGCTATGGATCCCTTGAGCAGAATCGTCAGCCAGTCGGCGCCGGGTGCCGGTCTGCAATTTCGCCGCCAGCCCTACGGCAGCGGCAACGTGCGCGACTTCCTGCGAGACCTCATGGCACTGGCCAATGCCACGGTGGACGGACATCGCTACATCGTCGTCGGCGCGGACTTCGACGGCAACGGCCGCAAGAAGGTCGGCGGCGTCAGCGACAAGGATTTCTCCGGCAAACCCGACTACGCGTCGCTTGCGAGGGAGTACATCGAGCCGGAACTGCGCGTCAAGTACGAGCCCGTCGCGCTGGACGACAAACAGGTGGGCGTGTTCGAGATCGCGGATTGCCGCGACCGGCCGTACATGATGCGTGTCGACTACTCGGAGGATCTTCGCCGCGGCGATGCGTATATGCGCGTCAAGGACTCGGCGATCAAGATGGGCCGTCGCCAGCTGCAGGCGCTGTTCGAGGCGCGCTTTCGGGACACGGTTTCCGGGGCAGACCTCGAACTCGGGTTCCCCGGAGAGATCATCCACAAGCATCTGCAGGTTGACTGCTGTGACCTCTCGCAGCTGCCGTCTGCGGTCGCCGCAAGCAAGCTCGAGGAGCTGATCAAGATACAGCTCGATTCGAAGAACACGGGCTCTACGTCGATCATGGCCAGGCTCGTGCACGCGCGGCTGTTCGGTTCGGACGATCCGTACGTCAGTCGCTCGCCTGACGAACTGATGCAGGAAATGGAGCAGATCCGGCACAAGTACGAGGACCAGGACAGGGAGTTCCTGTTCGAAACCAATGCCCACCGATTACAGCTCGTGGTCTTGAACCAGGGGCGAAAGCCGGTACCCGATGCCTCTCTCTCGCTGGTACTTCCGAACGACCCCGAGCTCTACGTCGCCCACGCCCCGCCGAGAATCCGCGAGGGCACCAGCTTCGTCGAGCGCAGTTCGGACGAGACGTCCGGGTACCCGTCGGTCGCTTTGCGAGACAACGCGGTGCACATCACTCACCGCATCGGCGCTGTACCGGCCGGCGTGCCCACGAACGTTTTCGGGTCGCCGCTCCTGGTCTGCGCCGGTCCCGGTCTGAGTGGACGCAAGTTTGGCGTGCAATATGCGCTGCGCGGCAACAACGTCAGGTCCGTGGCGCAGGGCCGGCTGCGCTTGTTATTCCGCTAGTTGCTCCACTTGTCGACCTGCGGCGCCGTGTAGCGCTCGAACTGCTGGATCAGCCCGGCTGCGGTCGTATCCTCCAGCAGCATCTGCCGGTTCTCTGAACGCAGGAATCCCTCGGCGCTCGCATGGTCGAGATAGCTCAGCAGGTGATCGAAGAACCCGCCGATGTTGAGCACGCCGCAGGGCTTGTCGTGGAATCGCAGTTGGCCCCAGGTCAGCATTTCGACGATTTCCTCGAGGGTCCCGAAACCGCCCGGCATCGCGATGAACCCGTCGGACAATGCGGCCATCATCGACTTGCGCGCATGCATTGACGACACGACGTGCAGCTCGGTCAAGCCCTGGTGGGCGATCTCCTTGTCGCACAGCATTTGCGGTATCACGCCGTGTACCTTTCCGCCCGTCGCCAGCACCGCGTCGGCGAGTATGCCCATGATGCCCTTGTCGGCGCCGCCGTAAACCAGTTCCAGTTCGTGCCGCACGAGGACATCCGCGAGGTCTCGCGCGGCCGCCGCGTATTCGAGTCGCGCGCCCGTGTTCGACCCGCAGTAAACGCAGACCCGCCGCACGTCAGGCAGTGAGCGCCTGCGCCTTCACGCCCTGCATGATGCGAGCGATGTCGGGGCGCCTGTCCTTCAGCTCTTCCGGCGTCAGGGCGTCGAGCTCGTGCGGGAAAACCAGCCACTCGGTGGTCTCGTGGAGATAGTAGTCAGGCACGATGTCGGTCTGGTTGCGATCCGGTTTGAACCATGGCACGGCGACCCGGATTTCTTCCGGCGTATTGCCGCGCGCCCGCCGGGTGAGTTCGTCGATGACCGCGACGATGGTATTGCCGGTATCGAAGACGTCGTCGACGATGAGAACGCGATCATCGTGGCAGATCTTCTTGATGATGTAATTCAGCCCATGCACCGCGACCGCACCACGCTGGTCTACGCCCTCGTAAGAGGAGGTCCGGATCGCGATGTGGTCCGCCTCGATACCGCAGTACGCCAGGACCTCCTGCACCGCCATGCCGACCGGCGTGCCGCCGCGCCAGATCGCTATGATCATGGTGGGTTCGAAGCCACTCTCCAGGATCTTGATGCCGAGCTCGACGGAGTCTTCGAGAAGCTCCTGGGCGGAGATAACGGTCTTGTCCATTTAAACTCTTGTTCGCAGGCTTCGGGCAGCCGCTATAATACGGGCCCCAATTCTAACGAGCACTGCCGGGAAACAACAACAATGAACGAGCGCTTTATTGCGGCCGACGACCTGCTCCGCGATTCGTTCCAGCTTGCGGCCAATATCTTCGAGGCGGGTTTCGAACCGGACTTTCTCGTCGGCCTGTGGCGCGGCGGCAGTGCCGTGGGCATCGCGGTGCAGGAAGGTCTCGATTACCTCGGCACGAAGACCGACCACATCGCCATCCGCACGTCCTACACCGGCGCCCCCGGCTACACCCAGATGGTGAACAAGGCGGATTCGATCCGCGTGCACAGCCTCCAGTACCTGCTCGAGAACCTGTGCTCGCACCACTCCATGCTGATCGTCGATGACGTCTACAGCAGCGGCTCCAGCGTCAACGCGGTCATCGAGCAACTAACCCGGAAGACGCGCCGAAACCTGCCGCAGGATATTCGAGTTGCGAGCGTCTGGTATCGCCCCACCGAGAAGACGTTGCGCGAACCCGAGTATTTCGTGCACAAAACCAGTGACTGGCTGGTACTGCCCTACGAGATGGCCGGGTTCTCGATCGATGAGCTGCGTGCCAACCGGCCCGAGATGGGCACACTCCTCGAGAGGCTGGCGCCCTTTGTCAACCGCGGCGACGCGCACGGCGTCTGACGCGTTGCGGAAAACCGAGGCTGGTTTTTTTGCCGAGTCCGGTAATCTGGCGGCATACGCTGGACAGAGACGGGCAACGACATGCAGGAACTACCTCACCACTACACCGTAAGCGCTGCGGCAAACACCGAAACCTACGTAACGCTCTCGAGCCCGGGAGTCGATGATCTCGCTACTGCGGGCCCGGCCGAGTTCGGCGGGCCAGGCGACGCCTGGTCGCCGGAGGCTCTGCTCGTCGGTGCGGTAGCCGATTGTTTCGTGCTGACGTTCCGTGCGGTCGCGCGTGCCGCCAGGCTCGAATGGCAGTCGCTGACCTGCGACGTGGTGGGCACCCTCGACAAGATCGAGCGTGTTACCCAGTTCACCCACTTCCAGGTCACGTCGGAACTCACCGTGCCGCCTGGCGTCGACGAGCAGAAGGCGCACCGGCTGCTGGAGAAGGCCGAGAAACACTGCCTGATCACGAATTCGCTGAAGGCCGATTCGTCATTGACGGCGACGGTGCGCGTCGCAGACTGATCCGGCTCAATCCTCGATGTCGACCCCTTCCGTGTAGAACACGCCCGCGGAGACGGGGACCAGTCGCTCGTCCGTGGCTTCTCCGCTCTGCAGCGTCGAGTACGCGTCGAGCAGATCCGCGATATTGGTCGTCGCAGCACGTAACCTCACGGAGACGAGTTTCCTGACGCGCTTCACGTCCGCCTTGCGAATCGTCTTGCGACTGATGGTCTCCAGCGGCCAGGCATCGTCGTCGCGGAAGACGGTCTCGTTCCTGGCGATCGCTGCAAGCAAGGGATAGGGTCCTGCACGGAGTGTTGATGCCATGTCTTCCTCCGCTATCAGTTTTTCGGGGCTCTCGGGCAGCAGCGTCATCCGTTCGCCGTCACACTCGACGGCGCCGATGCGCTGCAGTTCCTTTTTCATCGCCCCCTCGGGGATATCGCCGGCGAAACGGCGAATCAATGCGCGAAACGAACCCGTGTCGCCAGAGCTCGGCAACGCAGCAGGCTCACCATTGGCATCGAGAAACTCCGCGTCCGACCGCCAACCTTCGATGACTTCGCGTATGGGCGTCGTGCGATCGAGCAGCGCGCCCTCCCCCCGTTCGATCCTGCCGCGGATTCGGCTGATCTCCTTGCGCGTCAGCCCCGTCATCGCGGCAATGCGCGAAACGTTCGTGGGCCTGCCGTGCACACCGTAGTCTTCCGATGCGACCGAAACGAACGCCGATTTCGACAGGTCCGAGTACTCGCGATAGCCGCGACCGAAGCGCAGGAACAGCCGCGCGATAGGCCTTAGCAGGTGGAAGAAGGTGGTGTTGAGTTTGTTGTTGTTGTCGTCTTGCATCGCGTAAAAAAATATATGGGCTCCCAATAGCTTGCGCCATCGAAAAGTACGAATTGGGAAAAATCGACCGTTTCGAAAGTAACCTTCGCCGTTATGTCACGGCAGTCGCCTGATTCGTGGTCGATTCAGACCTTATTCTGTTTGCCGCGCAGATAGGTCGCGGAAATGTGCCGGTCGTCAGCGAGCGTCAACAATGCAAACAGGATTTCGTCGATGCTGCCGGCCGCTGTCGTGCGCCGCGCCGTCAGGTCGGATGCGCTGGGGTCCAGAACGACGAAGTCGGCTTCCTTGCCGGCGACGAAATTGCCGATACGATCGTCGAGATACAGCGTTTCGGCCGCGCCCAGCGTCGCGAGGAACAACGCACGCGTTGCCGGCAGCGCGTGCTCCTGCAGGTGCAGCACCTTGTACGCCTCGCTCGCCGTTCGCAGCAGGGACAGACTGGTGCCGCCGCCGACGTCGGTACCGAGGCCGCACCTGACGCTCGCCGTACGCATCGCGCTGAGATCGAACAGGCCGCTGCCGAGAAAAAGGTTGGACGTCGGGCAGAATGCCGCAGCACCGCCCTTGCTGGCCATCGTTGAACGATCCGCGTCGCTCATGTGCAGGCAGTGCGCGAACACGCTGCGCTCACGCAGCAGGCCGAAGTGGTCGTATACGTCGAGATAGCTCGAGCGCTCCGGATAAAGCCGCGCAATCTCCTCCACCTCGTCCATATTCTCTGCGAGGTGCGTGTGGATCCAGACGTCCGGGAACTCGCCCGCCAGGCGACCGGCCGCGGTCAGCTGTTCCGGCGAGGAGGTCAATGCGAATCGCGGCGTGATCGCATAGCCTAATCGCCCCTTGCCATGCCATTTGTCGATCAGCGCCTTGCTCTCCGAGTACCCGCTTTCGGGGTCGTCGCGAAGCTCCTCGGGGCAGTTGCAGTCCATCAGTACCTTGCCAGCGACCAGGCGCATGTCACGCGCGGCCGCGACCTCGAAAATTGCGTCCGCCGAATGCGCGTGCACCGTGCCGAAGACCAGCGCCGTCGTCGTGCCGTTCGCGAGCAGCTGGTCGATAAAGGCCTCGGCAACCTCTCGCGCGTAGCCGGGATCCGCGAAACGCGCTTCGGCAGGGTAGGCATAGCGGTGCAGCCAGTCGAGCAGCTGCTCCCCGTACGACGCGATGATGTCGAGCTGTGGGAAATGCACATGGCAATCGATGAAACCGGGAACGATGAGTCGCCCCCGGTAGTCGATCACCGGGACGGTGTCGCCGAGCTGCGGCAGCAATGCACCGGCGTCACCGAGCTCCGCCACGTCGCCGTCGTCGACGATCAGCAGGCCATCTTCAAAGTACTCGACGGCTGAGGCGCGCGCCTCCTCGCCCGGATCGGACAGGCAGTGCAGGATCGAAGCGCGGAAAGCCTGGCGCATGTCGTTCAGATCGCCTCCAGCATGACGCTTCCGTCGAGTACGAGTTCCTCGTAATCGTCGCCGGCGCGATCGATGACCAGGAATTCCTGGCCGTCGGCGAGCGCGATCAACGGCATGTGCCAGGTGCCACGGTGATAGTTGAACCCCTGTCCGGGCCGGGTCACGAACGCCCTCAGGTTTTCCACTTCGACGGTTTCGCCCGGCGGCGCGACGACGATGACGGTCTCGGTTGCTTGCAGCGGGACGAAAGCCTGGCTACCCAGCGGGTGTCTTTCTACCTTGTCGACGCAGAGCGGCAGTGTTGTCGGAGTCCGGCAGCGAGCAACACTGACCGACACCCTGCCGTCGATATCGATGTCGCAGATGTCGTCGAAGCGCTCGAAGCGCGCATCATTCATCGTCACCGCCCGGTCGCGCGAGGACTCGATAACGTCACCGTAGGGCGCGAATCGTTCCGGCGTCAGCAGCACCGGTTTCAGGGATACGCTCGGCTCAGCCATGCACCTGACCGAACAGCCGCACGCGGCTGATGCCGCCATCGGGGTAGATCGATACCCGGACGTGACTGACCTCACCGACCGGCAACAAGGCCTCGTCGAAGTAATGTTGCTGGTCCATCTTCAGCTGCGCCTCGGGCAGCAGCGTCTGCCATCCGTCCTGTTGGTCGATGGCCTGCTCGTCACTCTCGAACACGCCGGCCTCGAGTGAAACGCGGTCCGGGTAGTTGCCCTTGAAATGGGCCGTGTCGATCTCGGCCCTCTCGATGACGCCGGGCTGGCCGAGCGCGATGATGACCCAGTCGTTGCCGGCATCACGACGGCGCGCCGTCTCCCAGCCGTCACCCATGTTCATGCCGCGTCCCGGCGCGATCAGGTTGTGGATGCTGCCGTAATGTTCGTCGCTGGCCGCGATCGCCCGCCCGCCGTGTTCAACCGCGGCCAGGTCGACGTAACCATCGACGTCGGTGAAATCCGGGCGAATCTCGCCGAAGATGCGCAAGCGTGCGACGCCGCCATCCGGGTAGATGTGCAGGCGCACATGGGTCCACACGTTGTCGTCACGTGCATCGAGATAATGGTGCGCATCACCGCCGATGTTCGTTTCCGGGATAATCTCGACCCAGCCTTCCTCGGGCACGTCCTGCGTATCGTTGGCACAGACCTCGATCGACACGTGCGGCGGGAAATTGCCCGTGAAGTGACGGGTGTCGATATCGAAACCGTGTATCACCCCCGGCACACCCAGCCGTATGACACAGTAATCGTGCCCCGGCCCGCGGCGCCGACGGCTTTCCCAGCCGTCCATCCACTTGCCATGATCGTCGTACCTGTCCGGCATGAACACCGGTTCGGCCGTATCGATCAGGCGCTCCTTGGCGCCGAAGAACTCGTCCGTGGCAAAAGTGACGCGTGTGCCGAGCCGCGGCTGTTCGAGTTGTACCCAGCGGGAAACGGAGCGGCTCATCCTGCTGCCTCCATCGCTCGCAGGCGCAAGCGAGCAATCTTGTGAATCTCGACGAGGGCGGTCTCGAATTCGACCTCTGGATCATTGCCCAGGCGCGCGCTGAACGCCTCCAGGATCTCGGCCCGGGAGCTGCCGCGCACGGCCATGACGAACGGGAATCCGAACTTCTCGTGGTAGGCCTCATTGAGCGCGTTGAATCGTTCGTACTCCAGTGGCGAGCACTGATCGAGGCCGGCGCTCGACTGTTCCGCCGTCGATTCCTCGGTTAGCTCTCCGGCGATCTGCGCCTTGCCCGCGAGATCCGGGTGAGCGCGGATCAGCTGTAGCTGTCGTTCTTGCGACGCATTGTCGACGCAGTCGGCCATCAGCTCGGCGAGTCGCGACGGATCCTCGATGCCGGATGCCAGTTCGGCGACCCGCTCGGCAACCCATGGGGAGTGCTCATAGATACCGCCATAGCGTGCGATGAAATCGTGTGTATCCATCAGTCCTGCCTCGCCGGATGGTGCGCGCGCCAGTGACGTGCGATCGCGAGCCGCGTCGCGACCCATACGTCGTCCTGGCCCGCCAGGTAGTCGAGAAAACGGCCGACGGCCGCGGCACGACCCGGGCGCCCTGCCAAGCGGCAGTGCAGGCCGACCGACATCATGCGCCCGCCCTCCGCGTGTAAAGTATCGAAGCTATCGACCAGGTAGTCGAGGAACTGCTGTCCCGAATTGAAACCCTGCGGCGTCGCGAATCGCATGTCGTTTGCATCGAGCGTATAGGGCACCATGAGTTGTGGCTTGTCGAACGAATAGTCCCAGTACGGCACATCGTCCGCGTAGCTGTCTGCGTTGTAACTGAAATCGCCGTGCTCGGCCGCGAGCCGATGGCTGTTCGGACTGCAGCGGCCGATGTACCAGCCGGCGGGACGTTCGCCCGTCACCTTTTCGTGAATGGCGATGGCTGACTCGAGGTGACGCCGTTCGGTGTTCTCGTCGACGAACTGGTAGTCGATCCAGCGATAGCCGTGACTGGCGATTTCCCATCCGGCATCCTGCATCGCCGCGACTGCCTCGGGGTTGCGCTCCAGTGCCATAGCGACGGCGAATACCGTCACCGGCAGTCCCCGCTGCGTAAACAGGCGGTGGAGGCGCCAGAAACCGGCGCGCGATCCGTACTCGTACAGCGACTCCATGTTCATGTGGCGCTGCCCCTCGATGGGCTCCGCGCCGACGATCTCCGACAGGAAGGCTTCGGAAGCCGCGTCGCCATGCAACACACAGTTCTCGCCGCCTTCCTCGTAGTTGACAACGAACTGCACGGCGGTACGCGCACCGCCAGGCCAGTCGGCCGCCGGCGGCTGTCGGCCGTAACCTCGCATGTCCCTCGGATAGCGCGGCTCGCTCATGGCTGAGCCTGCACCGTGATGTACCAGCTATCGATTATGCTGCGTTCCTCGTCGGTCATGGCCGTGAGGTTGCCGATCGGCATGACGCGCGTCACGACGGTCTGCTGGTGGATGCGCGCCGCCTCGCTCCGAATCTGTTCATCGGTATCGAACATGACGCCGAGCGGTGCCGCTGGGAACGCCGGATGATCTGGCGATTCGGAGTGGCAGCTGTTGCAACGCGCCTCGATCACGTCGCGTACCTCGTCGAACGATACGGCTGCGCCCTGTGCCGCGGGCGCCCGCGGCGCTATCGCTATCGCGATGCCGGCCAGCAGCAACACCGCGACGACCGCCGGCACTGGAGAGGCCTTGCCGCTGTGCCGCGCAACGAACCAGACGCGAATCAGCGCACCGGCCAGCGCGATACCTGCAAGGATGGCCCAGTTGTACTCATGGCTGTATGTCATCGCGTAGTGATTGCTGGTCATGACGAACAGCACCGGCAGCGTGAAGTAGGTGTTGTGCACCGATCGCTGCTTGGCCTTGATGCCGGGGGCCGGATCCGGTGCTTCGCCGCGCGCCGCGGCGTCGACCATCTGGCGCTGCCCGGGGATGATCACCATGGCAACGTTGGCGACCATGATGGTACCCAGCACAGCGCCGAAGTGGATGTACGCCCCGCGTCCGCTGTAGAGCTGGCACAGCCCCCAGGCGAGCACCGTAACCAGCAACAGCAGGACGATGGCGAATACGCGATCATCGCGCGCCAGCGGCGACTTGCACAGCAGGTCATAGACCACCCAGCCGCCGGCGATGAAGGCGATCGCTATCGCGACCGCCACGCCCGGCGAAAGCTCGGCGACTGACGGGTCGATCAGGTAGACACTGGCGCCGTACCAGTAGACGAGACCCAGCAGGAACATGCCGGACATCCAGGTCCAGTACGCCTCCCATTTGAACCCGGGCAACCGCTCCGGCAATTTGCCCGGCGCCGCGCGGTACTTCTGCGCGTGGTAAAAGCCACCGCCGTGAACCGCCCAAAGTTCGCCGCCGACGCCCCGCGAGTCGTCGTTCGCGTCAGCCGGTGCCTGCAGGTGATTGTCCAGCCAGATGAAATACAGCGACGAGCCGATCCAGGCGATGCCGACGATGAAGTGCAACCAGCTCACGAGCAGATTCAGCCAGTCGAGCAGGTAGGCATCCATATCAGCGGCTCAGCGGGTGAACGTTGTCAGGATATTCGGTGAGCCGGGCCTTTGCAGATTGCTCGTACAGCTTCAGTACCTGGGCGGCAGCGGCCACGGCTATCTCCGCCGGTTTCTTGCCGCTGATGCCGTCGACGCCGATCGGGCAGATCAGCTGCTCGATCATTGCCGGCGGCATGCCCTGCTGCCGGTAGCGCTTCTCGAATCGGCGACGTTTGGTGACCGAACCGATCAGACCGCAATAGCGTGCATCTTCGCGCCGCAGGATGCGGTCGCAGATATCGAAATCGAGTGCATGACTATGGGTCATTACCAGGTAAAACGCGCCCGCCGGCATCGCCGCAACCTCCAGCGGTGGATCGGCCGTTTCGATGGCCCGAACGTTGGCCGGCACCTTCCGGAAAATGTCGCGGCGGCTGTCCACCCAGCGAATATTGCAGTCCAGATCGGCGAGTGCCCTGACCACGGCCGTGCCGACGTGCCCCGCGCCGAACACGGCGATGTCCAGGTCGGGGACGACGACCGGTTCGAAGAACAACTGCACGTCGCGAGTGGCCCTGCGGTCGCCGGACAGCACGGCGCGGGCGCCGTCGAGCAATTCGGGTTCCGCCTGCTGCCCGTCGAGACCGTATACGGCATCGGGCGTGACGACGAATTTCGCCGGCGCCGTTCGCGATATACGCGTCGCTATAACCGCGGGCACGCGTTGACCGTGCAGGGCGCGAAGATCTCGCAGCCAGCCGGGCATGCCCGCTGACAGCGGCTCGAACAGTATCTCGACGACGCCACCGCAGCACTGGCCCATCGAGGATCCGAGCGGAAAGCTGCGCAGCGACATGTCGGTATCGTCGAACAAACCGACAGCGACGCGGGTGCACTGGTACTCCAGCTGGCCACCGCCGATGGTGCCGATCGTTTCCGTCTTCGTGACGATCATCTTCGCGCCGATTTCGCGCGGTGCCGAACCGCGGATACCGGCGACCGTCACGAGCACCGCTGGCTCGTCGGCCGCGCACAGGTCAGACAGCTCGTCGATCCACTCATTCATCGGCACGCTCCTCGAGTACGCGCAGAATTGCTTCCGGCGTCGCTGGGGCCTGCAGCGCGGGCGACGGGTCGTCATCGTCGGCAAGCGCATCGCGTACGGCGTGGAATGCCGACAGCGCGAGCATGAACGGTGGTTCGCCAACGGCTTTCGAGCGATAGATCGTGTCTTCGCGGTTCCTGGAGCTCTGCATCAGCTCGACGCGAAAATCGGGCGCCAGGTCCGAGCAGGTCGGGATCTTGTACGTGGACGGCGAATGCGTGCCGAGTTCGCCGGCGTCGTTCCAGTACAGCTCCTCGGTCGTGAGCCAGCCGACGCCCTGCACGTAGCCGCCCTCGACCTGGCCCAGGTCGATAGCGGGATTCAGCGAGTCGCCGCAGTCGTGCAGGATGTCGGTGCGCAATACACGCAGCTCGCCTGTCAACGTGTCTACGATCACCTCGGAAACGGCCGCGCCGTAAGCGTAGTAGAAGAACGGCCTGCCCGAGAACGTGGCCCGGTCGTAGTTGATCCTCGGCGTCCTGTAGTAGCCGGTGGCCGAGAGGGATACACGATTCGCCCACGCGAGCTGCACGAGCTCGGCAAACTCGATCTCCTTGTCGCCGATACTCACCATGCCATCATGGAAGTCGATGTCGGCTTCCGAGACCGAGTAATGGCGCGCCGCGACCTCGGTCATCCGGCCGCGGATCCTGGCCGCAGCCTTCTGCGCTGCCTTGCCGTTCATGTCCGAGCCGCTCGACGCCGCGGTCGCCGATGCGTTGGGAACCTTGCTGGTGTCGGCCGCCGTTATGCCGATGCGATCCACGGGGATGCCGAACTCGTCGGCAACGACCTGCGCCACCTTGATATAGAGTCCCTGCCCCATCTCCGTACCGCCGTGGTTGAGATGCACGGTACCGTCCTTGTACACGTGCACCAGCGCACCCGCCTGGTTGAGCAGGGTTGCCGTGAACGAGATACCGAACTTGACCGGCGTAATCGCGATGCCACGCTTCAGCACGGTGCTCTCACGATTGAACTCGCGAATCTCCCTGCGCCGCTCCTCGTAATCGCTGTCGGTGACCAGCTTGTCGAAGATCTCGTCGAGGATGTTGTCCTCGATCGTCTGTTTGTAGTGCGTTACGTTGCGCTCGGTCTTGCCGTAGAAGTTCCGGCGCCGGATCTCGAGCGGGTCCTTGTCGAGCTCGCGCGCGATGTCGTCGATGAGGTATTCGATCGCGAACATCCCCTGCGGCCCGCCGAAGCCGCGAAACGCCGTGCTCGAAACGGTGTTGGTCTTGCAGCGATGCGACAGGATGCGGACGTTCTCCAGGAAATAGGCGTTGTCGCAATGGAACATCGCGCGATCGTTGACCGGTCCCGACAGATCGGCCGACATGCCGCAGCGCGAGGCGAACTCGAAATCCACGCCGAGGATACGGCCGCTGTCGTCGAACCCGACGTCGTAATCGATGACGAAGTCGTGACGCTTGCCGGTCATGATCATGTCATCGTCGCGATCGAGCCGCAGCTTGCAGGGCCGGCCGGTCTTGTCGGCGGCCAGCGCCGCCAGGCAGGCGATCAATGCCGCCTGGCTCTCTTTGCCGCCAAATGCACCACCCATTCGGCGGCAGATGACGACGATGTCCTTGTCGGCGCGGCGCGTGCACTTCGCGATCAGGGTCTGCACCTCGTCCGGATGCTGCGTAGAGCTGTAGACCGTGAGCTTGCCGTCCTCCTGCGGGACTGCCATCGACACGTGACCTTCGAGATAGAACTGGTCCTGTCCGCCAAGGATCACGCGCCGCCGCAGGCGATGCGGTGCCGCGTCGAGTGCGGCGTCGGGATCGCCGCGCACCAGGGTTTCGCTAGGCAGCACGAAGGATTTTTTCTCGACCGCCGTCGCCGCATCGAGAATCGCTTCGAGCTCGTCGCAGACAACGTTGCCGGCGCGCGCCGCCTTACGCGCCTGGTCTACGGTCTCGGCCGCGACGGCGTAAACGGGCTGCCCGACGCATTGCACGAGGCCGTCGGCCAGGATCGGGTCGTCCGCCACCATCGGACCGAAGTTGTTGTCGCCGGGGATATCGGCAGCGACGAGTACGTCGACAACGCCCGGCGCCGCCAGCACGCCGTCGAGCTCGACCACGGTGACACGCCCGTGTGCGACCGGGCTCATGCCGACCGCGAGATGCAGCAGGTCACGCGGTTCCGGCAGATCGTCGGTATACGCAGCGCCGCCGGTGACGTGCAGGTGCGCACTGTCATGTGGCAGCGGCCGACCGACCGCGGACTTGGCGACGGATCTAGTGCTGGCGTCCATAGCTGTACACCGTATCAATGAGATCGCCGCGCGTCTCCAGGAAGAAACGCCGCAAGAGGTTCCGGGTGGCGAGCAGTCGAATATCCGCCGAGGCACGCATGTCGCTGATCGGCGTGAAGTCCTGTGCCAGCGCCTGTGCGGCCTTTTCGATACTGGCTTCTTCCCAGGGCTGACCCGACAGCGCCGCCTCGCAGTGGGTCGCACGCTTGACGATCGGGGCGAGGCCGCCGCAGGCCATGCGGAATTCGTCGACCTTGCTGTCGTCGAGGCGCAGGAAGTATGCCGTTGACACGGCCGAGATATCCTGGTCGAAACGTTTCGACCACTTCTGGCTGCGCACGATGGTGCCCGCCTCCGGCAGCGGGATGCGGATGCGGACCAGGAACTCGCCGGCCGCGAGGTCGTTGACCTGGTAATCGTGATAGAAGGTATCGAGTGGCAGTTCGCGCTGCGTCTGGCCCTTCTGCAATACCAGCGTCGCGCCGACGACCATCAGCGCCGCCATCGTATCGCCGATCGGCGAGCCGTTCGCGATGTTGACGCCCAGCGTGCCGGCATTGCGGATAGGGGGTGATGCGAAGCGCCTGAACATCTCGTCGAGCCCCGGGTAGAACCCGAGCAGAGTGGGCATCAGTTCCGTCAGGGTCACCGCGCCTCCGACGTCGATATGAGTCGACCCGACCTCGATTTCGCGGAGTTCGGACACCCGGCCCGTGTAGATCACCGTATCGAGCTCGCGGTGCTGCTTCGTCACCCACAGGCCGACGTCCGTGCCCCCCGCCAGTATCGTCGCGTCGGGATAGCGGTTGCAGAGCTCGGCCAGCGCGTCAAGATCGAGCGGCGCGAAGAAATGCCTGCCTTGATGGTGTAATTCGAGACCACGGTTGCGCTCGAGCTTCCGCAGGGCCTCTATGCGATCCGACGGCGTGCTCGAAGCGCCACAGGGCTGTCGCAACCATTCGGCCTGACCGTCGCCGTCGGAGTACATCGACTGCGCGGCGGCGATGATCGGCCGGTATCCCGTGCAGCGGCAGAGGTTACCCGCGAGCGCGTCGTCGATTTCCCGGCGGCCGGGTTCGGCACTGGTCTTGTAGAGCGCGAACAGCGACATGACGAAACCCGGCGTGCAGAATCCGCACTGCGACCCGTGTTCGTCGACCAGCGCGCGTTGTACCGGGTGCAGGCCACCCGCACCCAGGCTCTCGACGGTGATCAGTTCCTTGCCGTCCAGCGTCGGCAGGAACTGGATGCAGGAATTGATTGCTTTCAGCGACAAGTCGTCGCCGTCGAGCTCGGCCACGACGACGGTGCAGGCGCCGCAGTCGCCTTCGGCACAGCCTTCCTTGGTGCCCTTGCGTCCAAGGTCTTCGCGCAGGAACTGCAGGACCGTACGTGTCGGGTCGACGTCGTCGACAATGACGACTTCGCCATCGAGTACGAACCTGATCGCGGACTCGGACATCGTCGTTAGCTACCCCGGTAGGTTGAATAGGCCCACGGCGACGCCAGCAAGGGCACGTGGTAGTTCTCGTCTGCCTTGATGGAAAACCGGATCACGACGGTATCGAGGAATGCCGGGTCGTCGACCGCTGCGTCCAGGTTTGAGAAATAATCACCGATATCGAACTCGAGCTCGTAGGTACCTGTTTGCATCACGTCATCGGCCAGCAGCGGCTCCTCGGTCCGGCCGTCGGCATTGGAGCTTGCGCCTGCGACCTGCTCGCGATACTCGCCGAGCCGATACAGGCGAATGCCGACGCCGGCGGCGGGCCCACCGTGCGTCGTGTCGAGGATGTGTGTGGTCAATCGTCCCATGCCGTCCCCTTGCCGCGGCATCATCGGTCGATTATACGCCCAGGGACGGTCAACGGGTGCCGGCGGCTGCCAGCAATTCGTCACGGCGCGTCGCCAGCGCCTTCAGGCGGCGCTTGTCGAGCACGTCGCTGAAGTTCTCCTCGAGCACGTCATCGGTCAGCGCGCTGAGCGCCGCACGCCAGCCCGCATTGACGTCCAGCGATATCGGCTTCAGGTGTTTCGGACGTCCCTTGCGGGTCGAAAACGCGCGATCGTGCTGGCTGAGCATCAGGCCCCAGTCCCTGAGGTCGTAGAGCATCCGCTGCATGCTGCGGCCCTCGTTATAGATGAGAACGTCGAACACGTACATCGCATCCCATTGATCGGGCAGCGCGCAGGTCGCGCTCGCACCACGTCCGGAAGCGCTGCGCTGCGCTTCGTCGGTATACCGGTCCGGTATGAACTGTAATGATCCGTCCGCCCGGCCGACTCTGCGAAACGCGGTTACCGGCACCATGTCGAGTTCCAGCAAACGATCGAGCCTGTAGGCCGCGACGCCCGGATAGAAACCGCGGCCCGGTCGCCTGGTAAACAGCGCATTGACGGTGCTGTTGCCGTTCGAGACCTTGACGACCGTTCGTCCGGCCGGGTCTTCGTCATTCGACAAAATCTCGCCGGTCTCGAGCAATACCTGCAGTTCCTCGGCCGACATCATCTCCGGACGCTCGCCGACGCTGCGCAGGTGCTCCGCGGGCGCCAGCGGTTCGTCGCCGCCCTGGTTGTAGACGAGCACGCTGTCGCCCTCGATGACCAGCGCGTTGCCGCTGCCCTTGTAGTAGAAGTTCAGCATCCCGGTATCGATCTCGATGATTCGGCCATGGAAACGCTGCAGCACCCCGCGCGTGGGCGTAGGCGTGTGGCCGACGACGACGCGTGTGGCGCCGATGGCCTCGAGTGCAGCCTCGAGCCTGTGCACTTCCAGCAATGCACCGCAGCCGACGTTACCGCGATACCAGAGCGGACCTACGACGTCGAAGAGGTCCGAATCGGCCAGACGCTTTGCCACCGCAATCGCCTCCAGGACTTCGGGTTTCTCATCCAGAGACGGCAAGTATGCGCCGAGCACGTTCAGCGTATCGTAGTGGCTGTCGGTGGGCAGCAGGACCTCGGCGTCCGTCAGGGTCTCCACGGCCCGGACGTATTCGACCAGTTCCTGCATGAGCCGCCCGTTGACGCCTTCGAGACCGAGCTCGGCAACCAGCGGGGACAGGCCACCGTGCACGAAGGCCGTGCCGTTGACGACACCGATGACCGACTTCTCGAGGAGCCAGGCGCCGTACTTGCCACTCGGCGCGAATGCGCGGCGCAGCGCGAAATAGCCCGCCGGGAATTGCTCCTCGAACCTGACCCGTAGCGTCTCCGGTTCATCGTCACCGTTTCTTTCCGTATACGCCTCGAACCAGCGATCGCGTTCCTCGACTGTTTCATCGCCGGCAAACGCAGCGTACTCGGATTTCGAGACGTAACGCAGGTCGCCGATCAGGTTCATCGATTCGTGATTACCGATGAGAACGTGAACCCTGCCCCCGACGGCGGGCGCCTCGGCCTCGAGCCGCATCAGCAGGTCCATCGCATCGCGCGAGCGCGGGCCGCGGTCTAGGAGGTCGCCAACGATGACGAGATGCGTACCACCGCCCGACCATGACCGCTGCTCGTCGATGACGCCGGCTCGCTGCATGGTCTGTACCATCGCGTCATAGGCACCATGCACATCCGCGATTGCGACGATT
>JAAUXZ010045392.1_pt1 | contig 17902 bp, 14 predicted proteins | sample 7278131 | NCBI WGS metagenome assembly JAAUXZ01 (sample SAMN14350119, study PRJNA611818) | marine sediment metagenome | isolation source: surface marine sediment (3m) | place: French Polynesia: Moorea | collected 2018-08 | reverse complement strand
TTCCTGGTCATCCTCGTAGATGTTGATGTGGATTGGTAATTCATCGTTGCCATGCATCCGCGCATTGTTGCAGAGATTGGTCAGGATGCGGTTGAGGTGACCACTGTCGAAGGTGGTGGATAAATCCCCCGGGTCTATCTGCAGTTGCATCGAGCCCGGCTCGATATTTTCACTCTGGGCATAAACATCGATGAACTGGGTCACCCATTCCTGTAACTGAATATCATCCTGGCTGGCAATGCGTCCACGCGATATCTGCATGATATCCTCGATGATATGGTTAATCCGGCTGGAATGCTGCTGAATGATTTCGGTCATGCGCTTGTCCGCGGTTGGCAGTTGCTCGTTTTCCGCCAGCAGCTGTGCCGCATGGGAAATGGCCCCCAGCGGATTGCGGATTTCATGCGCGATATTGGCGGTCAATTGACCCAGTGACGCAAGCTTGGCCTGTTGCATCTGTTGTCTGAGTTTGGATACATCATCGAGGAAGATCAGGGTGCCCTGGTAGGCCGATGATTCCAGGTTGTGAAAACTGACCTGGATATCGTTACTGCCCTTGATCGTCGAAAGATAGCGCTCCGACAACAGCGGAGATTGGCGCCAATCGAGCAGGGCCTGGAAGATGTCCGGCAACAGGGTTGCGGTATCGAAAGGTAAATTTTTGTCGGTATCTATGCCATTGATGCGGTCGCGCAGCATGTTTTTTGCGATGTCATTGATGTGCCGGACCTGGTTCTTGTTATCCAGGGCGATGACCCCGGATTGCATGTTTTGCAGGATCTCGGCGTTGAGTGCCGACAGGTTGGCCACATCCAGTTTCTGTTGCATGATCACCGCTTCGTTACGGCGGATGCGCTGGGTCAGGGTCTGGGTCACCAGCGCGGTGGCAAACAAGGCGGCACCGAGCAGGCCAACCTGGGTCGAGGTGCCAGAGTAAGTGGTATAGGCGGTGGAGAACAGGAATTCGCCGAGCAGTCCCACCGAGGCGATCGACGCGAACACCACGGCCAGTGATTGCCTGCCGAGTAAACCCGCCACCGTAATCGCGATCACCAGCAGCATGCCGATCCCACTACTGATCCCACCACAGGCATGCATGATCAGGATAATCGCAATGATGTCGATGTAAACCTGCACTGACACCTGGAACTGGAAGTTCCTGCGATCGATCCAGGTCGACAGGGTGATGATGATTGCCAGCAACAGGTAGGCCAGGCTGGTCCAGGCGAACAGGGTCAGCTTCTGGATGTTGATCAGCGGTGATTCCTGCAGGAAACTCTGGGCAAAGAAGATCGCGGCGACGGTGACCCGATAGATATTCAGCAGACGCAGCGAGGTCCAGTTCTGGGAACGAGGCTGTAAACCGAAATTTTCCACTTGTATCGCCATTTGCACCTGGTTCATCTATGGCTTGGTTGCGGGGCCCAACTCAGCATGTTCACGGCCACAATAAAATTGACCATTGGCTTCAAAACCGAGCGATCTCGGAACATGGGTGCCACAATGGGCGCAGGCGACCATATCTTCGGCCCGATCGGATTTGAGGCTGGGTTTTTTGTCAGCGCTGACTGCAAACTGTTTTCGCACAATCCAGATCAAAAACCAGACGATTAAAAACAGAACCAGTAAACGAAAAATCATATGATCAGAAATAAAAATTATTGGTTGCCGCGGGGCGAGTCAGTAATCTATGCTCTCCGGCTAATCATTGATAGCATAGCATAACTACAACACCTAACCGCCCGTATCTAATATGAACCTACACGAACACCAATCAAAATCCCTGTTTAGAAAATTCAATATCCCTGTACCCGAAGGCGAGGCTGCGTTCGATGTCAACCAGGCCCTGACCATTGCCAAGCAGCTCGGCGGTAACAGCTGGATCGTCAAGGCCCAGGTGCACGCCGGCGGCCGTGGTAAAGCCGGTGGGGTCAAGATCGTCAAGGGCGAGGAGGAATTGGAACAGGCGGTTACCAATTACCTGGGTTCCACCCTGGTGACCCATCAAACCGATGCCGACGGCTTGCCCATCAGCCGGGTGTTGGTGGAATCCTTATCCGATATCGATCGTGAAATTTACCTGGGCGCCCTGATCGACCGTGGCAGCCGGCGCATTGTGTTCATGGCCTCGGCCGAAGGTGGCATGGATATCGAAGAGGTGGCCGCGACCCAGCCGGAGAAAATCCTCAAGGTGGCAATTAACCCGGTGGTCGGTCTGCAGCCTTACCAGACCCGGCAAATCGCTTTTGGTCTCGGCCTGGTCGGAGACCAGATCAAGCAGCTGGCCAAGATCATGGCTAACCTGTATCGAATATTCACCGAGCGCGATGTCAGCCTGATCGAAATCAACCCGTTGATCGTGACCGGGCAGGGCGACCTGTTGGCGCTCGATGCCAAGATCGGCATCGATGACAATGCGCTGTATCGCCAACCGGAGATCGTCGATTTGCGCGATACCAGCCAGGAGAATGCGCGCGAGCTGGAAGCCGATGCGCATGGCCTGAACTACGTATCGCTGGATGGCAATATCGGCTGCATGGTCAATGGTGCCGGCCTGGCCATGGCGACGATGGATGAAATCAAACTGCAGGGTGGGGAGCCGGCGAATTTTCTCGATGTCGGTGGCGGCACCACCGCGGAAAAGGTGGCGGAAGCGTTCAAGCTGATCCTGTCGGATGCCAAGGTCAAGGCGATCCTGGTCAATATCTTTGGCGGTATCGTACGTTGCGACCTGATTGCCGACGGCATTATCCAGGCGGTCAAGGAGGTCGGGGTTGAAATCCCGGTCGTGGTCCGGCTGGAGGGGACCAATGTCGACCAGGGCAAGGCGCTGCTGGCGCAAAGCGATGTCGAAATCATTGCCGCCGACGACCTGCAGGACGGCGCGCAGAAAGCCGTGGCAGCAATTGGAGGTGGTCAATGAGTGTTTTAATCAACAAGGATACCCGGGTCATCTGCCAGGGCTTTACCGGTAAACAGGGCAGCTTTCATTCCGAGCAGGCGATTGCTTATGGCACCAAGATGGTCGGCGGGGTAACCCCGGGTAAGGGCGGGCAAACCCATCTTGAGTTGCCGGTATTCGATACCGTCGCCGATGCGGTGACCGAGACCGGGGCCGAGGCGACGATGATTTATGTACCGGCACCCTTCTGTGCGGATGCGATCCTGGAGGCGGCGGATGCCGGGATCAAGGTGATCGTCTGTATCACCGAGCATATCCCGGTGCAGGATATGCTCAAGGTCAAGGCCAGCCTCGAGCGGACCGACAGCTATCTGATCGGCCCCAACTGTCCGGGCATCATCACTTCCGGTGAATGCAAGATCGGGATCATGCCGGGGGCGATCCACAAACCGGGCAAGGTCGGGATTATCTCCCGCTCCGGCACCCTGACCTACGAGGCGGTGCACCAGACCACCCAGAACGGCCTGGGTCAGACCACCTGTATCGGTATCGGCGGTGATCCGATCCAGGGGATGAATTTCATCGACTGTCTGGAGTTGTTCGAACAAGACCCGCAAACCGAGGGTGTGGTCATGGTCGGCGAGATCGGCGGCACCGCCGAGGAGCAGGCGGCGGAATATATCAAGCAGCATTTCTCCAAGCCGGTGGTATCCTACATCGCCGGGGTCACCGCTCCTCCCGGCAAACGCATGGGCCATGCCGGTGCGATCATTGCCGGTGGCAAGGGCACCGCCAAGGAAAAATTCGCCGCGCTGGAGGATGCCGGGGTTACCACGGTCAACTCTCCATCGCGCATCGGGGCCGCCATGCAGCAACTGCTGGGCTAGCGCTTTTGTACCAAGTGGCTGAAATATCAGCCATTTTTTGCCTGCTAAGGTTCGTCGAAGGAAAAATATCATTGACGACTTGCCGTGCCGGGTAAACCTGCCTATACTTCCTGCCCAATTTTTAACCCAGTGCGTTCAGTGGAGGACTCTGGATGTCTATAGAATTACCAGAAGGGTACCAACCCTCGAATGATGAAGAATACATGTCACCGATGCAGCTCGAGTATTTTCGCCAGAAGTTGCTCGACTGGAGAGCAGAGCTACTGCAGGAATCGGAAAATACCATTTCTCATCTGAAGGAAGAAAATTGGCAGGAACCGGATATCAATGACCGGGCTACCCTGGAAACCGATGCCGCGCTGGAATTGCGCACCCGCGACCGTTATCGCAAGCTGGTCAACAAGATCGATTCAGCGATGGCGCGGATTGCCGAGGGCAGCTATGGCTATTGCGAGGAAACCGGGGAAGAGATCGGCCTGTCACGCCTGGAAGCGCGACCCATCGCCACCCTGACCATCGAAGCCCAGGAAAAACACGAAAGGCTGGAAAAACAGCATCGCGACGACTGATATCCCGGTCGCTCAGGCCGCGCTGGTCTTGTTGCGATAAGGCACGCGCGCGGTCGGCACCACCTGCGCCGCGGTATGACAATGCCGGTGTTGGTCATCGAAAAAGATGTGCGGCTTGAACGCCGACAGCACACGATCCTTGGACACCCCGCCGAGGAAGAAGGTCTCATCAATTCTCACATTCCAGGTCCGTAAGGTGCGGATCACCCGCTCATGCGCCGGGCTGTTACGCGCGGTGACCAGGGCGGTGCGGATCGGTGGGGTACCCTTGAACGAGGCATCCAGATCGAACTGCAGGTAGGACAGGGTTTTCAAAAGCTTGGCGAATGGACCCTCGGGCAGGGGCTTTTCCGCGTTGTGCTTTTCATGCTCGATGAAGGCTTCCAAGCCCTCGTTCTGGTAAATCAATTCCGATTCTTCCGAAAACAAAACCGCATCGCCGTCGAAGGCAATCCGGATCTGCTCCAGGGGCTTGGCGGCATTGCCGTTGGGGCTGTCATAAATCAGGCCGGATGCGACCTGGGATTCGACCGCGGCCTGGACATCTTCCTCGGTAGCGGACAGGAACAGGTCGACGTCGAACGCATTCAGGTACTTGGCGACCGGTTCGCCACCGGTAAACGCGGCGCGGGTAATGTCGAGCCCGTAGTGATCGATCGAGTTGGAGATCCGCAGGCTGGTGTCCGCCGAATTACGCGACACGATGACAACCTCGGTGCGGCGCTTGCTGGCATCGATCTCGTTGATCTTGAGCATGGATTCGATCAGGGCAAATCCGGTACCGGGTTGCAGGATGTCATTCTCATGCTCCAGCTGATACTGGCAATAGGCCTCCAGACCACGGTTTTCGTAGATCTCATTCTCGGTGCTGAGATCGAACAGGGCGCGTGACGAGATGCCGATGACCAGGTAATTGCTTAAATCATATGCCATGTCATGAATCCAGGGCTTTACTCATAATAATAGACTGTCTGTCCAGATTATAGCTTTGCTGTTTTTGCGCCGGCAGAAAATCCAGCTGGTTTTCGCTAAAGCCTTTTTCCAGGAACCAGTGCGAGCTGCGGGTGGTCAGGATGAATAAATGCTGCATGCCACATTTCTTCGCTTCCAGTTCCACCGCGGCCAGTAATTGATCGCCCAGGCCGGCATTGCGATAATCCGGGTGGACCGCGACACAGGCCACCTCAGCCATCTTCAATGCCTCGTCGGGTATGCAGGCGATACAGGCGATGATCATGCGGTCTTTTTCAATCACCCGGAAATGGTCGATCTCCAATTCCAGTTGTTCGCGCGAGCGTTTGATCAGGGCGCCGGATTGTTCCAGTGGCCGAATCAATTCCAGGATGCCGCCGATATCGTCGATGTTGGCCTTGCGCAGGCCTTCATAGAACAGGTTGGTGACCATCATGCCGGCGCCTTCGCGGGTGAACAATTCCTGCAATAAGCCACCGTCGAGCTTGTCATCGATGATATGCACCCGCTCCACCTGCTGTTCCACCGCCCGGATCGCATGTTTTAACAACGGCAGCAGGCTGTCGGGCAGATCATCCTGCGCAAGAAATGTTTCGCACTCGCTGGTGGAAAACTGGTCGGTCAGCGGGTTGCGAATAAATTCATCGTTGAAAAAGATCAGCTTCTCCGCCTGCAGCGCAATCGCCATCTCGCAGGCCAGTTCTTCCGCGGGCAGGTTGAACAATTCACCGGTTTTCGAGTAGCCGATGTTGGACAGCAATACGATGTGCTTGTCCAGTAAGCGGTCGATCGCGTCGGCATTGATTGCGCGTACCTTGCCGCTGAGTTGCATATCGACCCCGTCGATTATGCCGAGCGGCATGCCGCTGACAAAGTTGCCACTGAGCACCGAGATATCGGAGCCGGACATCGGCGTATTGGGCAATCCCATCGACAACCGGGCGTCGATCGCATTGCGTACCTGGTTGATCGCCTGCAGGATAATCGGCATCGATGCCTCATCACTGATTCGCATGTTGTGATGAAACTGCGAGGGTTGGTCATGCTTGGCCAGCAATTCATCGATCTGGCTACGGCTGCCATGGACGATGACCAGCTTGATGCCCAGATGATGGCATAACGCAATGTCGTGAATCAGGTTCAGAAACAGTTCGCTGCGGACAATCTCGCCCGATAACAAGATGACAAAAGTCTTGCGACGGAATGCATTGATATAGGGCGCAGCACTGCGGAACCATTGTATGTAATCAGCTTGCGACATCATGTTAAACCCGGTTGTATCCATTTATCATATCTTGATAGATGATAGATTGCATCTCACTTGATACTAGCTGCTTATCGGACATTTAATTCCCAAGCGATTTTCTCCCTTGGAAAAAATGCCAGGGAATGATTTACAATAGGCGCTTGCCTTGCGCCGGTCTTTACCAGAAAAAGGAATTTATGAACGCTCATCAGGAACAGAAAACTTTTGCCAGCACCTATCATTTACAACAGCATGTCCTGGTCAGGTTTCTGTATGACCGCTATGTGGTGGGGATGGCGGTAACCCTGATCGTGTCCCTGGTGGCCACCAGCCTGGCCGCTTTCGAGATGGAGATCCAGGCCCGGGCGCATTGGGTTTATGCCTGGTTTGGGGTGATGCTGCTGATCCAGTATGCACGTTATCTGCTCAAGCAGTCCTATGATCGGATCAAGGATGAGGATTACCTGTCACATCACATCTGGAAGTGGCGTTTCACCCTGGGGGTATTGACCGCGGCCGCCTGGCAGGGCCTGGGGGCCCTGTTGATCCTGCCCTATATCAGTTCCAATCTGCAGCTGATCATCCATGCGTTCTTACTCGGCATGGGTGCCGGTGCCATTGCCTACCTGGCCACCTTCATGATGATTTATGCCAGCTACCTGATGCTGATGATACTGCCGGTAACCATCTACCTGTTCTGGCTGGCCACGCCCGATAGCCTGGTGTTGGGGTTCATGCATATATTCATGATCATCACTTATTACATCGGCGTTGGTCGCATGAACCAGTTGATCACCGATTCTCTGCATCTGCGCTTCGATAACGAGATGTTGGTCAATGACCTGCAGGGCCTGTTGGAAGCGGTGGCGATCTCCAACAAGGAACTGGACCGGATCTCAACCACCGATGAACTGACCGGGGCGGCTAATTTTCGCGCCTTCCGCGTACAGCTGGAAAAGGAACGGATCAGGCATATTAACAACCGCTTGCCGATGTCGCTGGTCATGCTGAATGTCGATTTCTATTACGAATACAATGTGCATTACGGCCAGGAACAGGGCAATGAGTCCCTGGTCGAGATCGCTGCCTTGTTGATGGATCAACTGACCAAGCGGGATGAAATGGTGGCACGCATCAATGGTGCTGAATTTGCCATCCTGTTGCCGGATATTTCCTGTGAAGGTGCGCGCATCATGATGGAAAAAGCGATGCTGGCGCTGCATGACAAGCAGATAAAGAATGAAAAATCCAAGGTCGATCCATTATTGACCCTGTCGATCGGGATTTGCTGTATTCCGGTTACCGAACGTATCAACAGCCAGGATTTATTATCGCGGGCCGATCGAGCTTTGCGTATGGCCAAGAATAACGGCCGCAACCGAATTGAAATTGTCAGCACCTGACGGCACTCAAGCCTGAGGTCAGGCGCCGAGGATTTTCACCTCGAATCAGTTGGCGCCGACGATCAGGAACTCCAGCAGGGCTTTTTGCGCATGCAGGCGGTTTTCCGCTTCCTGCCAGACCACGCTTTGGGCGCCATCGATGACCGCGGCAGTGACTTCCTCGCCGCGGTGGGCGGGCAGACAATGCATGAACAGGGCGTCCTTGTCGGCCAACTGCATCAGCTGAGCGTTGACCTGGAAGGATTCGAAGACCTGCATGCGTTCCTGCTGTTCCTGTTCCTGGCCCATACTAGCCCAGACATCGGTCACCAGCAGGTTGGCATCCTCGGCAGCGGCTGCCGGATCATGCATAATCCTGACCCGGTCACCGGCTGCATCCAGCATATCCGCATTGGGCTCATAACCTGCCGGACAGGCGATATTCAACTGGAAATCAAATTGCCTGGCGGCATTGATGTAAGACTGGCACATATTGTTGCCATCGCCGATCCAGGCTACCGTGGCACCTTTAATATCACCGCGGCATTCGAACCAGGTCTGCATGTCAGCCAGCAACTGACAGGGATGTAACTTATCGGTGAGGGCATTGATCACCGGTTTGGACGAGGCCGAGGCAAAGGTTTCGAGCCGATCATGGCCAAAGGTCCTGATCATCACCGCATCAACCATACTGGAGATCACTCTGGCACTATCCTCGACCGGCTCACCGCGGCCCAACTGAATATCCCGTGGCGACAGGAACATCGCATGGCCACCGAGCTGACTCATGCCAGCCTCGAACGATACCCGGGTACGGGTGGAAGATTTTTCAAAGATCATCGCCAGCACCTTGCCAGCCAGTGGCGTGTGTGCAATGCCCTGTTGCAGCTTAAGCTTGACATCGATGGCATGCTCCAGCAATGACCTGAGTTCCTCGCCTGTCAGGTCCAGCAGGCTGAGAAAATGTCTTGTTTGCATTGGCTTAATCCTGGATGAATTGTTGGATTGACCGGATCAGGCGATCAGCCAGATCGAGCGTCTGCTGTTCATCGATGATCAACGGCGGCAACAGGCGGATCACATTGCCAGCGGTAACATTGATCAACAGCTTATGCTCGAGGGCGATCCCGACCAGCTCGCCGCAGTTGCGATCCAGGCTGATGCCAACCAGCAAGCCCAGATTACGGATTTCGGTCACCGCATCGATATCAGCCAGTTGCTGCCTGAGGTAAGTGACCAGCTGCTCGCCGCGGGCCGTTGCATTAGCCGCCAGGTCTTGTTCGCTGATCGATCTGACCACGGCTTGCGCCACATAACAGGCAAACGGATTACCGCCGAAGGTGGAACCATGATTACCCGGTTTGAACACCCCGGCGGCCTTGCCACTGGCCAGGCAGGCACCCACCGGGATGCCATTACCCAGGGCTTTGGCAATGGTTAACACATCGGGAATGATATCTGCATGCTGAAACGCGAACATCTTGCCGCTCCTGGCCATGCCGCTCTGAATTTCATCCAGCATCAGCAGCCAGTTGTTTTGATCACAGATCTTGCGTACCGCCGCCAGGTATCCCGGGTCCGGGATATTGATGCCGCCCTCGCCCTGGACCGGCTCCAGCATCACCGCGACCACATTACGGTTGTTGTCGGCAATCGCCTGCAACGCTGCGATATCGTTGTAAGGCGCACGTACAAAGCCCGAAACCAGGGGTTCGAATCCGGCCTGAACCTTGCGGTTACCGGTGGCGGATAAAGTGGCCATGGTACGCCCGTGAAAGCTGTTCTGCATAACCACGATTTCAGGTTTATCGATCTCCTGTTGGTGACCGAACAGGCGCGCGAGTTTGATCGCGGCTTCATTCGCTTCGGCCCCTGAGTTGCTGAAAAAAACCTGCTGCATCCCGGAATGCTCGCACAACAAATCGGCCAGGATGGATTGGTTCTTGATGTGGTAAATATTCGAGGTGTGCAGTATGCGACCCGCCTGCTCGGTGATCGCTGCAGTGACTTGCGGGTGGGTATGCCCGAGGTTGGTGACCGAGATGCCACACAGCGCATCCAGGTACTGGTTTCCGTCTTCATCCCAGACATAAATACCTTCACCCCGTTCAAAACTGACCGGCAGTGATAGATAGGTTGTCATCAAATGATTTGTCATGTCCTTTTCCGCGGAAAAAACGCTCTATCATGCGCATTTTTGAGTTGAATTCAAGCGTTTTCTAAGCTTGCTTGCCGGGAGTGTGATGAAGCGGTAAAAGTCTCCATAAAAAAAGCCCTGCGGGTGCAGGGCTTGGTCGCCGTTAAGCGGTCATCGATTACAGGTTACTGGCGACGAAGTCCCAGTTAACCAGGTTCCAGAATGCCTCGACATAGGCCGGGCGGGCATTACGGTAATCGATGTAGTAAGCATGCTCCCACACGTCACAGGTCATCAGCGGGGTCACACCCTCGGTCAATGGACAACCGGCATTGGAGGTTTTGACAATCTCGAGTTCACCGGCCGCGTTTTTCACCAGCCAGGTCCAGCCAGAGCCGAAGTTACCGACGCAGTCAGCGGTGAAGGCTTTCTTGAATTCATCGAACGAACCGAATTTGGCGTTGATCGCATCGGCCAGCGCGCCGCCGGGCTCGCCACCGCCATTCGGGCTCAGGCAATTCCAGTAGAATGTGTGGTTCCAGACCTGTGCCGCGTTATTGAAAACCGGGCCACTGGATTGCTTGATGATGTCTTCCAGTGACATATCGGCAAACTCGCTGTCCTGGATCAAGCCGTTCAGGTTCACCACATAGGTATTGTGGTGCTTGCCGTAGTGATATTCGAGCGTTTCTTCGGAAATATGGGGAGCTAACGCATCCTTTGCATAGGGTAGAGCGGGAAGTTCAAAAGCCATGTTTATTCTCTTTGGTAAATGTTCAACAAAACGGTGCCATACCTGAAACCCTGGTCTGCAGCCGCTACGAGTAAGACGCAGGTTTTATAACATACAGCGGAGCCGGGATAAACTTAAGTTTTGGTATAACCCTCCGGCCGTATATAAGGCCATTTTTGGCTTGATCAAGCTCCTATTCTCCGCGGCAGGATGAAACGCGCATAGCCGGGGATGGATGATTGGGTTAGGATGCGCTTTTTTCCTGGAACCCTACTATGTGCGGAATCTTCGGCGGCCTGGCTTTAACCACGGAACCCATTGCCTCGGCGGTCATGCAACGCATGTCTGACCAGGTCGCCCGGCGCGGGCCCGATGACCTCGGTGAGTTTCGCGACGACCCGGTTGTGCTCGGCCATCGGCGGCTGGCGATCATCGACCTGTCAGCGCAAGGCCACCAGCCGATGACCGAGGCTGCCGGTCGTTATACCATCGTGTTCAATGGCACGATTTATAACTATCCGGAATTACGCCAGCAACTGATCGATAAGGGTTATCAATTTCAATCACATAGCGATACCGAGGTCATCCTCAATGCTTATGCGCACTGGGGTGAATCCTGCGTGGAGCAACTGCATGGCATGTTTGCGTTTGCGATCTGGGACCGGCAAACCCGCAAGCTTTTCCTGGCCCGTGACCGCATGGGTATCAAGCCGCTGTATTACATCAAAACCGACCGCCATTTCTATTTCGCGTCGAATATCCAGGCCTTGCTGGCAACCGATGATGTCGATACCCGCCTGGATGCGACATCCTTGCATCATCTGTTCAGCCTGCACGCGGTGGTGCCGGCACCGGGCACCTTATTCAAGGGCATCCGCAAATGCCCACCGGCGCATACCCTGACTCTGGATCAGCAAGGACAACTGGTAACCGGGCGCTACTGGCAACTGGAAGCCAGGCGTCCGCAACAGGTCTATAGCGATGGCGAATGGAAGCAGCGCATTCATGACGCCTTACTACAGGCAGTGAAAAAACGCCTGACCATCGCCGATGTGCCGGTGGGCGTGTTGTTATCCGGCGGCCTGGACTCGAGTCTGCTGGTGGCGTTGCTGGCCGAGGCCGGGGTGGAAAATATCAAGACCTTCAGTATTGGTTTCGAAGATCAGCCTGAAGAGAAGGGCAGTGAATTCGAATACTCGGACCCGGTCGCGGCGATGTACCAGACCGAACACCACAAGTACCTGATCCCCAATTCAGAAGTGCTGAAGCGCCTGCCCGAGGCCGTTGCCAACATGGCGGAGCCGATGTTCGGCCAGGACGCGGTCGCGTTTTACCTGTTGTCAGAGCAGGTCTCGCAGTCGGTTAAGGTGGTGCAAAGCGGGCAGGGCGCGGATGAAGTGTTTGCCGGTTATTTCTGGTATCCACGCATGCTGGCGAGTGCCGGTAAACCGCTCGAGCGATTCGCCCCGTGGTATTTCGACCGTGATCATGCTGAATACCTGGAGATGATGAGCCCGCAATATCATGTCGATGACGTCACCTCGGCTTTGGTGGCCGGGGCCTTGTCCGATGCCCATGCCGACACCTTCATGGATGCGGTACTGCGGTTCGATGTCACCACCCTGATCGTGGATGACCCGGTCAAACGGGTGGATAACATGACCATGGCCTGGGGGCTCGAGGCCCGGGTGCCCTTCCTCGATCAGCACCTGGTGGAATTGGCGGCGCAATGCCCGCCGGAACTGAAACTGTTGCACGGCGGTAAGGGAATCCTCAAACAGATTGCCCGCGGTATCCTGCCGGATGCGGTGATCGATCGTCCCAAGGGCTATTTCCCGATGCCGGCGCTCAAGTACGTCCGCGGCGACTTCTACCAGTTCATGCAGGATATCCTGAATTCACAGGCCAGCCGTGAGCGGGGAGTCTTTTCCCGCGCCTATATCGATAAGCTGCTGGCAGAGCCGGAACAGCATTTCACCCGGCTCAATGGCAGCAAGTTATGGCACTCTGCGCTGCTGGAATACTGGTTACAAACAAATTTAACCAGTTGAGGGTTTATTTTTAAAAAACTGCCCTTATAATTTCCGACTAAATTAGTCAGTTATTTGAGGAAGCTTAATGGACGTACTAGATCGTATTAAAGAACAGGTTGAATCCCATCCGGTGGTCATCTACATGAAAGGCACCCCGCAGATGCCGCAATGCGGTTTTTCCAGTCGTGCCGCCGAGGCCCTGATGTCACTGGGCGTTGAATTCGCTTATGTCAATGTGTTGACCGACCCGGAAATTTTCCAGAACCTGCCGCGCTATGCCGATTGGCCGACCTTCCCCCAGATCTATATCGATGGCGAACTGGTCGGCGGTTGCGATATTACCCTGGAGATGAAAGATTCCGGCGATTTGGAGAAAATGGCCAAGGAAGCCATAGCCAAGAAAACCAACTAATCGCTACTCTACGCCCAAGCAAAAAAGCCTGAGTGATGTCAGGCTTTTTTATTGTGTGCAAGTCCCCGCGGCGCAAGACCATGCATCAGTATTCCTGGTTCGTCATCTCCAGCGGCTGTAAGCCTTCCTCGACTTCCTGCAGGATGTCGGCGACCTCGGGTATCGGCTCGAATACCTGCTTGACGACAAAGCTCATGGATACCTGTAAGTCGCGACCCTGATCGGTCTTCTGATTATTGTGCTTGAGAATGCTGGCGATACTGCGCTCGAATATTTCCGGCTGGAAATTATCCTGTTGCGCATAGGTCAGGGCGATCGCAAAGGTATGATTATCGTAGCGCGCGATCAGGTCCAGCGGGCGCAGGGCCAGTTGAATGGCATGGGAAATCGAGCGCAGGGTACCCTTGGGAATTTTAACCGGTGCTTCGTCCTCTGCGGCTGGCAGAGACAACTGGATCAGGGCCACCGCGAGGCCACCGCCCCGGGTTTCACAGTGCGCGATCATCGCCTCGATGGTCCGCTCCAGCTGGGCACGATTGACCAGCCCGGTGTCCATGTCCATCAGGCTGGAATGACTGAATTTCTGATATTGCTCGAACAGTTTGCGGTTGCGCTTAAGCAGGTCGTTGTACTTTTGCGAGGTTCTGGCCGCGCCATAGACCCGGGCCGAGAGTTCGAACTGGTTGGCTGATTTGGACAGAAAATCATCCACCCCGTGCTCGAAGGCGACCACGATACTGGATGGGTTATCCTCGGCGGTCAACAGGATGATCCCGGTATAGCGGTTATTGTTTTCATCCCAGCGCCTGATCAGGTCGGCCAGTTCCAGGCCATTGGTTTCCGGCATCCAGAAATCGGCCAAAATCACATCCGCGCGTTTTTGATTGATCAGGTGCATCGCCTCGTTGGCCGAATTGGCGGTGCGGATATCCGGATAGCCAGATTTTTTCAGTCCTGACTTGACGACCTCACAACTGAACTGGAGATCGTCAACGACGATGATAGAAATGTCTTCTTTGGCTAACATTGGAAGCGGGTGTTTTATTTCGACAGAGTATAGCTCACCTGTCGGGGTTTACCGATCAAATAAAATCCCCGGGGTTGTCACGCCTTGCAAAATGGCGAGTCGTTGACGATCTTGCAGAATAGTTGTGCGGTCATTTCCGCGTCATAGATTGCCGAGTGCGCCTCGCGGTTATCCCAGTCGAAACCGGCGGCTTGTACCGAGCGCGATAACACGGTCTGGCCGTAAGCCAGGCCAGCCAGTGAGACCGTATCGAAGGTACTGAAGGGATGAAACGGATTTCGCTTGATACCGGCGCGTTCCGCTGCAGCATTGATGAATTTCAGATCGAAGTTGGCATTGTGCCCGACCAGGATCGCCCGCTTACAGCCGGATTGCTTCAGGGCCTGGCGGATAGGGATGATAATCTTCGGCAGCGCCTGTTTTTCATCCACCGCCATGCGTAATGGATGATCCGGATCGATACCTTTGATTTCAAACGACTTGGGATCCAGGTTGGCGCCCTCGAAAGGATTGACATGACAGCTATGAGTCTCGCCGCAGACCAATTGCCCCTGATCATCCATGTCGATCAGCACCGCGGCAATTTGTAACAGGGCGTCGGTTTGTTCATTAAAACCGCCGGTCTCGACATCTACCACCACCGGCAGAAAACCGCGGAAACGTTTCTCCATTAAAGTATGTTCAGTCATCGGCTTATGGTTCCAGGCGCCAGTGCAGGGTTTCACCGGCCCTGAACGGAATCAAGGTCTCTTCGGCAAAAGGGACAGAGTCAGGAATCTGCCAGTCACGCCTGTGCAGGGTGATCGTCTCGCTATTCAGAGGTAGTTTATAAAATCCGGCGCCGGCCCTACTCATAAATGTTTCGAAATGAGAGAAATCGTCGGCTTGTTCGAACGCCTCGGCGTACAGCTCTACCGCGGCATGGGCGGTATAGATACCGGCACAACCGCAGGCCGACTCCTTGGCGTGGCGTGGATGTGGTGCGCTGTCGGTACCGGCAAAGAAGCGTCCCGGCATGCTGGTCGCGGCTTTGACCAACGCCTGCCGGTGTTGCTCCCGTTTCGCAATCGGCAGGCAGTAATGATGCGGATTGATGCCGCCCTTGAATAGCGCGTTACGGTTTATCAACAGATGATGAGCGGTGATGGTCGCGGCGGTATGGCTGTCCTGGTCCAACACATAGTCCACCGCGTCCGCAGTCGTGATATGTTCGAATACGACCCGTAACTGGGGGAAATCCTGCCGGATTCGACTGAGGCTGCGCTCGATGAATATTTTTTCGCGATCGAATATATCGACCTCATCCCCGGTCGCTTCGCCATGCACCAGCAATGGAAAATCATGGCGTTGCATTGCTTCCAGCACCGGCCAGATGTTGTCGATCCGGGTGACGCCCGAGTCTGAATTGGTCGTGGCACCGGCGGGATAGAGCTTGGCGGCATGAATATACGGTGATGCACTAGCCTGTTCGATATCTGCCGGCTGGGTGTTGTCGGTCAGGTACAGGGTCATCAGGGGCTCGAATTCAACGCCGCGGTCGAGCGCGGACAGGATGCGTTCTCGGTAAGCCAGGGCCAGCTCACAGTTGGTCACCGGTGGCACCAGGTTGGGCATGATGATGGCGCGGGCAAACTGCCTGGCGCTGTCGTTGACCACGCTTTGCATGGCAGCATGATCGCGCAGGTGAAGATGCCAATCATCCGGACGGATGATAGTTAATGTATGCATAAATAGTACTAATGATCTTGAGCTTATTTATATAAATTATCTCATGAATAGCTGATAAACTCTAAATTTAACGTATAATGCGCGCCATCAAAATTGTCAGGTCTGTCAGACTTTTTCCAGTCATCAGTGACTTAGCGGCAGGCCTCTTTCATTCCCCATCGGACATTGAGTATTACCTGTTGGCAGAGATAAAAAAGGCTAGACCAGAACCCTGTCTGCCCAGGCGTAATCAACCGGGGTAAAAACATAAGCGAGAAAAAAATGACAGAAATTAATGATTCCGATCCACAGGAAACCCAGGAATGGATCGAGGCGCTGGATGCCGTGCTCGAGGTTGAAGGCACGGAACGAGCCCATTTTCTTCTAGAAAAACTGATCGATAAAGCGCGCCGCTCCGGTGCTTACCTGCCTTACACCGCGAACACGGCTTATCTGAACACCATCCCGGTCAACCATCAAAAACCCTTACCCGGTGACCAGGCGATAGAACGCCGCATTCGTTCGGTAATCCGCTGGAATGCCGCGGCGATGGTGGTGCAGGCCAATCGTAAAACTTCTGAACTGGGCGGACATATCGCCAGTTTTTCTTCCGCCGCCACGCTCTACGATGTCGGCTTCAATCATTTTTTCAAAGCACCCACCGACCAGAACAAGGGAGACCTGGTGTTTTTCCAGGGCCACTCTGCGCCCGGGATTTATTCCCGCGCCTTTCTCGAGGGTCGGATCAGTGAAGAACAGTTAGCCTCATTCAGGCAGGAGGCATTGAACGAGGAAGGCCTGTCTTCCTATCCGCATCCCTGGCTGATGCCTGACTTCTGGCAATTTCCCACGGTATCGATGGGACTGGGTCCGATCATGGCCATCTACCAGGCCCGCTTCATGAAATACATGGAGAATCGCGGATTCCTCGAATCGCAGAACCGCAAGATCTGGGCCTTCATGGGCGATGGCGAAATGGACGAGCCGGAATCCCTGGGGGCGATCTCGCTGGCCTCGCGGGAAAAACTGGACAACCTGATTTTCGTCATCAACTGTAACCTGCAGCGACTGGATGGCCCGGTCCGTGGCAACGGCAAAATCATCCAGGAATTGGAAGCGGTGTTCCGCGGTGCCGGCTGGAACGTGATCAAGGTGATCTGGGGCAGCTACTGGGATGCGCTGCTCGACCGCGACAAGGATGGCCTGCTGCAAAAACGCATGGAAGAGGCGGTGGACGGAGAATACCAGTCCTACAAGGCGCATGGTGGTGCCTATACCCGTGAGTATTTCTTCGGCAAGTATCCGGAACTGAAAGCGATGGTCGCCAATATGTCGGATGCCGATATCTGGCGCCTGAATCGTGGCGGGCATGATCCGCACAAGGTTTACGCCGCTTATGCCGCGGCGGCGGAACACACCGGGCAACCCACGGTAATTCTGGCCAAGACGGTCAAGGGCTATGGCATGGGTGAGGCCGGGGAAGGGCAAAATATCACTCACTCGCAGAAGAAGATGGGCGAGGAGGCACTAAAAGCATTTCGTGACCGCTTCAATATCCCGATTTCCGACGACAAGATCGCCGATGCGCCGTTCTATCGCTTCCCCGAGGACAGCGAGGAAATGCGCTACATGAAAGAACGGCGCCAGGCACTGGGTGGTTATATGCCGGTACGCAAAGATATGGCCGAGCCTTTGAAGATTCCCGCGCTGGATATGTTCGATGCCCTGCTACAGGACAGCGGGGAGCGGGAATTTTCCACCACCATGGCCTTTGTCAGAATGATGTCGACTCTGGCCCGTAATAAAGAGATCGGTAAGTATATTGTACCCATTGTGCCGGACGAGGCGCGTACTTTCGGTATGGAAGGCATGTTCCGCCAGCTCGGTATCTACTC
>JAAUXZ010085604.1_pt1 | contig 17906 bp, 14 predicted proteins | sample 7278131 | NCBI WGS metagenome assembly JAAUXZ01 (sample SAMN14350119, study PRJNA611818) | marine sediment metagenome | isolation source: surface marine sediment (3m) | place: French Polynesia: Moorea | collected 2018-08 | reverse complement strand
TCACTCGTTTTGCCAAATCATCAGGAGGTGGCCAGTGGCCCAGAGCAGTCAAAAATTTATCGCCAGAAACCGGGCGCCGCGTGTTCAGATTGAATACGATGTGGAGGTTTATGGTGCCGAAAAGAAGGTTCAACTGCCTTTCGTCATGGGTGTGATGGCAGACCTATCGGGAAAACCGGAAGAGGCGTTACCTGCGGTCTCCGAACGCAAAATGTTGGAGATCGATGTGGACAATTTCGATGAGCGTCTCAAATCCATGAAGCCGAGAGCGGCATTTCAGGTACCCAATACACTGACCGGCGAAGGCAATCTAAGCGTTGATTTGACCTTTGAAAGCCTGGACGATTTTTCACCCGCTGCCGTGGCCAGAAAAGTGGGTGCTTTGAATCAATTGCTGCAGGCACGAACCCAACTCTCCAACCTGATGACCTATATGGATGGCAAGGCCGGTGCGGAGGAATTGATCGCCAAGGCACTGAACGATCCAACCCTGCTGCAATCTCTGGCATCAGCACCTAAACCGCAAGAAAACGACGAATCTGCCCCTGAGGAGGGTTAAGACATGGCTGAAACGGATACTGAAGTACAAGCCCAGGAGGCAGAAGAAGCGTTGGAAGCCGGCGATTTCGCCTCGTTGCTCAATAAAGAGATACGTCCGAAATCGGAACAGGCCAAGGAGGAAGTCGAGCAAGCAGTACAGACGCTAGCCGAGCAGGCACTTGCCTCATCCGCGACAGTTTCTGCGGATGTCACCGTCACTATCCGAGAGATGATCGCGGAGATCGACAAGCGATTGACCGAACAGGTCAATCAGATCCTGCACCATGAAGACTTTCAGAAACTGGAGGGTGCCTGGCGCGGTTTGCATCATTTGATCAACAACACCGAAACCGATGAGATGCTCAAAATCAGGGTCATGAATATCTCCAAGAAGGATTTGCACAAGACCCTCAAGAAATACAAAGGAACGGCCTGGGATCAGAGTCCTATCTTCAAAAAGCTGTATGAGGAAGAGTACGGTCAGTTCGGCGGTGAACCTTACGGTTGTCTGGTCGGCGACTATCACTTCGACCAGAGCGCCCCCGACGTGGAACTACTCGGCGAGATGGCCAAGGTTTCTGCGGCGATACATGCCCCGTTCATCACCGGAGCCAATCCGAGTGTGATGCAGATGGACTCCTGGCAAGAACTTGCCAATCCCCGTGATCTGACCAAGATCTTCCAGACCCCGGAATATGCTGCATGGAACTCGCTGCGGGAATCCGATGATGCACGATATCTCGGCCTTACGGCGCCTCGCTTTCTCTCGCGTCTACCCTATGGTGCAAAGACGGACCCGGTGGATGAGTTCGACTTCGAAGAAGACACCGGTAACGCCGATCATACCAAATACGCTTGGGCCAACTCTGCCTATGCGATGGCCGTCAATATCAACCGCTCTTTCAAGATGTACGGCTGGTGTTCACGAATCCGGGGCATCGAATCCGGTGGTGCGGTGGAAGGTCTGCCTGCCCACACCTTCCCAACTGATGACGGCGGTGTGGATATGAAATGCCCCACCGAAATCGCGATCAGTGACCGTCGCGAAGCGGAACTCGCCAAGAATGGTTTCATGCCGCTGGTACACAAGAAAAATACCGATTTTGCCGCATTTATCGGTGCGCAATCCCTGCAGAAACCGGCCGAGTATGACGATCCCGATGCCACGGCAAACGCCAACTTGGCGGCCCGTCTTCCCTACTTGTTCGCCACCTGCCGGTTTGCCCACTATCTGAAATGTATCGTCCGGGACAAAGTCGGCTCGTTTAAGGAACGGGAAGATATGCAGCGCTGGCTGCAAGACTGGATTCTGCAGTATGTGGATGGTGATCCCGAACACTCATCGGAGACCACCAAGGCAGAGCATCCCTTGGCCGCTGCGGAAGTCGTCGTGGAAGACGTGGAAGGAAATCCGGGCTACTACACATCGAAGTTTTTCCTGCGTCCACACTACCAATTGGAGGGATTGACGGTTTCCTTGCGGCTTGTATCCAAACTGCCGTCCGCCAAGGCCGGCTAATTGAAATACACAACAAAACACTATGTGAATCAGTACAGCCAGACAGTAACCTCACTGCTAAGTTTGGCTGATATGAGAGAAAACCATCTACCATAAAAAGGAGAGAAGTCATGGCTGTTGATATGTTTATCAAGATTGATAGCGTCAAGGGGGAAGCCCAAGACAAGACCCACAAGGATGAAATCGATGTCCTCGCCTGGAGTTGGGGAATGTCCCAGTCCGGCACCATGCACATGGGTGGTGGCGGTGGCGGCGGTAAGGTCTCTGTACAAGATCTTTCCTTCACCAAATATATCGACAAATCCAGTTCGGTACTCATGGAGTACTGCAGTAACGGCAAGCAGTATAAAGAGGCACAACTGACCGTGCGTAAGGCTGGTGGCGACAATCCGCTTGAGTATTTCATTATTACCATGACCGATGTTATCGTCACTTCCATTTCAACCGGCGGTAGCGGTGGCGAAGATCGCTTGACGGAAAATGTCACGTTGAATTTCGGCTCAGTCCAGACCGAGTATCAGCCCCAGAAACCGGATGGCTCCAAGGATGGCGGGCCAGTCAAATACGGCTGGGATATTGCGGCTAACGCGAAACTCTGATCCATTCTGCACTGGTCCCCCCTCGATGGGGGGACCTGTTTGCTTTTATATTGGGTGCTGAGAAACCCACTCACCACCCTCGGCCATATGGAATATCAACATGCTTGCCGATGAGATCCTCCGGAGAGGTAATCCTAAGGAGGCCCTGGCCAGTCTACAGGATCAGGTCAGAAAGAACCCTTCCAATCCCGAGTACCGCACCTTTCTCTTTCAATTGCTCTCGGTGTTGGGTGAATGGGAACGGGCCATGAACCAGCTCAACGTGGTTGCCGAGCTCGATGACGGTACCTTGGCGATGGTCCAGACCTATCGTGAAGCCTTGCGTTGTGAGGCCCTGAGAACCGAGATCTTCAATGGCGAAAGAACGCCCCTGCTGTTTGGTCAACCCCAGGAGTGGGTCGCTCTAATGATGCAGGCGCTGCAACTCTCAGTAGAAAACAAAATCGCGCAATCCCAAGAGGTTCGCAACCAGGCATTTGAGGCCGCCCCCACCACCAGTGGCACGCTCGACGGCGCCCCATTCACCTGGATTGCGGATGCCGACAGCAGGCTCGGACCGATGTTGGAAGCCGTTATCAACGGCCAGTATTACTGGGTACCAATCCATCAGATTCGCACCATAAATTTCGACGAACCCGCTGATCTGCGAGATCTTGTCTGGATGCCCGCCTACTTTACCTGGAGCAACGGGGGCGAAACCGTCGGCCTGATCCCTGCCCGTTACCCCGATACCCAAGCCCATGATGATCCATTACTCCTGCTGGGTAGAAAAACGGAATGGATCGATGCCGGCGACGACCTGTATCTCGGCCTGGGTCAGCGTATGCTAACCACAGATGCCGGGGACTATCCTCTGCTGGATATTCGAGAGATCAAACTCAACACTGCGGAAGAAGCCACTGACCCTGTTGCAGAGCAAATCGATACCGAGGCATAGATAGGAATTGGTCGGCCTGACGCAAAAAGAACGGCTGCAGCCGTCCCTACTCGACCGGCTGACAGATGAACACCCGGAGCGAAAACAGGAGTCCCGTGACCAACGGGTACTAACCATGAAGAAACTCAGGGAATCTGTGCTGCGGGACCTGCGTTGGCTTTTCAATACCGTAAATCTGAGCGCTATTCAGGACTTGAGCCCCTATCCGGAACTCGAGCATTCAGTGATCAATTATGGGATGCCGGACCTGGCCGGCCACACCGCCTCGAGTGTCGAGATTCATGCTCTGGAACGATTGCTGAGGCAGGCGATTCTCGATTATGAACCGCGACTGATCCGCAACAGTGTGCGAGTCAGGTTGAAAGTGGCGGAAAGCCGAATGAACCACAATGCGATGACCTTCGATGTGGAAGCGGACCTGTGGGCGGACCCGGTACCACTGCACATGTACATGAAAACCGAGATCGACCTGGAGATCGGTGATGTGACGGTTACCGAATATTCCGGTCGGAGTAACGGTTGATGGATCCCCGCCTCCTAAAATATTACAACAAAGAGTTGCAATACATCCGGGAGATGGGGGGTGAGTTCGCCAAGGCATATCCCAAGATTGCCGGCCGTCTCGGTCTTGAAGGTTTCGAGTGCGCCGATCCCTATGTGGAGCGCCTCCTGGAGGGTTTTGCATTTCTGGCGGCGCGCGTTCAGCTCAAACTGGATGCCGAATTTCCACGTTTCACACAACATTTACTGGAAGCCGTCTACCCACACTACCTTGCACCGACACCCTCAATGGCAGTGGTTAAACTGCAACCCGATCTAACCGAAGGTGGCTTGGCCGAAGGCTTTGTGGTGCCACGTAATACCGCGATTCGCAGTCTGCTGGGTAAGGGTGAACAAACCTCATGTGAGTACAGGACGGCCCAGCAGACCACGCTCTGGCCACTGGAACTCGATGAAGCGGAATACCTGACGGCATTTACCGGCAGAGATCTGCCCGAGATTCCGGGTGCCAAGGCAGCGATTCGCCTCCAACTGCGTTGTACCGCGGGTCTGACATTCGACAAGCTTGAGCTGGATCAGCTCCCCCTCTATCTGCTGGGCGTGGACGAGCTACCCATGCATCTCTACGAGCAGTTCTTGGGTAACAGCCTGGCGGTCGTGGTCAGACCCGCCAAGCATCCAGCGCCCTGGCAGGAAGTGCTCGAGAAATCGCCCATTACTCCGCTGGGATTCGATGATGCCGAGGCAATGTTACCGTTCGGGCCCCGCTCGTTTCAGGGTTATCGACTGATTCATGAATATTTCGCCTTTCCTGCCCGCTTCCTGTTTGTCTCAATCAATGGGCTGGCAACAGCCGTAAAGCGCTGCGCGTATGATGAACTGGAAATCATCATCATCCTCAATCGCAGTCACCCTGCTTTGGAAAAGGTGGTCAGCAACTCCAATTTCGGGTTGTTTTCGGTCCCGGTAATCAACCTATTCCCAAAACAGTGCGACCGCATCCATCTGAGCAATGCCGCTCACGAACACCATCTGGTGCCGGACAGAACGCGACCGATGGACTTCGAAGTTCATTCAATTGCAGGAGTGAACGGTTACGGAACAGGAATGGAGCGTGAACAACACTTTCTGCCCTTCTACGCCTCAAAGAGTCTGGCCGCCCAGCGTCCGGAGCAGGCATTCTACACCTCACGCAGGGAACCACGGGTCGTCTCTTCACATCAACGCCGCAGTGGACCGCGCTCCAGTTACATCGGCAGTGAGGTCTTCATCAGTTTGGTGGATGCCCAAGAGGCACCCTATCGATCGGATCTCCGCCAAGTCGGGGTGAGCACACTCTGCACCAACCGGGACCTTCCACTGCAGATGCCGATCGGTAAGGGTAAGACCGATTTTACTCTGGAATCTGGCGCCCCCGTGGATAGCGTGCGATGCATTGCAGGACCCAGTCGCCCCAAACCCTCCTGGGCCGAGGGAGACGTTACCTGGCGACTGGTCAGTCATCTATCACTTAACTATCTATCCCTGATCGACAATGACGAGGTGCAGGGTGCGGCGGCACTGCGAGAGATGCTGGCCTTGTACAGTGATATCAGCGAGGCCCCGGTTCGCAATCAAATTGACGGTGTCAGGCGAATATCTTCCGAATCGGTGGTACGGCGTCTGCCGGTTAGCGGCCCACTGGCACTTGGACGCGGCCTTGAGATCAGTCTGACCCTGGATGAGAGCGCGTTTCAGGGCACCGGCGTCTTTCTTCTAGGTGCGATCCTCGATCGCTTCTTTTCCCGATATGTCTCGATAAACTCCTTCACCCAGACCTCGATCAAGACCGAGGAACGGGGAGAAATTATGCGATGGCCATTACGCACCGGACAGCAATCCGCGCTCTAGAACTGCAGCGCCAGTTACACACAGAGCCTTTTAAATTCGATTTTTACTGGGCAGTTCGGCTACTGGAATGCGCTCATCCCGATCATCCCAGGGTTGGTGATGCCCTGCGCCCTGTTGATGAACCGCTCCGCTTTTCTCAACAGGCATCCCTGGCCTTTGCTCCATCCACCCTCGCGGGATTCGAAATAGCCAAGCAGGGTGAACCGGCAGTTATGGAGATCCTGTTTTTCGGTCTGTTCGGACCCAATGGACCTTTGCCCTTACACCTGACAGATTACGCCAGGGATCGTTTGCGCAATGCCGATGATTCCACGTTCACGGCTTTTGCCAATATTTTTCATCACCGCCTCCTCAGTCTGTTCTACCGGGTATGGGCCAATGCCAGACCCGCGGTCAGTTATGATCGACCGGATTGCGATCAGTTCGCCAAATACACTGGCGCTGTATGCGGCTACGCTTCACCTGCCCTGCGTGAGCGGGACGGCATGCCGGATATTGCGAAATTCCACTATGCCGGTTGGATGTCGTGCCAAACCAGAAATGCCGATGGACTGAGGGCGATCCTGTCAGATTTTTTCGACTTGCCTGTGAGCATCGAGGAATTCATCGGCCACTGGATGACATTGCCCGTAGATGCCCGATTATATTTAGGAAAAACACGGGATACCGGAACCCTGGGTATGACTGCCATACTGGGCGGGGCCGTATGGGACTGCCAGAGTAAATTCAGGATTCGACTTGGCCCCTTGGAGCTGATCGATTATGAACGTTTTCTGCCCGGTGGGACCGGGCTGAAACACTTGAGAGCGATTGTAAGGAACTATGTCGGTGATGATCTGCGCTGGGACCTCAATCTAATTCTGAAAAAACAGCAGATACCCGAGCTCAGATTAGGCAGGGAGCGGCGGCTTGGCTGGACCTCCAAGCTTGTGAATGGCGAACTCGAGAAAGACATGGATGATTTGTTGCTCAATCCACTATTCAGTCTCAATTAATACGCTGAGACTCTATACTTAAACATAACTTATTAGATTCGACTAAACACCAACTATCCGTAGCAGGAGATTTGCTCAGTCAATGTCTGTTTAAGCTAATTTATGGACTGATTCTTCAGTACCTGCAAGACTCAACTACGGAGAGAAACACAACAAAGGGGATATTGTGATGTCTGACATCAGTCGCGTTGCCCTATTTGGGAAACTCAACAGTGTGGGTTACAAGGCCATCGAGAGCGCAACGGTGTTCTGCAAGATGCGGGGCAATTCCTATGTGGAACTCGTGCATTGGATCCATCAGATACTCCAGTTGCAGGATTCGGATCTTCATCACATCATCAAGCAGTTCAATATAGAACCCTCTCATTTGGCCCGGGATATCACAGAAACTCTGGACAGCCTGCCTCGTGGTTCAACCTCAATATCCGATCTTTCCTCACACATTGAGGAAGCCGTAGAGCGTGGCTGGGTCTATGGGACCCTGATGTTCGGCGAATCACAGGTCCGTACGGGTCATCTGGTTGTCGGTATCTTGAAGACCAAGAGCCTCACCCATGCTCTGCTGGGGATCTCGAAAGAGTTCGAGAAAATCAAGCTGGATACCCTGACTGAACGTTTTGATGAAGTGGTAGCGGGCTCTCCCGAAGATTCACTGCATGCAACGGATGGCTTCCAGGCCGGTGGTGGCGCGGCACCTGGCGAGGCCAGTGGCGCCATGCCGCCCGCGCAAATGGGTAAGCAGGAGGCGTTGAGACAATTCACTGTGGACCTCACTGAAGAGGCGCGCTCGGGTCAGATGGACCCCATCGTCGGCAGGGACGAAGAGATCCGTCAAATTGTCGATATCCTCATGCGGCGAAGACAAAATAATCCCATCCTGACCGGCGAGGCCGGTGTGGGTAAGACCGCCGTGGTTGAAGGATTCGCACAGCGTATTGCGGCGGGTGATGTCCCCCCTCCCCTACAGGATGTAACCTTGCGTTCGCTGGATGTGGGCTTGCTGCAGGCCGGTGCCAGCATGAAAGGCGAGTTCGAAAACAGACTCAAACAGGTCATCCAGGAGGTCCAGTCCTCGGAAAAGCCGATCATCATGTTCATCGATGAAGCGCATACCCTGGTGGGTGCAGGTGGTGCGGCAGGAACCGGGGATGCAGCAAATCTCCTGAAACCGGCACTGGCGCGCGGCACCCTACGTACGGTTGCAGCAACCACCTGGGCCGAATACAAGAAACATATCGAGAAAGATCCTGCCCTGACGCGTCGTTTCCAGGTCGTTCAGGTACCCGAGCCGAGTGAAGAGAAGGCGATCCTGATGATGCGGGGGGTGGCCTCCACCATGGAAAAACATCATCAGGTTCAAGTCCTCGATGAGGCCTTGGAATCCTCGGTGAAGCTCTCACACCGCTATATCCCTGCGCGCCAACTGCCAGATAAGTCGGTGAGTCTGCTGGATACTGCATCGGCTCGTGTGGCCATCAGTCAATCTGCCGTACCCGCAGAGGTGGATGATACCCGCAAGCGCATCCAAGCCCTCGAGACTGAGCTGGCGATCATCAATCGGGAAAAGGATGTGGGTGTTGATACGTCCAGTCGTGAAGCGGTAGTGACCGAAAAACTCAATGCGCAGCAGGAAAGTCTGAGTCAATTGGAAGAACGTTGGGACAGGGAGAAGCAACTTGTCGAGAAGATTCTAGAAATACGCAGTCAGCTGCGCGGTCAAACGGAAAAGGTGGAAGGTACAGGCAGTGATCTGGAAAAATCGGTCGATGAAGAGACAGAAACGCATCATCCTGAAGATGTTAAGTCGGATGAAAAGCGCGAGACATTATTGGTGAAGTTACGTGAGCTGCAGTCGGATCTCCATGAACTGCAGGCTGAGAAACCGATGATTTTGCCTTCGGTCGATGCTCAAGCCGTTGCTTCGGTTGTCCAGGACTGGACGGGCATTCCGGTCGGACGCATGGTAAAGAATGAGATCGAAACCGTCCTGAATCTCGCCGAGATGATCAGGCGCCGCATCATCGGTCAAGACCATGCCCTGGAGATGATCGCCAGACGTATTCAAACTTCCAGAGCCAATCTAGATAACCCCAACAAGCCGATTGGTGTGTTTATGTTGGCAGGTACATCTGGTGTGGGTAAGACCGAAACCGCATTGGCGTTGGCCGAAGCTCTGTACGGCGGTGAGCAGAACATTATCACAATCAACATGAGTGAATATCAGGAGGCCCACACTGTATCCACGCTGAAAGGTGCCCCTCCCGGGTATGTGGGTTACGGTGAAGGTGGCGTCCTCACGGAGGCCGTTCGCCGCAGACCTTACAGTGTAGTATTGCTCGACGAGGTAGAAAAGGCCCATCCCGATGTGCATGAGATCTTCTTTCAGGTCTTTGACAAGGGCTGGATGGAAGACGGTGAAGGACGGGTTATTGATTTCAAGAACACCTTGATACTGCTTACCACCAACGCTGGTACTGACTTGATCAGCAGCCTGTGCAAGGATCCGGAGTTGATGCCTGAGCCTGAAGGTATCGCCAAGGCATTGCGTGAACCGCTTCTCAAGGTATTTCCACCTGCCCTTCTCGGCCGTCTGGTAGTCATTCCTTACTACCCATTAAGTGATGAAATCATCAATGCGATTACCAAACTGCAACTGGGCCGCATCGAAAAACGCATTTTCGAGAATCACAACATCCCATTCAGTTACGATGATGATGTGATTAAACTCATCACCGAGCGTTGCACCGAGTTGGAAAGTGGCGGTCGCATGATTGATGCCATACTCACGAATACAGTTCTACCGAGTATCAGCGAAGAACTACTTAAACGGATGATGGAGGGCATTCCTATAAAGAACGTCCATGTATCGGTACAAGACGGTGAATTTCACTATCAGTATGAATAATATAGTCGATAATATTGCTGGCTGACCCATGAAGAATCGACCGGTCATTGTCTTGATAATTATTTACCACGATATACTGAAACTGACTATGAATCATCAACGTTTTGGCATTATTGTTTTTTTTACCTGTATCATACTGATCTCAGGAGAGGTTATGGCTTTCGGAAAAACATTTATTCTGTGCTCTCATTTCTCAGGAACAGCCGTTACCGAAGAAGACAAACCTGCAGCTGGAATTGAAATTGAGAGGAAGTGGTTCTGGTCGTGGAACGATAAATCTGGTACTGAACGTACAGTGACAGATAAGAATGGTAAATTTGAATTTGGTGTCGTTGAGGGTAGCAGTTTCAGCGCGCTTTTCTTACCACATGAGCCTAACATACTGCAAACAATAACCGCTCATACCTCAAATGGTGACGTAGAGATTTGGCATGCTAGAAAAGACTCATATGAAATAAATAGTGAAATGGATGGAAACCCTATCGAAGTAATCTGCCATCTGGACAAGGAACCTTCACCAGACGGATTGTACTGGGGAACCTGTGTTGAAGGAAAAAAATAGGTATCTGCAATGAGCACAAGTACACCACTCGATACGCTTACCGCTGCAAAGCTTGCCAGTAGTGTTTATGCAATAAAGAATGATACGAATGCAAAACGTGCAATTGCGGCTAATAAATCAGCATATGACTATCTGAATAATCGTTTCAATATTGACCAAGCATCAGTTGTACTGGGAACATCAGGCATTGGACCGATAAGTAATGAGACGGGATTTGCTTTAATTGTTCCCGTCAATGATGGAAGTAAGAAAGAATTAGCGGTGGTAACCCGTGGTACGGATTCTGGTTACGATTGGTTGAGTAACATACATGCTACATCAACTCGCGGACCTGGTGGATTTTCTGTTCATACAGGATTTGAAAAAGTCTTTACCTCGATTTCAAATAAGATAGAGCGTGACAACAATTTAAAAATCCATGAATACAACCATATACACTGTGTAGGGCACAGCCTAGGTGGGGCACTGGCTAATTTGTTTGCCGCGAAATTTATAAATGAAGGACATGCGGTCTCACTCTATACATTCGGTTCACCGAGAGTTGGAATGAAAGGCATGTCTACCTATTTAGAAAACAAATTGAAGACAAACATTTATCGGGTATACAATCAAGCGGATCCTGTACCACTAGTTCCCATCTATCCCTATATACACACGCCTGCTTCAGTGGATGGCATGTGTGTGAGTAATTGTGGAGTGCTTTTTTCTATCAATGCACATTCAATGAAAAGCTACACAGCAGCAGTTAAAGATAACACCTGGAAGTCGCTTGCCAGTGCTTCATCCTCTATGCCGTTACATGCGAGTGTCGATCATTGGCTTAATAAAGCATCTGAATATGTAAAATTCCCTGGATCAAGTATTGCCATGATGGCACTAAGCAAAGCATTAACATTTCTATTAGACCTGGCCCGTGCAACTGTAGGCATCATTACAACCATCGCAACCAGTGTACCCGATCTGATCGCTATGCTCCTGACTAAAGCCGCTAACCTCTCAAAAGCAATAGGAGACAGATTGCTACGCTGGATATCATTGGTCATGAAATTCGTTGGAAAGACAATAGCTACAACCGCCAAAGATATTACTCATGCATTTTTACTATGGGTTTTAAATTTGCTGATTCGTCCTGTTTTATCAGTTGCTAAACGAGCAATTCAAAGTGGCACAAGAGGTTTTGTCTGAATGGATATCCTTCATGCTCCAAATATATAACTCTGGATATTATGACTAATGATAATAAAGAATACACCGAGTATACGATGCAAGAATCAAATGGATATTTTGAAGTAATCGCAAGCTCGGGAAGAACGGTTCTCAGTTTCAGGGATAAGAATAGCGCTTCTCATTATGTCGTCCTCTTGAACGAAGCGTATCTGGCAGGATACAAGTCTGGCTACCGAGCTGGACGAACGGCTTGATTAGCAACACCTGGTTCATGCTAATGACATTATGAATAGAAAAGACCGTAGAGCCGCAGCCAAGCAGAACAGATCCAGGGAAAAACGCGTATCGATCGATGAAGCCGTCTCGATCGCGATCAGACTACATCAGGACGGACATTTTGACGAGGCGGAAACGATCTATGAGCAGGTATTAAAGGCCAATCCTCAGCAACCAGATGCGCTGCATTTCCTCGGTGTACTCTCTCACCAACAGGGTAAAAGTGACAAGGCCATAGATCTGATTCGAAAAGCGATCTTCATCAATCCGAATCATCCCGACTTCCATAACAATCTTGGTAATATTCTCAAAGAAACCGATAAATCAGCAGAAGCGGCTGAGGCCTACCAAACGTGCCTTGATATCGATCCAAAGAATGCAAATGCACTGTGTAACCTTGGTGCAGTGCTAAAGGATGAAAAGCGATATGAAGAGGCATTGACATCGTTGCTGCGAGCCATTGAACTTGCACCAAAACACTCTCAAGCCTACCACAATCTTGGTAATGTCTACAGAAAACTGGAGAGGAATGACGAGGCACTTGCTGCTTTCCGTGAATCGATAAAACTCATCAAACCAGAGGAATCTGCTGCGTATGTGACGACTGCTTATAAAAGCCTGGGACGTATGCTGTATCGTGAGCGAAAGTTCGATGAAGCTGCAGCTATTTACAGGCAGTTACTCACGGTTGATCCAGGCAACCCTACCGCAGAGCATTTGCTGGCGGCTTGCTCGGGCAAGCAGATTCCTGATCGAGCATCAGATGCTTTTGTGGCGGAAACCTTCGATATCTTCGCCGGTAGTTTCGATCAAGTATTACAGCGCCTCGAATATCGAGCACCTGAATTGGTGATGTCCGCTATCAAATCCAAGCTGGTTGATAGAAAAGGCCAACTCGCCATCCTCGATGCGGGATGCGGGACGGGTCTGTTGGGTGTCCTGATTCGCGATTATGCGAACAACCTGGTCGGAGTGGACCTCTCCGAGGGAATGATCGACAAAGCCAAAGGTCGTGGCATCTATGATGATCTCGAAGTCGCCGAACTCACCGAATTCATGGTCAACCAAGCAAACTCCTTTGATCTGATCGCCTCAGCCGATACGCTCTGCTATTTCGGTGACTTGAGGCCGGTATTGCTTGCTGCCTCCGGTGCCTTAACGCCAAAGGGTTTATGCGTCTTCACTTTGGAAAAAGCGGTCGATCCGGATCCAGAGGAGACATTTCGTCTCAACCCGCATGGACGATACAGCCATACTCGAGATTATGTCACAGAAGTAACAGAGCAGGCTGGCATGAAAATCGAGCAGATATCCACAAATACCCTCAGAAACGAAGGTGGGGTACCCGTTGAGGGCTTTATTGTTACCGCCGTCAAAACCTGAGCAGCCAGCTAACCACCCAGCTGACCACTCAAATCAAATGCTGGACGCTTGAATGAGAATCAAGTCACTTTGACCTGCAGCATCTCCTCGCCAGATTCATCGGACAGATGCACCGCGCAGGCAATGCAGGGGTCGAAGCTATGGATGGTCCGGAGGATCTCCACCGGTTGTTTGGTATCGGCAAGCTGATGATTGTCCTCTAAGGCGGCTTCATAAGCGCCAGGCTGACCCTGTGCATCTCGCGGCCCGGCATTCCAGGTACTGGGTACCACCGCTTGATAATTTGCGATCTTGCCGTCTTCGATCACAATCCAGTGACCCAGCGCGCCGCGGGGTGCCTCCATGATACCGACGCCTTGGCACTGTTTTGGCCAAGAGGAAGGCTCCCACAGGTTCTCATTGAATGTCCTTGTGTCACCCGCTTTGATATTGGCAATCAGTTGGTCATACCAGCCCTGCATGGCATCGGCGACGATCTTCGTCTCCAGGGTGCGCGCCGCGGTCCTTCCAAGGGTAGAGAAAAGTGCACTGGTAGGTAGATCCAGTTTGGATAACGTCATACCGACCAGTTCCTTGGTTTGTTCGTGGCCCTTTGCGTACAACATCAAGACCCGCGCCAAGGGGCCGACTTCCACGGGCCTGCCCTTCCATCTTGGTGACTTCAGCCAGGAGTAGGATGCTTCGACATCCAGTTGCTTGTAGGGTGGTTTAGGGCCGGAGTAGTTGAGATTCGTTTCTCCATCATAGGGGTGTAAGGGGGCATCCTTACCTTGACTGTAGTCATACCAGGAATGAGAGATGAACTCTTGAACCTCATCCGGATTATGCGGATCCAAGGGATGGACCGTGCTCAGATCACGGTCCAGAATGACGCCTGAAGGGAAGAAAAAGCTATCCGGATCGTTCATGCTGGTGCCAGGTAGATCCCCATAGCAAAGGAAGTTACCCAGACCTTCGCCCCGCTCTCCCCAGTCTTTGTAGAAGCTTGCGATCGCCAGCGTATCGGGCACGTAAACCTGGTCGGTGAACTCGCGCATTTTATTGATGACGTTCTGTACCTGGGACAACTTCTTCGCATTGATCGCGGAATCTGAGTTCAGGTCGATGGGCGAAGCGACACCGCCAACCAGAAAGTTAGGGTGTGGATTCTTACCACCGAAGATGGCGTGCAGTTGCACCACATCCCTTTGCCACGTCAGGGCTTCCAGGTAATGAGCTACGGCCATCAGATTGGCTTCAGGAGGTAACTTATAGACGGAATGTCCCCAATAGGCCTTGGCAAAAATGCCGAGCTGTCCCGCATCGACAAAGCCTTTCAGTTTCTTCTTCATGTCGGAGAAATAACCGGGGGACGCCTTTGGCCAGTGACTGAGGGACTGGGCCAGTTCGGATGTCTTTGCCGGGTCGGCAGAAAGGGCCGATACCACATCGACCCAGTCCAGTGCGTGCAGGTGATAAAAATGCATCACATGATCGTGGATATACTGCGCGCCGATCATCAGATTTCGTATCAATTCCGCGTTTTTTGGGATCTGGTAGTCGAGTGCATTTTCCACTGAACGAACCGAGGCGATACCATGCACCAAGGTACAGACACCACAGATTCGCTGTGCATAGGCCCATGCGTCCCGCGGGTCTCTGCCTTGCAGGATAACCTCAATACCACGCACCATGGTGCCTGAGGAATAGGCTCCGGAAATCTTGTCGCCATCCATCTGGGCCTCGATACGCAAATGCCCTTCTATGCGGGTGATAGGATCTACAACGACACGTTCACTCATTTTTGCTTGTCTCCAGTGGTTGCGATGAATTTACACAACACTGTAAATGGGGAAATCACTTATCTTCGACCAGATGTTCAGCCAGCATTTCAGTCAAGCCGACCACCGGCAACTCCACGTGGTACTCTTCCAATCCTTCTTCCAGGATCAATCGGCAGTTGGCACAGGCGGTAACCAGGGTATCCACGTTGAGTTCATCCAGCTGGCTTTTCTTGCGTGCGAAGACCTTGATACGCAGCTCGTCTGCGCGTTCATTGGCACTCACTCCCCCCCCGCCGCCACAACACCAATTCATTTCACGAGCATCCGCCATGTCGACGAAATTGCTCGCTACCTGCTTTAACAGGTTACGCGGCGGTTCGAGTACCCCACCCTTGCGAACGATCTGGCAGGGATCGTGAAACGTCAGTCTGGTGTCGTCCATGCCTTCGGTCTTGATCCGACCGCTGGCACGTAATTCTTCCAACAACTCGAGGATATGCACCACCTTGAACTGATAGGGTCTGCCGATCAGATTGGGACCTTCCCAGCGGACGGCAAAGTAGGCGTGTCCGCATTCCGGGCTGATGACGTTTTTCACCTTCAGTTTTTCAGCCGCATTGACGACCCTGCTGACCAGTTCCCGGGCGATATCGCTGGAACCGATCTGGATACCTGAATTGGTCGCTTCGAACGCCTCTGAAGCGATGGTCCAAGTGACACCTGCCTGGTTGAAGATGCGCGCCAGGGCCTCGATATATTCCGGGAAGTTCATGATCTCCATCGATGACAGGAGCGCCATATAATCGGCACCTTCCACGTCGACAGGTATGGTCAACCCGGTATCGGCCTCGATATGTTTGATCTGGGCCGCCAGGGCGGGATATTTGACGCCCATGGGGCTGCCGATGGTCACGGCCCTTCTGCTTGCCGCTTTCATGCCTTCCGGCGCATACCCGGCCGCCACGAAGCTTTCCCTCGCCTTGCGGATCATATAGCTGATGTCGTTGCCGACAGGGCAGACCATGGAGCAACGCCCACAGAGGGTGCAGGCATCGTAGATCAGGGTCTCCCATTCCTCGAGGAGTTCATCGGTCACCGGTTTAGTCAGACCCAGTGCGGCTTTCAGTCTCCCCCAGAGTGTATATTCCTGTTCCCATACCCGACGCATCGGTTCCAGCTTATTGATCGGGGTGTACTTCGGGTCTACGGTTTCGGTGTAAAACAGGCAGGCCTCGGCGCACATGCCGCAGTTTACGCAACTGGAAAAGAAGGATGCGGTGGGTGCATCCATCTGTTCGCGAAAGGTATTCAGACCTCTATCCAGTGTGGCACCGCTCATGACTGTACCCCCCTGCGACCGGCGATTGCTCCGTTGAACCAGCGGGCGATCAAGAATGTGATTGCATGCATCAGTTTGGTAAATGGAAAGACGATCATCAGGAATTCAACACTGAGTATGTGCAGACCGAGTACCAATGGATAAGGATCGATCATTCGGTGAAACGCCAGATAACCGGTCAACATGGGCAGGAAGGTGGCCACCCAAACCAGATAGTCTTCCGTGTCGCTGAGAAATCGTTTTACCGGGTGAATCAAACGGTCCACGAGCATGATGATGAGGGTGACAATGGTGACCGCACTGATCGCATCCACGATATGATTCGGCAGACCCGGCCAGCTGACACCCAGAGTCGCGTTCAGCATCTCGATGTGCGGGATGAACAGGAGTAGACAAATGAGAAAGCCGATATGCCAGATGTAGCCGCCAATCACAGTGAAGGGTGAACGTTTCAGGCTGCCGGACTCCGGCAGAGTGCGGGTCAACACCGTCTTCAATCCCGGTATCAGGGTGTCTCCCCGAGCCTCGGAATAATCAGGCTTTCGACCCAGCATCAACACTTCAAACAAGCGAATCAAAACGCCGAGGAGGAAGATGATCAATGCCACATCAAAGGCCGGGCCTCTGACCCATGCTAAAAATTCGACTGATGTATTCATACGGATTGATCCAGATCGTTGATGGTAACGGTTTCGTGTTTGCTGGTAGCTTCATCCTTCTTCTTGCGATTCAACATTCCAGCGGCTGCACCTGCGACGACACCCACGGCTACCCCGTAACCGATATTCCTGGAAACATCACTGTCCGGGATCGACAGCGCATTGTAAAAACCACCGGCATCCCAGAAATCGGGTTCAGAACAGCCCAGGCACCCGTGTCCGGATTCCACAGGCCAGCTGGTGCCCTGGTTCCATTTCGTCGTTGCGCAGGCGTTATAAGCCATGGGGCCCTTGCAGCCGAGCCGGTACAGACACCAGCCCTTGCGCGCACCCTCATCGTCAAAGGTTTCGGCAAACAGCCCCTTGTCATAGAACGGGCGGCGATAGCAACGATCATGAATACTCTGACCAAAGAAAACCTTCGGGCGGCCAAGAGAATCCAGTTCAGGCAATGCGCCGAAAGTCAGGAAATGCGCCAGTACACCGGTGATGACTGTCGGGATCGGAGGACAGCCTGAAACATTGACAATCGGCTTGTCTTTGACGATGTCGGAGACGGAAACGGCACCCGTTGGATTGGGATTGGCCTGCGGTAGCCCCCCGAAAGCTGCACAACTGCCCACGGCCACGACGGCGGCCGCACCTTCCACAGTCTCTTCCAACATTTCCAGGTTACTGATGCCTGCGATCGTTGAATAGCCGGGATCTTTTAAGGGAATGGAACCGTCCACGACGACCAGATAGTTGCCGTGATTGTCATGCATGGCCGCTTCCCGGGCCGCCTCTGCCGCATCGCCGGCGGCGGCCTGCAAGGTATGGTGATAGTCCAGTGAGATGTGATCAAAAATCAGATTCTCCACCGTTGGCGCAT
>JAAUXZ010016072.1_pt1 | contig 17973 bp, 23 predicted proteins | sample 7278131 | NCBI WGS metagenome assembly JAAUXZ01 (sample SAMN14350119, study PRJNA611818) | marine sediment metagenome | isolation source: surface marine sediment (3m) | place: French Polynesia: Moorea | collected 2018-08 | reverse complement strand
TTATATCTTGCCTTAGATAACTTGACTGAGTTTTTTTACTTTTCTAGAGTCCTATTTTCGTTTCTGTCATTGCTGAGAGAACAGAGTCAAAAAAACGTTCGTTTTCTTTACACGTCTAGTTGCATGCAATTAATTCTGGCTCAAAAAAAGTTATTGCTGTCTGGTTGCAGTTAATCCTGGCTCAGTTGCATTTAATTCTGGCTCAAAAGCAAATCTAGTTGCAATTAATCCTGGCCGAAAAAGTTCCTTATTGCTGGTCCGGGGCTTTCTTATTGCTGGCCGCTACAGCTAGGCTCCGCCAACGCCACATCGCAGCAGCTTCTTTGTAAAATTTTGGGAATTATCAGAAAAACTTCATGGACTGACAAAATCGCTGAACATCCCATCAAACATGAGGTAATATCGGTTAGCAACATCTAATCTACATCAGGTGTATCTGGAGTAACATCCGATGTGTCATTGGTTGTGAATATGAAGCTTACCTTGCCTCCTACTTTTTTTTCTGTTACAGTTCCTATACCTTTTTCTTCAAAGTCTCTAAGGATTGATTTAATAGTATTAGCAGTCAACTTGTACTTTTTAAATTTAATTTGTACGTCTCTAGATGTGACGGATTTTTGTATAGCACAGAAAGCGGGCGATCGGTAGTAACGGTACGGATTTGTACGCTAAGGCTGAAACTCTTACTATTATTTAATTTTAGCCACCCATTTTTCAGGCAAATTTCGCAGCGCATCAATTTCTGAGGTGCAGTGTCTATGAATTAATCAGGGTTTTAAGCATTCTCACAACAGCTCAAATGGTCTTAGCGTACGTTTTCGTACCGTTACTACCGATCGCCCGGAACAGTGAGTAGTTTATGACTTGCTTGAGCCGGATGCGGTGAAAGTCGCACGTCCGGTTCTGAGGGGGCGGGGTTATAGCGATATAACCTTGCTACCCGACCACAGTCTCCCCTAAACCTAATGTGTGGTTGCTTAGTTTTAATGAAACATATTAATTTATTATTAATAGGGGTAATGCTTAAATAAATAATAAAGTCAATGAAGTGAGGTAATAAATCATGTTGGTCAAGAATGCACAAAATTTTTGTGCTGTTTTGGGAATGATAATGGCGATCGCCTCTCCTCTCAAATCTATTGCTGCTCCTGTGTCCTATGCAATCACCTGGAAAGGTTTGTATCCATCTAATGACGTAGTATTATCCTTTGTGGGTGACGATATTGACAGGAATGGGATAATTGATGAATGGGAACTCAACTCTATCGAGCTAATGGGAGTAAAAGAGCTTGATAGACTTGGTTCTCCTCTTATTGATAGCATATTCTTTTTTAGATTTAATTTGAAGAGGGAGGAGTTGGAGTGGTTGACATGGAGTAGAAGTACAAAACCTAGGAGTAGGATAAAATTTTGGATAAAGTTTGAGTATGATTATGAAGGAGAGAGAGCGTCGTTGAATTCCAGCGAGTGGGATGATGGTTATGTGTTGGTGGGTAGTCCTCCAGTTGTGACGGCGGTGGCGACGGAGCAGCCTCGGCCAGCTCCGACCGATGACTCCGACTAATGCTATGTTTTATCACACTCGGCGGTTTTATGTTAGGGAGTAGGAAAAAGAAAAAAGCTTAACTGTTGTTCAAACAGTCTGCACAATAATTTTCTATAAAAAACCCCTAGAGAATTAATTTCTAGGGGTTTAACTTTTAAAACAATATTTATTCCTATTTCTTGAATCTATTTATCAATATTAATCCGATAACCACACCACCAACAACCATAATATTATCCATCGTATTTGCACTAGCTTCTATCTCTGGAATCTTGAAAGTTTGCCTCTTAGTTTCAGATTGTGGAGTAGGTTTTTGTTCAACCTCAGCTACCTCTAATTTAGGTTGATAGACCTCAGCCAAAACACAATTAACACCACCACCATTCAGCAAACAATTATACTCTTCAGTAGATATATTTTTCAGATGAAGTTCAGAGTTTTGGTTATGAAATTTAATCACCACCTCATCCTGACTTTCTCCCATAATAATTGTGTAAGATGCTGGAGGTAAAGTTGTAGATTCTTGCTCTACCTTATCCTCTGCTTTTTCAGGAGGTTTATTATTAATTAATGGATAGATAGCGAGGGAGGCGATCGCCAACCCCGCACAACCAATACTAAGAGGCTTAAGTAGGCCAATAAATTTCTGTAATTGTGGTAGATTTGTTTTTGATAAATTGATAGTCATTTATTTTTTCTCCTGTTACTTAATTTGTGCTTTTACTTCCTCATACCAAAACCCGGCTGCTTTATATTTCTTGTTGCCACCTTTGCTCACCCCAAAAACTAATTTTACTGCCTCTTCTTTGGGGCATTTAATATTGATAAGTTCAACTAGCACCCCTCGCACCTCAGAAGATAAAAAGCCCGCTAGAGGGTCTGCTACTACCCATCCATCGGGTATTAGTGCTGAGGGTGCTAAATCACTGGAACCTTTTGTCAATATATTTTCTAGCTTTTGTGCCTCGGGGTGCGGGGTAGGTGCTAGCTCACTCTCATCCTCACCCTCGTCACTCTCATCAGCACCCTCTTTATTTAGGTCAAATCTGCCTGTTTCCGTGTGAATAATATTATTTCCAGTTGTGTCTAAATTATCTGATTTTTCAGTTTTTTTACCAACAGTAAAAGACTTAATATTAGCTGGTGGTTGACCTTCTTTAAATTCGGGATAATGTCCATGAGTAGCATGGAAATAAACATCATCGTTAACTAGACAAGGGTAGCCTTGCGTGGAGAGGATTTTTAATTCATCTTTGAGGCTATTTCTTTTGGCATACTTAATAGCATTCTCACCAATTCGTATGCAACTAAAATTAGATAAAAAGTCACCTTTTCCTTTCAAGCCAACAGCTTCAACATTACCTGACTGGCTACAGAAAATAGACAACATTTTGTACTTTCTACATTCACTACCTAGCCTGATTAAAGCTCTTTTACACAACTTTTCTTTTCCTTCTAGTGAGGCATAATCTAAGATGCTAGGCCACTCATCAAATACATATACTTTATAATCAAAATCCTTACCTAACCTCTTTAATTCTTTTCTGCTATCTAATTCATCAATTGCTGACTGTAGTTGGTCTAAAATATCCTCATACTCAAAATAAGGTTTTATACCATAGTCCTGTTCTCCATCCCAATGTGGGTCACATACTGTTAGACTTTCTATACTCCCTAGTTCTCCACAGAAAAACTTAACTAAAGATGATTTACCGCAACCAGTTCCCGCCATTAAAAATATACCTTTTCCCATCTTTAACAATGTTGCTAAATCCTTAAAGAGCGGGTCATTATTTGTTGTGGAAGCGGGTAAAGTTTGGGGAAGTAAATCAATAATTTCAGCTTGTGTTTCTTCTGGCAACAACTGCATTAACTCAGCTTGTGCTGCTAACTCAAATTTACTAATTTCTGCATTGCGCAAAATGATATTAACCTCATCATCAATAAATCTATCTGAAGCTTTTGACATAGCTGTTTGAGCTAATACTGCCCCACCTAGACTAGCTGCTATTGCTCCGGTGTTTGTTTGATGAGAATTTAGTGCTACAAACAAACAGCCAGCACTACCAATTAAACATATCAAAGGGCTGCTCTTATCCATGTTCCGACACCTCCTAATACAACACCTATTAATATGCAAAAAAGAATCACAATATATTCCCCTTCATTGATGTTTAAAGTATCGGCTATCGCTTGCCTAAATCCTTCCTCCCACTGGCTTAATAAAAACCAACCGCCAGCTATAACTAATAGAATGTAAGCAATTCGTAGTGACTGAAATTGTATGACTAGATTGCTAATAAATACCGCAGTATTGGCAGAAAATACGGCTAATGCTCCGTACCAAATTAATTTATTAATGCTCATGGTATTATTGATTAAGTAAGAGAGAATTATTGAAGGGTGTATGTTAAACATACACCCTTTTTTTTGACTAATTAAACTGTTGCTTTCTTACGATTTCTTCTAGGACTGCGCTTAGACTTACGGAGCTGTTTTTCTAGTTCTTTTTCTAACTTTTCATGCTTAAGATCAAACTGTTGTTTTCTGGTTTTGGCAGTAGCTCGGAGATTAGCGATCGCATAATCATAAGTAGCCCGAATACTACTATATTTGTCGTTTCGGCGTTCTGTGGTTAAATCGTAATTAGACTGCGTTTTATCCATAGCAGTATATTGTCGTGCCACAGAATCAAATCTTTTTTGATTATTAGTACCAATTTTCCCAAATACTTTAGAATGAGTATTAACAATCTTGGTATTTGCATCACTTAAGGAAATTAATTTCTCACCAGCTTCTACTACTTTTTCAGCAATTTCTACTCTTTCATCAGCTTTAGTTCTAATCTTTTCTAACATTTCCGAGGTGACAACACCACCATTGAAGATAATCTCTAAAAATAAGTCATTATCATCATTGAAAATGCTTCTTAAATCTGTGTAGCCATAATTATCTGGGGTAATAGTGCCGTAATTAGTATTCGGCATTTTGGCTTTATTTTTACCTTGAAATCCAAACATAATTATCTATCCCTTCCTTTTCCTGGTGTATATACTTCCTGTTGATTTTCTTCTCCTAACATTTCCATCATTAATATAGTATTAATCAGGATAATTATTAAGAGAAAAACTGAGACAATTTGCCTCATTTATTACCTCCCAAAATTGAATCAGGGGATATGCCAGCATTTAGTAATGCTAATGTGGTATCATACTGATTTTTACTCCAGACAAGAATTTGGCTTGTTCCTGTGTGAGTATCATATAGCCACAAAACGCTTTTCTGTTGTTTTTAATCAGATTGAATCTCTAGATTGTACCGATTTTCTTTATAAGTAGTAACGGTGTGCAGAGAATTTACTTTTGTATTTTCGGCACTGATTGCTACCTTTTCTGAAGTAATCTCTAGCTCAATTTTGTACATATTATTTTGGTCTATTGACATTACTAATTCTCCGATTTACAAAGTATTTTCAAGGTATTCTCCAAGTGCGGTTTTGCCGATAAAGAAGCGGTTCATATCCTTGTTTTGCTACGGATAACTGGGCTTGAAGTGGAGTAATATTAGCAAACTTAAACCACTTGTCTGACCCATTTCTGCCTACTCCTAAAACTTTAAGAGAGTAGCATTATTAATTCCTGCTAATACAACTCTGTTATTGAGGTGGGATTTTGAGGTTTTTCTACTTCATAACTAATCTGAATTGTTGCTGTAGGCAAGAGACAAATATACCAATGCTGAGTGTATCTTTCTTCCATACAAGAGATACATTTTCTAGCACCTATAAATAGATGCTCCAAGGAAAAATAGAAATTTAATCGCATTATTTAACCTCCAGATTTAACACTTGTTCCAACAACTGAGATTTGATTTTAATCCGGGTTTGATAGAGCGAATAAAGTATTAGTTCCTGTTGTTTTATATCCTCTTGAATCGTTAGAGTCGATGGGAGATATGACTCTCCGCATGCTCTGTGTCCCTCATTGCTGTAGTTTCAGTAGGTTTTTGAGTAGCAATAGAAGTTGTATTTAGCTGGTTAAATCCATTAATCCAACGATGCCAGTCAGTTAACACCCAATCAATGGTTTCTGAGAGTGATTCAAACTGATTTTCTTGTGCTATTTTTTCTAGGTTGGTAATATGTCGAGGTGCGATTACAACTTTGCGACTTGACCAATTTTTCTTCATTTATTAACCTCCCTTTGAACAAGTGCTAGCAGACCACGGGCATTAATAAATTCCGAATCCTCAACAACTTCAAAGCCTTTTTTCTCCAGCCATTGACCAATTTTCGGTAACTGAGAGCCACCACCTATGGCAAACAAAAACTCAGCGCCATCTAAGTAAGAGTCAATTTTGCCTAGTACACTTACCAATGAATTTTTTACCCAAGGTCGCAACTCCTGGAGGTAAATATCTGCAATGGAAAATTGACTAATTTTATTGGCTCCATAGACAAAATCACCACATTCTATGGCTCTTTGAATTAGTTGAATGTCACCAGTTCGCTTCAATTGCTTACGGACTTCTAAATTATTGGAAATACGTTGATAGAGTGACTTGGCTCCCATGTCGGAAAAAGGGATGATTTGTTTGCCTGAACCGCTGGAGTACACAGAAACAATTATTGTGTTAAAGCCGATGTCAAGTAACACTGTTTGGGCTTCTCTGGTACATTTTTGAGATTTCAGTAGACTGGCGTAAGCTCCTATACCTTCAGTTTTTACTACTTTTAAATCGAGATTAATCTTATGAAGCTGACCATTCAATTTGACTGTATGTTCTCCATTGACTCTGGTTTTTAAGTCGCTAAATGCTCCTGAGTCATGGACTGATAGAGCGATCGCTACATTGGTTACGTCCATTGTGATATTTGGGGCTATTGCAGCGAGAGTTAATTCTAATGCAAATTTACTTTTACCTTCTCTATCGTCTGAAGTTGATAAAACTCCAGTGGGATTAAATTGATAAGCTTGACTTCCGACTACAAAACGTTGACTCCAAAGTTCTGTTCTCGGACCTGATACATACTCAATAAAAGCTGACTCATTACCACCATCTGCCATTTCTTGTTCTTTTTCCAAGTAATGGATCAATGACTTGATTCTCGTAGTCAAATTCTTACTGGATATAGCTTTGATGCGTCCGTTTCCATTGTCGATTCCGATACAGATACTATCTGATATCGTTGGCTCTTTTTGGGAGCTAGTTGGCTGATCTATTTTTGTCGCTACCATAAATTTTGTTGATTTTGCTGTTCTCTCAGACTGACTTTCAGCTCTGTTGCTGACATGACTATATAGTAAGATGAACTTTTGAATGATTGCAAGGGACAATGTACCCCTAAATTTTTTCTGGTAAAAAATGACCCCACTACATGAGTGAGGTTATGGCAAATGTGGACATAATTTATGCGGACTTGAGTTGCGAACGCCATTGATTAAGGAGTAATCCAGCTAGAATTTTAGCTGTTTTTGAGGGATTGCGTTTACGCTTCATCCAACTTTCTATAGTGCAATCACTCACTCCCATTAATTGGGCTAATTCTTCCTTGGTTATTGGTTGATAAGGATTGTACAGTAGGTCTAGTGGGTTGACCTCTGGTATTTGTTGTATCATTTATATATTCCTATTTGACGCTATTGGTTATTAATCTTCTTGAGTAACAAACTGACTGCTTCAGTTAGGCTTTCTGTGCTGATATCATTCTCTTTCGGTATAGGTTGTTTGGAGATGATATAGCGTTCGCCGTATTGAGTCATGTAAGCGTACTTTTTCCGAGTTCGTTGGACTTCAGCTTTATTAAAACTGTCCGCGTAGGCTTTATATTCCACTGGTAAGTAAGAACCTATACGCTGTGCTAGATTGAAGTGTCTTGGTTGCCTGTTGTTGGCTTTGATATCTGCCCAAAGAGCGTCAAACCAAGGCTGAAGTTCACCAATTAAGTAGTCAGGCCAGTGACTACAACAGGGACGATTTTTATAGATTAGTTCTATGTGATTTCCACTTTCTCTGTGGTTGTAGGTGAACCAACAAGTGAGTTCATCATCGCTAATTGTGCCTGTGTGGTCTCCCGTCCATGTGATGTTATAGTGCAAGTCTGGTCTGATAGTTGGATGTTTTGTGGTTTGTGGTTTGATGAGTTGATAGTGAATGTCCTCTTTGGCCATGAACTCTTCTAAATTCACCTCGTACTTAGCTAATTCGTTTATTAAACTAGGAGTGATATCCAAGTGTGAGCCGTAATGATACACTACACCGATTTCTGTTCCCCACTGCCAAACCTTCAGTATCATCTCGTCATGCTCTACCGAAACACCCTCTATCTGCTCAATAAGAGCCTTGATAGTATCCATCCAGGTGACATCGCCATAATCATAGAGCGAAATATATTCAAGAGCTTCGGGGTTGTAAACGTATGCACCATCTGAGAAAACCGCCTGTGGGTTGCTTGAGGCGGTACGACTAGCCTCAGATGGTGTCAACTCTTTGGGAGTTCGATTTCGGAAATTGCATCTAATTGCTCTCGTGTAAAACCGTGGAATAGCATTTTGGATGTATTGAAATTCCACAGCTCGCCCTGTTTGTCTTCAAAAGAGCCTATGTACGATATCCCATGGAAAACTTCCATCAAGATGGCATTTTCTCCATTAGTCGAGTATTCTAGCTTCAGAGTCTGGTTGATTTTCTTGATTTCCTTCGCGACTGCTTCTAGCAATGGTGTGGGAGTAACTTCTGTTGATTCTGGTTGGGGAGTGGGTTCAGCCACTTTGAGATTTAGTTCTGTCTGCTCTGCTTCTACGCTTGGCTTTGACGGCATAATGCTTGATATAGGAGAGCAACTGGGCATGAAAATCGCCTGATACTTGGAGGGATTTGTTGGCATCTGGTGTGGGTATCAATTCTACACCCCAAAAAACTAACCTTGATTGCTTTCTTGATTCTGATAGAAGATTTAGGACTGGACTGAAAAATAGTAAGAGGTTATTGGCTATCTCTGATAATTTGTTGAGTCTTTGCTTGTCGTTATTCATTTACTACCACTTACCCTCAACAACAACCCATTCTGCAATAGCGATTTTGTCCCGTTCGGATTTATTTTTAATCTCAGGATAGTCATTAGCGATCGCGTCAATAATTCCCTGTTTGGTTTCATCCGATAGCTTGGGCTTGTAGCCGTCGTAGTCTAGTTCCCGACTGGTTTTCTCGCTGGCACCGTAATATCCGAGTCCGTGGATAGAGGTTTCTTTTCCTTCTTGGTTAGCCATTATTATTTTCTCCTTAAATGTGTAGTGTTGGTTCTTTGTAACAACAATCAAAAAGCCTATATAATATTAGGCTTTTTGAGAAAATAACTTAGAGGTCTTCCGCGATAACATAGTCACGCAAAGCCCGGACTTTGATGAAAGGAAGTCCAGGAGTTGGTGCAGGTAAATGAGCTAATTCTGCTATTCTTGCCAGAGAATTTTCAAAGTCTCCGTACTGCTCACTCTTCTCATAGGCAATATCTTTAATCTGTTGCCAAGTTTCGTCGGAAACAAATGCTTTGATGAACTCTGATAAGTGATTGAGTTCAGTAAACCCTATATCTTCTAGTTGTCCGTTGGGGAGGTATCGTTGGTGCAATAGTTCTATGCAACCGTTATCGTGCAGCTCCAATTGCCAATGTTCTACACGATTGTCCACGAGTATCACTTCACATTCTAAATACTGCTGATAATCATGCTCAATGTCGTAGTGGGCTACTGGTAAATTATCAATTAAATGCCTAATATCGTTAGCCAATGTTGAGTCGCAAGTTGGACTCATTGGCCGTTCTAATGCTACGGTCATTGTTATCTCCTTAAGTTATGTGTGTAACTTTTGGGGCTAGGGTTACTGCTGGACTGGTCCTCCGGCTTTAACCCGACTATTTTCTAGACTCCAATAAGCCAATCCTCACGACTTCATCGCTTCACTATTGCTTTTTTGGAAATCTGATACTAATATACATAGTACCAGTTTATTTGTCAACCTTAATCAGCTATTTTTGCTTTAAAAATAATCTAAGATGTCTGCAAATTTTTCTATAACAGTACCAGACCATGTTCACGAGGTAGTAATGTTAATGGCCAAAGAGAAGGGACTATCTCAGTCATCTGCTTGTGTTTTTTTGATGGAGAAGGGGATATCCTCAGCCCTGGAAGAGACTAATAAATTAGAAGTGGTGAAAAAATTAATTGCTGCTAGGGAGGAGAGAGGCCAAGGCTAATGCTGGTTGAAGATCCATACTTTCATGCTAAATTAGCCATTCCTGGACCAAGGAATGGCTAATTAAAATCAAATACTCAAATAGTTCTTATTGACAACCCTAAGTTGAAGCTCTTATTTTACTTGGGTTTTGCCATACAATATTTTAGTTTGTTCTCATCCAGAGTCTCCCACAGAAAATCGCATCCTTAGTTTGGCGACTACTTGCGATTTCCTGCCACAAAGACTCTGACCGCCATAGACCAAGCGGAAGATAAATCCATGTAAGCAAAAAGCTTACATTGCTAATTGTATGACATTTTGGGAAATTTGTACAGAATTCAATAGTCTGCGTTTTAGCCAAGCAAACACGACTATAACTTGAGAAACAAATCAAATTAACAAAAAGTCAACCCCCCGCTTGGTCTACATCACAACAGAGTAGACCACCATGAAAATAAACCAAACCCACCGGGATGAGTGGGTAGTAAACTCCGAAGTCCATCCCGAAATCGTCAAACTCAACGTCCAAACCATCAACAAAGTAGAGGAATATACTACTGAATCCCTACTCTTTGACCTCCTACACCCCAACCCCAAACGCACCAACTCAGGAAGGCTTGACGCTTCTGGATTAAGGCAATTCGACAATTGCCTAGAAACCTCTGGCTGGTGGGTATCGGGCATCGACCCCTTCACCTGGGACGACATGGAATGGGGCCGATTCAAACCAGACCCCGACACCCCACTAGCACAGCCATACTTCAACAACAAAACTGGCCAATGGGAAAAAGCTGGTAAATATCGCTCCCCTGCCCGAGTAATCAGTAGGCTAGTTCTCCTCAAAGTGCCCGACTCAATTTGGTATAGGGTAAGCGTACGCTACAACATCCCCATATCAGAAGCAGAAAAGCAGCACCCCGGAGGATTTTGGCACTGGGTCTTACAGCATCCACAAATACCAATAATCCTCACCGAAGGAGAAAAAAAGGCCGGATGCTTATTAACCCTCGGATATGTGGCCATACCCTTACCAGGGATCTGGATGGCCAGAAGGTCTGCTGATAACGTAACAAAAATTAACGAGCATTTGATTCCCGATTTGGCCATATTTGCCCAAGCCAAAAGGCCAATAACAATCATCTTTGACAACGACCCCAAGCTTCAAACAAAAGTCAATGTCTATAAGGCCACCATTGCCACGGCCAAATTATTAGATCAAGCAGGGTGCAAAGTCCAAGTAGGAATGTTACCGTCGGCCACTGATGGCAAAAATGCCATTGATGATTTCGTCGTTGCAGGAAGGGACATTGGCCAAATTATCAACAATGCAGTTGACTGGGAAATCTACAAAGATAACTGCCAACCCATACCGCCCTGGGAATTTCAAGTCAAAACCAAGTGGGATAGCTTCATCGAATCCACCGCCAAACAAATTAAACCCTTTACTCCAACCACACCAACTACCATAAGCTTCTGTCACGCTCCCAACCTTGAGCTAGCCGAACGACTTAGTGAAACATTAATAGGTTGCGACAACAAAGGCAACTTCCTCTACAATGAAACCCAACTCCTACAACTACTAACTCATCACGACAAAACCATCCCATTAAATCTATATCCCACCCCCGGATATATCAATAAAACCCACTTACATAAATACTTCAAACTACAACAATTCCTAGCAGAAAAGGGTTACGAACTCCAAATAGGCTGGTGGGAACAGTGGTACAAAAACGCCTTAACAGTAGAACAATGCCCTAAACAAGACATCAAATACATCACATGGTCAGAATTTAAACACAAAAACCGCTACTCAAAACGCTGCTACAAAAAAGCTCAAAAATTTACTCCCGACATAGAAGTAAATGAGAGATATCTTGACGGTAAATACATAGCCAAAAACATAATCAAACAGCGCTCCTTAACAGGAATTAACGCAGCAATGGGAACAGGCAAATCCGTTAGCATTGGTGAAGCACTTAAAATCCATTGCGCCGAAAAATCCCAACTGCCAGAATTCAACGAAAAATTAGCCAAACTAATTACAGCCTATAAAGAGATAGAAGAAAAACTTAACACCCCCGAACAACTATCCCTACTCTCAGAACCAAAAGACCTTAAAGCACTCAAAACCAAGAAACAGAACCTATGGGAACAGATAGAAAAACTCAACCAACAGATAGAAACAGAAGCCATCAGAGTCAAGCAAGCGATCGCCAACGTCGGAGCATTCCTTTGGAGCCATCGGAATAGTTTACTACTACAAAACGGACGAGAGCTAGGCTTCACCCACCTGAGATTCGACGAAGCCTACACAAGTGCCAAAGACCCTAAATCATGGCTAACCTTCTGCGTAGACTCCATAGCCAGACTCGAATACGAAGATCTCGAAAACCGAATCATCTTCATAGACGAAATCAGCTCAGTCATCCCCCACCTACTAGCAGGTGCAACCTGTAGAAAATTCCGAAAACACATACTAGACAAAATCACCCACGCCCTCAAATACGCCTACGCCGTAGTAATACTAGATGCAAACCTCAAAGACTGGGAATTCGACTACATAGCCGAACTAGGAGAATTTAAAACCTGCACCAAAATTCAAAACACCTACCAAAAAGCACCCCTAGACATCACATTCTTCAACGGAACCGTTGACGACAAAGGAGTGTTAAACCCTAACAACTATGAACCCCTACTCCAACAGATACGGCACGACTACGCCAACGGAGAAATCCTAGTCATTGCCACAGACGCCCAAAACTTCAGCGAATATATACACGAATATCTAGGAGGCGACCAAAACCCCGAAATCATCAGAATAGACGGTCAGACCATAACAGGGGAAAAACAAAGGGCGCTCATGGAAGACCCCAACGGAGAAATTACCACAAATGGATACAGAGTAGTTATCTACTCCCCATCTATGGATACAGGAATATCCATAACCCTAGAAAACTACTTCACAAAAGGCTACTCATTCAACTTCCATCTAGGAGCCGAATCTTACTCACAACTACCAGGACGTATCCGCGACACCAAAGTCAAATGGTATCACTGGTCAAAAGAATTTTTAACCAACCCAGACCAAGGATTTAACAGTAATTCCCCTACAGAAATAGGAGAGCAGATAGTATCCTTCGTCTACAGTGATGTCTTCAACGCCCTACCTAACGACCAAAAACAACTAATAAAAGAAGCACACAAAATCATCACAAACAGCAGAGACATCCACTTCAAAAACTACTGTCAAATCCAAGCACAACAGAACTATGAAAAGCAAAACCTGAGAGAAACCTACTACGAAAAATTAGTAGAAGACGGTCATAACATCCGACAAATAGTCGCCCCCAAGATGCCTAAATGCGTCGAATGGAAAGACGTAAAAATATCCGTCAAACGCAGAAACTCAGAACTAACATTCTATGCCGAAGACTTAGATATTCCAGAAGCAGAGCAGATATTCCAGGAGTTCAACGCCTCCCCAGAAAAACAGAGAGCAGCACACAAAACCATGCTGACTCAAGTTCGTTTACCAGGATTAATGAACACCCCCGTGTGGTGTCCAGAACTACTGTGGTTCCTCAAATACGAAGACAGACAATGCCTCAACAGACTAGAATTGCGTCACCTATTCAACAATCCCGAACTAGAAATATGCAGAAAAGCCAAATGGTTCCACAACCTAAACATAGGAGTAGAAGAAGGATTTCAAGCTGACAAAATCATGCTGCAAGACTTCCGTTCACCCCAGCTCAAAGCCAAAATGTTGAGGGATATAGGCATTGATCAACTACTAGCCAAAAGGTTTGATGAAGCTGGCAACCCGACCTTATTTACCAATTCTTCACCAGAATTAATAAAAATCGCTCAACTTGCCAACCATTGGAGACGGCAACCCTACTTTGGACGACGAGGAGGTACACCCTTAATCAAATACATCAACAAATTATTGGCCAGGATAGGATTTAAGCTGACCCAAGTCAAGCAAAATGAGACTCGTATATATCAGATAGAAGATATATACCTACAAGTCCAGAAGCCCAAATTATTTGACAGGACATTAGACCTTACCGAATCCTTAATGCCAATAATCGCTCAAAAGTTTGAGAGGAAACTAGAAACCGCTGAAGAGCAGGTAGCAAAAGCATCACAGTCATCCCCACAACCCCCTAATACATATACCAAACAAGAGCTTCTGGGGGTTACTCAACCCTATGCACAGCCTACATCAGAAGCTACTTACCCATCAGGAGCGGTAAATCTTGATTTATACTCGTTACCCCCAGACACTCCACTAGGAGATTTAAGCTTGTATCAAGATAATATGCCAGAGTTGGCGGGGGACTTAGAAATTTTGATTGACCTTCCACCAGTACAACAGCCAGACCTCACTCCTCTAGAAGCTTTCAAGTATAAGGTGCAAACTTTCGGTTGGAATGTGATTAAAGAAGCAGCCAAACATAGCGTTGCCTTGGCTCTTAAGGTTCAACGCCTTGTCAAGCAGCTTGTCGAAGGTGGTGAGTGGGGCTTTGCGCCTGGGTAGGTTCAACCGAAAGTCAATCCTGATTGAAGCTGTTAAATAGATTAGCAGCTAGTTGAGCATCTGAAATGGCCTCGGAAATCTCCTCTTTTTTAGGTTGAGGTTGAGGTTGAGGTGGCATCATAGTTACTGGCGGAGCCATAACTTGTGTTGGGACAGGCTCCGGCATATCAAACTCCTCTCGGAGAAACTTAATATGCGCCTCCAATACAGCGATAGATTGCAGAGCAACTCTCCTGGCTTCAATAGACTCAGAATTTTCAAGGAGACCCAGGGGAGCATACAAGGTTCGGAAGGATTCCAAAATTACATGATTGATGTGCCCGATATCAGGATGATCTTCAATATATTCAATAGCATGAATCAGATTGTCGCGAGTGTTGGAGTAGAAACTCTTGCGAAGAGATATTTGCTTGAGTAATTTTGGCTTTTTGTCTTGGGAAAATGTGTGCATATTGTGTGTATATTCTGTGTACAAATTAATGTAAATAGAGTGTGCGGATAATTTACTAGCAAGTAGTAATAATTTTCCGTAAGTACAATTAAATTATACAAATAGTATACAGATAGTTGACTTATATATTTTAGCCAGAGAAAAAGAAACCAGTTGTAGTATGCCAACGTGATGCCAACAGTATGCCAACGTTGTGCGAACAGTGAGCCGATATTGTGCCGACGTGGTGCCACGAGTTTTGATGCTAAAATTTAGTGCTATAATAAACTCTGTAACCCACTCCCAGAGAGCGAGGTAGGGTGCTGCGCTTCGCTGACACCGACCCTCGGTCTGGCAGACCTCGCCCCCGCTCCTGGTAGTCGGGGGGTCGCTATGATGTGACAAAAAGACTACAATAACCACAAAAAAAAAGGAAGGTAGACTGTGGAGACAGAAAAAAAACGAACGCACACCATATCATCCAGAGTTAATGTCGATGAATTAGCTCTCATAGATAGGATGCGCACGCAACTAGGAATGAGGCGAGGAGAATTTCTGAGGCAAGCATCATTGAAAAATCTCCCACCGATAGTTCCAGAGATTAATAAAGAGGTGTGGCTTAACTTAGCAAGAGTCACAGCCAACCTTAACCAATACCAACGAGCAATAAATGAAGGCAGAGCCAATTGCTATTCACCAGAATTACTGCCGGAGTTGCGAGAAATGGTAGAGCAGCTACGACGAGAACTTTTAGGTCAAGGTCAAAAATGAAAGCGAAAATTACCAAAGGCAAGAGTTTTAGAGGTGTACTCAATTATGTGTTTGGTGGAGGCTCTAAGAAGAAGGATGATCGAGCAGAATGGATAGGAGGCAGCTTGGGCAGCATCGAACCAAAAGGACTATTGAAAGAATTTACAATTGTGAGAAATACCCGCCCAGAAATCAAAAAAACAGTGTGGCATTGTTCCCTCACCCTTTCAGAGAACGAACATCTATCAAATGATGAGTGGGATGCCGTAGCCAAAGATTTTATGAGAACAATGAAATTCGACCTCAGCACACCCTATGTCGCAGTCAGGCACAACGACACAGACTATGACCATATTCATATTGTAGCCAGCAAAATACCAGTAGTAGGCAGACTTTGGGATGATGGTCGAGATGTATTTAGGGCGATTGCTGCGACTCAAGAATTAGAAGAGAAATATAACCTAACCCGAACGCCGGGTTATAAAAAGAGAGAAAGTGCAAGAGAAACTTACCGGGAGCGCAAGAAAGCAGAAAGGTTAGGAGTTACACCACCACGGATACAGCTACAGGAATTGATAGACTCAGTAGTAGCCGATAAGCCAACAGCTTCTCAATTTGCACAAAGACTAGAGGATGCAGGAGTTATTGTTAGAGCTAATCTTGCATCTACAGGAAAAATGAACGGTTTCTCATTTGAGCTGGACTCACTGACATTTAAAGGTAGCCAACTGGGAAAAGCTTATGGGTGGTCAGGTTTACAAAAACGTGGAGTGAGTTATGATGTAGAACGGGATGCAGAAGGACTTGAAAGGTACAGATTGCCAGTTGAAGAGCGCCCACCGCGTATCGAGGAGTCAGATAAATCTTCACCTATATATATAGATATAGAAAAGCCAGACCAAAAAGCCGAACGGGAACGCCAACGCCAGATAGATGCAAAGCTCCAAAAACATCCTTATATGTCTCTATCCGAAGCAGAACAATGGGTCGAATTTGACCGTATATGGTCTGCCAACTCAGAAAAACGAGAGGCAGCACAGGAACAGGAACGCCAACGTATCAGAGAACGTGCTGAGGCTCTGTGGGCTAAAGTTGAAGCCGAGCGGGAGGAGGAGAAGAAACGCGCTCAAGAGAAGGTAACTCAGAGCGTAGGTCATTCCGATGAAAAGCCGGAAATTGCGGTAGAGTCAGAACCCGAACAGCCTGGCCAAGAGCAGTCAGAGTCAATCCCCGAAGTTACTCAAGCCCCGACAGAAGCGAGCGCATTATCTGAAGCACTCAGACGAGAGTCAGACCAACAACAGCAGTGGGTTAAAGACCTTTGTTATGACCTAGCAGACCTATTGAACAGCGAACAAACACATGAAGTCAAAGGTAAACATCGGACAGTGGCTTGGGATCAAAAGCAGCAGCGTCTCACCCTACGGGAAAATGAAACTCAAGAAGTTATCCTGGATGCCAAGTGGAAAGAGGGGAGATGGCAGGATAACGGCTCAAGCTTGACCACTGCTTTTTTTGAGCAGATCAAACAGGCATTAGATAGATATAATCTTGAAAGAGAACGTGAACTTCAGAAACAGAAGAGTTCAGGCAGATTTGAGTTAGAGTGAATTTGAAACATCATGGTTAATCACTTACATGGGGCAGACAATTGGATTCTCAAACGTGGAGATGAAGTGTTAGGGCATCTAATCTATGAAGAAACCGATCAACCCTTCTTCTATTTTAAGTTTCACCCAGAACCTGCATATCATTCTGTACAAAAACTATTCTCCGAAGAAATTCGTCTAATGGATAAGAGTGATAATGAGTGGATAGAAGCTAGCGAGAGAATTGATCAACTCGGCTTAACCCTTGTTTCAATGATTGACCAAACAGAAGTTGATGATTTCCTCCTTCATATTGATGGAGAGTCAGCATGGTTTCGCTTTTAGTAGAGATATAGATTATAGATTTAGTTTTGGCTAAATTGGGGGAAAAGTAGCGAAGATTACTATGATTGTCCTAATGGAGATGCTTTGAAATTGGCAGAGAATTTAGCAAAAGAACAAAAATCAGGTGTTTGGGTGAATAAATGATAGAACGCTTCAGAAATGTAATTTATACTTACCAGAACCGCAGGCTGAGTTTTATGAAGATTTAATAAGAGAAAGCCCTCTTGTTTCTGGAAATCTACTATCAAGTGGTTATAAGCTGTACTGATGAGTCTAACCTATCTCCGTTGTTTCACGGTTTTTACTGTTTGAGTTCAAATCCGCTGTTTAAACACCACAAATAAGAAAGATAATAATAGTTGTATTTTATGGTTATTTGAGTGACTAAACAAATTTGATTCCCAGTTTTAGTAATAATAAAACCTTTGCTATATGGGCATTACAGGGGGATGTAACTGTGTAGTTATTATGTCATATTACTTATTAATTTTTATTGATAAATAAGGAGGATATATGGGTACTAATCTATATAATC
>JAAUXZ010009576.1_pt1 | contig 17973 bp, 11 predicted proteins | sample 7278131 | NCBI WGS metagenome assembly JAAUXZ01 (sample SAMN14350119, study PRJNA611818) | marine sediment metagenome | isolation source: surface marine sediment (3m) | place: French Polynesia: Moorea | collected 2018-08 | reverse complement strand
GTTCAGCCGAAGGTATGGAGGTCGATCCTGATCAAATCTATGTTTTTGAAACTGCGCCTTCAGACTTGAAACCTGTAGAAGGGATACTTACGGTATCTGAAGGCAATCTCGTTTCACATGTTCAATTGCTTGCCAGAAATCTTGGTATACCCAATGCTGCCATATCTCAGAGTAATTTGGAAGACTTGAAAAAGTACCATGGCAGGGAGGTTTTCTACGCCGTTTCAAGGCGTGGAACGGTAATCATGAAACCATTGGAGCAAGCGAATGAGATGGAAGCCAGCCTGGCTGTCAAAATTGTAAAACAGGAGGATATGATTACCATTCCAATCGATCAAATCAGGTTGGATAACAAATCAGTGATCAATATGAGTGAACTGGACGCCAGGTCTTCTGGGATTTATTGTGGGCCTAAAGCAGCTAATCTGGGAGAGCTCAAGCAACTATTTCCCGATCATGTAGTAGAAGGACTTGTGATCCCCTTTGGGATATTTCTGGACCACATGAAAAAGCAAATGCCAGGTAGCACTGAAACGTACTGGAACTACCTTAACCGAATCTTTAGTACAGCAAGGGAGATGGAAGCCAGTGGGAAATCACAATCTGAAATTGAATCCTATGTGCTGGGGGAATTGGATATTCTGAGAAAAAGTATTCTCAGCATGGAATTAAAGTCTGAATTTGTTGATCAACTAGAAGATTCATTCTCAACTGTGCTGGGAACAGAATTTGGTCAAATACCGGTATTCCTAAGAAGTGATACCAATATGGAGGACCTGAAGAATTTTACTGGTGCCGGGTTAAACCTCACACTATTTAACGTAGTGGAAAAGCAGAAGATTCTCGATGGGATCAAAGCGGTGTGGGCATCACCCTATACAGATCGCAGTTTTAAATGGAGGCAGAAATATTTAACAAACCCGGAAAATGTGTATCCATCAATCCTGATTATTCCAAGCGTTGATAATGACTGTTCAGGGGTAATGATAACCAAGGGTGTCAGTTCAGGAAACGAAGATGAAATAACGGTAGCTATGAGCCGTGGTGTAGGAGGAGCTGTAGACGGGCAGGCTGCGGAAACCTGGATTCTAAGACAAAACCGCAGTGATGAACTGTTGTCACCGGCAAGAGAAGCAGCTTATAATTCCCTTCCTGTAAGCGGTGGTACAAAAAGCAACTTAAGCAGTTTTGAGGAAGCACTATTATCAAAGGCCAAAAGAGACAAATTATATGACCTCAGTCAGCTTATGATTACCAAAATGGAGGCCAAAAATATTGAAGGACCTTATGATATCGAACTTGGTTTTAAAGATGACAAGATCTGGCTGTTCCAGGTAAGGCCTTTTGTGGAGAATAAGAACGCTTTGAGTTCGGCCTATTTGGAATCGATATCACCAGAACTCGATTTAGGAATGCAAATATCAACCAAAATTAAACTTGAGGAATGAAGACCATTATACTTTCATCAATAGCCTTATTACTAACGGGATTTTCGAATGTCCCCGAATACCCTATTGATGGATATGAATATACAGGGATAAGAAGACTAGACTACCTTCAGAAACTTTATTCAGATGAAATTGAAGGCAGAAAACGCCTGCCTGAAGGTGCATTAAGACCTCTTTCATACGTAAAATTGAATTTGGTAGACCGGAAAGATGAAATTGGTGGAATACCAGAGAAAGATCCTAATTTTCAGGAACAGGTTGCCGGGCTTTTCAGAGGCCTGAATCGGAATTACTCCGTTACGGTTTTGGATATCACTCCAGGCAAACCTATACGATATGCAGGTCATAGGGAAAGTGCCGGATATCAACCTGGAAGTGTGGGAAAGATCATTGTTATGACCGCATTTTTTGAGCAACTCTGCGAATTGTTCCCTAATAGCTTTGAAAAACGCCAGGAATTAATGAAAAACAAAATGGTGAAAGCCGGAACCTGGGCTCTGGGCGATCACCACACAGTACCGATTTACGACCCGGAAACGCAAAAATACAGTCGAAGAACTGTGATTGCCTCAGATGTATTCTCCTTATATGAATGGGTAGACCATATGGTATCTCCCAGTAATAATGGAGCCGCTTCTGTAGTTTGGAGAGAAGCTGTTCTTATGCATGTTTTTAAGGAAAAATATCCTGAGCTGACCTTTGAAGAAGCTGAGGAGTATTTTAAAAGTACAACGAAAAGTGAACTTTCAGAAATGGCAATCAATCTGGTCAATAAACCTCTTCGGGATATAGGTATTACACATGAAGAATTGAGGTTGGGATCTTTCTTTACGAGAAGTGCCGGAAGATATATACCGGGAAGAGGAGGCAGTATAGGATCTCCTATAGGATTGATGAAATACATGATCGCACTGGAACAAGGCCAGATCATCGATAAAGAAAGTAGCCTGGAGATGAAAAGACTTATGTATATGACAGGTCGCCGGATCCGTTATGCCGCTTCCAAAAGCCTTAGTGAGGCTGCTGTATATTTCAAATCAGGATCTCTTTACAAATGCCAGGAAGAAGAAGGTTTTGAATGTGGCAAGTACAAAGGAAACGTCTATAATTATATGAATTCTGTTGCCATTGTGGAACAGCCGGATGGCGCCACCTATATGGTCTGTCTTATGACAAATGTTAAAAAGAAGAAGTCAGATTATGATCATCTGGTACTGGCTTCAAAGATCGACCAGTTGATCCGGGGTTAGACCCGTACTTTTTCAAGTTCCAATACCTTTAAGGTATCTTTTGCATGTTCCTGGATCTTTAAATGGAAATCATTCAGATGATTTTTAACCAAAGGTATATAGCGTATATCCCTGATCTTTGAAATGAGGTAGAGTACGGCGTGTCTTGCTTTGATACTATTCTGTGATAGCAAGATCTCCAGACATTCGAACTCCTGGAGTTCTTTACTACCGAGTTTCTCAAACATCTCTTTGTGCTTATCCTCAGAAGTAACCAACATAGATTCAACAATTGGTATTAACGCTCTCCGTATTCTAAAATGGAATGTGTTTTCCATAAATTCTACGGCATTTATTTTTTGGTCGAGATTACCATGTAAAAGTATTTGGGACATGGGTTCAAGGTTTTCAATAGGGTATTTAAGATTGAGCAGGTAAATAGCTCTGGGTTTAGGTTTATCCACCCATTGCACAAGTAATTTTAACAGGCCTGCCCTGGCTTCTTTTTCTTCATTGGAACCGGGAATAGTAGTATCAATTTGATCGTTTAATCTACGAAGTGTATGTATTATGTATATGATGTTCCTGTAGTTATTACCAAGTATTTTGATATTTCGAACGAAAAATTGATTACCAACTCTTAGCCTTGTGGACTGTTGAAGACGAATAAGGGATTTTAATGCAGACACTGAAACGATATGATCACCTTTTTCAGCTAGTTCCATAAGTGCCTTCATTGCCTTCCTATTCTCGAATTTTTCTATTACCTGTGGAATGAATATCGAATCGTGAAAATCCTTGATGCCTTCAAATACCTTTTGTTTCAATTGTGGGATAACAGCCTGGCCATAATTGAAGAGCGCCTCTTCAACTTTATGCCTGATCGATTTATTAGATAAACTGGATACGATCAAATCGAGAAACCGGAAATCCTTGGTACGGGAAGCCGCTTTCAGAGCTATTAGTAATACTTGCTCGTTTGTTGTGGTTAGTTGTTGCTCCAGCAATTTGTAATAGCTATTTACCTTGGCGTTGCCAATGGCGAGGAGAATAGCTTCCAATATAGACTGCTTTATCTTTTCGTCTTTTTCCTGCTGCCACAGGTTTACAGTATATTTAATGTACTTTTCGAAGTTGTACTTCTGTTGGAGACGCCTATTATTTCTCAATTCTTTGGCCATGGCCACCAAGGCTGAATTGGTCACATTCCGGTCCCCGCAGTAAAAGTATCGCTCAAAGAGTTCCTTTTTACCTGCGCTTCTCCTGTTGATCAAATACCTCATGGCCTGAGTTGCGGTTGTTTGATCGGTGTCGTGCACCAATTTTTCAATAACCTCTGAATTATCCTCTCCTCTAAGGTGGTATAGACTCTTTACAGACATACTACGTATCTCGGCTGATTGATGGTTAAGGAGCCCTTTGAGTGCGATGGAGAACCGTTTGTTCGGATACTCAAAAATTCGATGTAACATATGCAGGACCTGTGAATCGGTGCCGTTTTTTAAGATCCAGGTGATCGTTTTAGGGATCGATGTTGAAGGAGCTTTGGGCCTGGGCTTCACAACCATTTCACCGCGTACAGGCGGAGGTTGGGCAAGAATCCTGAACGATTCCCTATAGGCTGCTTTAAGCCTAATGATCATAATCACTTCAACGATCAACATCACAAGTATAATGATGCTGACATAGGCTGATGATACATCAAATGCCTTAATGAAAAAGAAAAGGATAATCCCTGCCAATCCGGTAGCCAGACTATCTACCACAACATCTATGACGGTTTTGGCCTTTTTTTTCGCCTCAAAAGGCACTGGCATAAACATCAATTCCTTTGCTGATTTATTTACAGACTGTTTAAAGCTGCCATCAATTACCTTTATGAATACTACTACCCAGAGCTCTGGGATGAGCAATAGCAGTACAGACCCCAGCAATATTCCACCAGGCATGATTAACATGGTGCTTCCCACACCAAAGAATTTGATAATACGCTCGGTGAGGAATAACTGAATAAGCAGGGAAATAATACTGATGTTGGACAACCAAATGCCAAAAAAGGCAGACAATTTTTCCGTATTCCCCATATTCCTTATTGCAAAATCGCTGAACTGGTAGTCGATCAGCTTTGCGATTAGCACACTTAATCCTGTAACGATTGCAATAAGCGTCAATAACCTTGATTTCCTGATTGTTTTAAATGGCGTTTGACCCTTCTCACTTGTCTCGTCATTCCTTGTACGACTGATTATACCACTGACATTTTGTTCTCGTCTCCAGAAAATATTATAAAGGTAGACGCAACAGAGCAGGAGGAATGCCGCTACGAATAGTATATATTCCGATGGCATGAGTTGAGCCAGTATGGAAGTGAAATAGCCTCCTAAAATACCACCGGCTATACCCCCTGCGCCTATGAACCCGAAGGTACGTTTGGCCTGGCGAATGTTATAAACAACATTGGTCATTAGCCAGAACTGAGAAGTAACCAGCAGCCCGTAAATCGCCACAAAGACATATACCGAATACATCAAAAAGGCCGAGCTCAACTGATAGTGGAAGGCCACAGCAAAGATGAGTGTCAGAGCTATTGTCCCGTATAGCGTGTACTTGATGATAGAAATCAATCTGTAGTTTGTCTGAGATAGGGTGTAAAATTTCGAACCTAAAGCGGCAAATATGGCGGTTAGCATAAAGGCCACCGGTAGGGCATCAGCACTGAGAGCTGAAAGAAATAGTGAATAAACCGTGGGTTTGAGAAGTAAAAGTGTGGTGATGAGCAAAAAAAGAATAAACTGTAGTATAAATGCCTTCTGCAGCTCACCTTCTTCCAATCCGAAGATCCGGGTAATTGTTTTGGTGGCCTTTGCTCTTAAGGACATAGAATTTACTTGATTATGGCCCGGTCAAGGGTAAATCCCAGATCGCGGATAATTTTTTCACCAGATGCATCCTGAACAAGGGCCACAAGGATATATCTCCGTGTATTACCCCAGACCAGCACTGAATCGGCATGCCAATCCTTCCAGGTACCTGATTTTCTATACAATTTGGCATCGGGATCTATTTGTTTCAAGGCATATACAAACTTGTGATTGAGCTCGGGAGCTTCAAGCATTTTCAACATGTGCTCAGATCTGGCTGGTGAAACGAGCTTGCGATTAATGAGCAGGTAATAAAAGCGACAGACCTGGTCTGTGGTCGCGGCATGACTCAAATTCTTCAATGGTTCCCTGTTTGTCGGCCCTCCGGCAGCATAACGTTTACCTACCCATAATCCTCCCCCATCTGCTTCATCGTAAAATTCATATCTCGTGTCGGTAACAACGGCTTCAATTTTTTCATATCCGAGTTGATCAATGATCCTTGTTGTGGCCCTGTTATCACTTTTACTAATCATTAGCCGCATGTCCTTTTCCAGGGTGGAAGAATGTTCGATCTCACCTTTTTCAATAGCATCTTCTGCCGCAAGTAAAACAGCAATTTTCGGCAAACTGGCCGCGTACATCATTACTTCGCCATTGAGACTCGCGAACCTCGGATTCTTCATATCCTTCAGATCCACTACACCAATGCACAATTTTTTTTCTTTGAGAAGTTTCTTCCATTTGGTGTTTTCATTCATCAAAGACTCAAGTTTCTGCTCCAGGTCAGCATCGTAGAATGATTCCAGTAATACGATACTGTCCTGTTCTGTCTTCACAATGGGATGGATAAGTTCCGCAACAGGGACAAGAGGAAATGCTAATAATAAGGAAGTGTAACAGAAAATCAGGATTAAAGTGATGGAGATCCTCATCCTCATTCTAAATCTCTTAAAGTATTTCATCACCGTTTTAATCATAAGTTCTCACTGTAAAAATAGAGATATTATCCACTATTAATGAATGAAAGGATAGGCAAATAAGGACATTTGAATTAAAACTGTTATATCACGCTTTATACTTCAAATCGATTCGGGCTAGAACCAGATTCGAAAACTCAAGTTTGGTGTAAACCCAAGTGATACAGATTCTACTTTCTCTATTTCCAATTGACTATTGAGACGGTAATATATATTTAGTGTATTCTCCTTGTCAAATAGATTCAAAAATGACAAACCTGCAGAAGCTTTGACCGCAGGACTGAGGTTGAAGTTGTACAGTGCAGAAGCATCGGCCCGAAGATAGTCCGGAAGCCTGCTACTGTTAGGCCCCTGGTATACAATGGTGGCTGGCAAGGTACTGAAATCAATGCCATCTGGACCTGGTAATGGTTCTGTAAAGGGCTTCCCTGTCCTGTAATTGATGCCTATACCGAGTTTGAAGTTGTTATAGGTATAAGTACTGGCAAATGTCAATGAATGGCGTATATCCAGATTATTCGGAAACTCCGGGGGTACTATATCATCAAATGTATAGTCATTCTTATTGTATTCATAGCTTAACCAGGTGCTGAATTTATCGTTCTTGTGATTAATCAGGAACTCCAGTCCTTTCACATCATATTGACCAATTTCACCGTTGAACTGATTCTGATTTTGAAATCCTTGTGTGGAAGTGCTTATACCATCAACTTTCTTATAATATCCTTCCAGGCTTAAGAACCAGTTCCTCTTATCGTAATTGAATCCTACAGAGCCTTGTTTACTCTTTGTTATCGGTAATGAATCCTCGTCAGATAAGATCCATCTTCTCTTCTCAATACCGAGGAAATTCTGTTCAAGATCTATTATCTGGTTCGTCACCTGATTCTTAAACTCTCCCAGAACCTCAAGAGTTAGATTAGGAGCGAGTAAATAGCTGAAGTTCAGGCGGGGTTCTATAATAATCTCGCTAAATGTATCCAGGTTTTCAATGTAATTAAACCTGCCACCCACCCGTAACCTTAAATTGTCTTCAGGAGTGGAATAACCGATCTCTGAAAATGCCGAATGCATTCTGATCACAGCCTTTATATCACTTTGAAAAGGTGGTTGAGATACCTCGGTGAAGTTTGTGATCCCAACTTCACTGTACTGGTAGCCGCTTAACCAGTTAAACCTGTTTGAAAATTTGTAAATCCCCGAGATCTTCAACGATCTTTCATCTACTTCATTCCTTTGATCCAATACCTGTTGCCCGAAAGCCGTGACATTTTTGGAGTCCATTTCATAAAGCGTATAATAAGCATTTAAGGAAGTGGAAAAGTTATCTGTCCAGTTTCCGTCCCACCGCGCTCCGAATGATAGGTTTTCCTGATCAAGATTACTCTCGTTGGTCCTGGTATCGTCCTGATTGATCTCAGTATAGTCAAGGCGATTGTTGATATTGATGAAGTTCAATCTGATCTTATGACGACTATTGAGGTCGTAAAGTAGCTTACCTGAGAAGTCGTAGAAATAGAAATTCTCATCCTGGATTATTCTGGCATCTGTATTATTGGTATTACTAACCTTGATCTGAGTATTTTGAAAAGCCCGATCCGAGAATTCATCATAGGTAGGTGTATTAAAAAAATCAGTCATAGATCGTCTGCCCGAAAATTGTATAGCTAGTTTATCCGAAAATGGGACCTGTCCGTAGGCATCAGCACTTATTAAATTAAAACCCGCTCCGCCATTAGCTCGGTTGTCAATTTCGTCGTTGGTTTCCATAATAATTACCCCGCTGACACCGTCTCCATATTGAGCGCTTGTTCCGTTCTTAACGATGGATACTTTATCGGTCAGATAGGGGTTAAAAGCAGAGATCAAACCGAAAAAATGACCCGATTGGTACATTTTAATGCCGTCCCAGAGGATCAGATTCTGATCGTTTGTACCTCCCCTAATATTGATATCGGAAACGGTTTCATCGATACTCTTGATACCGGGAAGTGCCTGTACTGTCTGCAAGACATCTGGTTCTATCAGTCCAGGTAAGATCCCGAACTCTGTTGAATTGATCTCAATGCTGCCGTCGGTTTGCTTGGAGATACCGGTGGTCAGGAATTGATAAATGACTACTTCGTCCAGTTCCTGATAACTCACCCCCAATAAAATAGTCTTACAAGGATCAGAATTGACAAGTTCATCTGCTGTAACATATCGGGTTCTATAACCGATATACCTAATACGAACCACTGCTTTGCGCGGGATTTGTGTTAGCTTAAAGCCACCATCAGAGTCGGTTACTGTAGCAATACTGCTTCCCAACACCTCTACGGTAGCTCCGCCCAGTGTATTCTGCTCGAAATTGTCAAGAATACGAGCGCAAATATCAACTGTAACACTTTTGGATAGCGTATAATATCGATCGCTTAACTTTTTGATAATAAGCTGCGTCTGATCTTCAATATCGTCCAGTATAGCTTCCAGACTGTCCGTTCTGGGGATTAATATTTGAACAGATTCCAGGTCTTCGTCCAAATAGGAAAACTTAACGTCGTATCTCCCTTCTAATTGATTAATATAGGTAATGATGTTTACCGGCTGATCCGCAGAAGTGTCCTGACCCCAACTAGAAGTCAAGGCCGAGAAATACAGAAAAGCTAAAAGTACAACCCAACTAAGGTGTGTCTTTGGCATAAAATAGCACTTTGTTCCCCTCTTTAGTGTATTCTATCTGGTATGGGGCACTAATACTTTCTAACGCCAAATTTAGGTTTGTGTTGCTAAAAGTACCGGTAAATAATTGAACGGTATCGATGTCCTTGGTAGTAACCTCTACATTGTATTGTCGTTCCAGTTCACTGAGAACGAATTTAAGAGGAATACTCCTGAAAGAGCTTTCATCATTCATCCAAGAAGGTTGACTACTTTCCAGATCCCGGGATTCAATGATACTACCATTAAAGGCAACAAATGAATTGCCGGCTTCTAATCTGGTTTCATGTTCGTCATATGAGACACTGACCAGGCCTTCATAACATGTAACTTCAAAAAAGCCCTGCCGTTGCTCTACGTTGAATTCTGTACCGAGCACTGTGACAGTTCCTTGATCTGTAGAAACGGTAAACTTTTTTCCTTTGGCTACTTTGAAAAAAGCCTCACCTTCAAGTTTGATATTTCTCTGCTGATCCCACTTCTTCTCACTAAAAGTTATCTCTGAACCTGCATTGAGAATGACTTCAGAGGCATCAGGCAAGATTACGGTTTCGCGTTGGGCGTATTGTGTAGAAATCGTTTCGTCTAATGAATTGAAATAAAAATATGAGATCACAAATAAGACTGCTACCGAGGCGGCGATGCGCATAAGCTTTTGGTAAGGTCTTAGCCTGATCACCTTGGTGCTGCTATCCTTTTTGTGTTCTTGGAAATCTTTCCAGGCTTTTTCAGCATCGAACTCGGGCGCCTCCAATAGGGAAGAAGCCTCCAAAATCCTCATATATGAGGCGTACTCTTCGGAATTCTTAAATTCCTTGAGTTCCGCTTCGGAGAGCTCGTTGTTAAGCCATTTTGCTAAATAATTCTCTTGCATGATTTCCAGCTTTGTACACTAATAACAATTCAACTCCAAAAAACCCTACCCGTAAGTGAAAAGTTATAAATGAAAAGTTATAAGTTATAGGTTCCTCAACATATCCGGGCTTTATACCTTATTATCGTAAGGGTTAATTTTCAATCTTCCACTTTCCACTTTCCACTTTTCACTTATCACTTTTAATTTTCCATTTTCCATTTTCCACTCCCTTAAATTCCCTCAATCTGCTCTCTGAGAGCTTTTAAGGCCAAATGCATTCGTTTCTCTATTGCTTTTACGCTCACACCCTCCATTTCTGCTATTTCAGCATATTTTTTACCGTCTATCCTGTTTAAAAGAAATGTTGTTCTTTGGTTTTCAGGCAAACTGTTCAGTGCGCGGTCCAGTTTTTCCTGGTATTCCTTCTCTTCCAGCAAAAATTCAGGGGATTCATAGGAAGTATCCTTTTGTCGGTTAGCATACTTCATTCGGACCTTTTCTGCTTTGATCACGTTCAAATACAAATTATTAGCAACCGTATAGACATATGATTTAGCTTTTTCAGGGCTCACTTTGGAACAGTTCTCCCAAAGTTTTACAAATGCCTCTTGCACAGCGTCATAGGCCTTTTCCTGATTGCCAAACTTATAATATATGTAGTTGTAAACCGTTTTAGAATGGGTGCGGAAGAGCGAACTAAAAACCTCTTCTTCACATACGTTATTCATAATTAGTCAGTTCAGGTCCTCTGTTTTGCTCAAAGATATTTGAAAAATTATTAAAAAAGGAGTAGGGTATTTTAAAAGATAATTGTTTAGCAGGTGTACGAACAACAAAAATTCCAAATCGTTATGAAAAAGTATCTTAAGTATTTCGTGTACAACACGCTACTTATCTTGGCGCTTACTTTTACTTCTTGTCAGGAAGAGTTTGAGCCTTTACCGGAGACAGGTGAGCCGGAGACTATCGCAGCAACTTCCTCCACCGCTAAACTTCTTGAGAATGCATCTTCAAGAGATGGTTCTTTTGATAATATAGTGGATGGTGCGAGCTGTTTTGATATTAGCTTCCCTTATACGGTTAGAGTAAATGGCGTTGAACTATCTATCGATTCAGAAGAAGCCCTTCAGTTGATCGAGGATATTTTTGACGAAATAGAAGACGATGAAGATCTTCTAGAAATCATTTTCCCAGTTACAGTAAACTTAGCAGACTACGCTGAGGTTACTCTTAATAACCTCGACGAGCTTCGTGCCTTGGCAGAGGAATGTATTGAAGGTGGTGACGATGATGATATAGAGTGTATAGACTTTAAATACCCTATTACACTTTACACTTTTGACATCAATGAGGTTCAAACTGGCAATGTTGTTGTTGAAAGCGACAAGGACTTAAGGAGATTTTTCGCCGGATTGGATGAAGATGACCTGATCAGTATTGATTTTCCTGTCACGCTTATCAATTATGACGGAACTGAGATCGTAGTGGATAGCAATGCAGAATTGGCCAATGCCATCGAATTGGCTAAAGAAGCTTGTGATGAGGACGATGATAATGATTACAATGATGACGATTTTGAAGACGACAGATTGGACATTTGTCTTACTGCATGTCCGTGGATCGTTAAGGAAGTGGAAAGAGATGCCGTAAATCTTACAGATCAGTACTTCGAGTATATAATGAACTTTAGTGAAAACGGAAGTGTAACCGTTAAAGACAGAGAAGGAAATATGATCACCGGTACTTGGAGTACAAGGCATACAGATCAAGGTACCCTGTTAAAACTTGAGTTCGATGTATTGGTTGATTTCAACCTGGAGTGGCTTGTATATGAAGTTGGTCCGCATACCATCAAGCTCTTTAGCGAAGAAGGTAACAGGATTATCATGAAGCAGGTATGTGTAGACGATGAAGCAGGTCCTGATACGCTCAGAGAAATCCTCAGGGAATGTAGCTGGGTAATCAAAAAGGTATTCAACCAGGGTGAAGAGATCGAAAGATTGATCGGATACGAATTTGAATTCCACGCTGAAAACCTTGTAACCCTTAGTAACGGACAAAACGTATTCGAGGGTACATGGGAGATCGTCGTAAATGACGAAGGAAGACTGGTAATGGCTATTACAATGGGTGAGGAACCTGGTGTTAGTTTCGAATGGCCATTGCGAGAAATGACCAATGCCAGACTGAAGTTTGAGATTGAAGAGATCGGTTACGAACTGGTACTGCAAAGAGTATGTGACGACCAGGATGGTGATGTTCTTGAAATTAGAAACATACTGTTCGGAGGTGAGTGGATGATTGCACTCTTCGAACAAGGTGATATGAATATAACCGAGGAATTTGCAGGCTACACCTTCGACTTTGAGCCGGAGCATATTGTAGGTGCCACACTCGGTCAGACAGGACCTACTCAGCTTGGTCTTTGGAGAGTAATTCGAAATGATGAAGGTAAACTCAAGGTTTACTTGAACTTCGGTGACAGCGCTCCATTGGGTGAACTGACAGATGATTGGCAATTTGTTTCAATCAACGAAGGACGTCTCGAACTGAAGAGTATTAGAGAAGACAATGCCACTGGAGAGGCATATGTTGAGACCTTGGTCTTCGAGAAATTATAGGTAAATCCCCTAAAGGGAATCTTTAAAATACCTTATTTGCCCCAATTTTGCAAAAAGGGTAGCTTCGGAAAGAAGTTGCCCTTTTTCCTTTTATATTTCCCGCTTCCAGTTTCTGCTATAACGTCTATATTCTTAAATTTGCACTTCGCTCGAAACTGTTAAGAAGATGTTTGATAATTTAAGTGAGAAGCTCGATAAGGCATTACATGTACTCAAAGGGCACGGTCAGATAACCGAGATCAATGTAGCGGAGACTACCAAGGAGGTGCGCCGAGCTCTTTTAGATGCGGATGTAAATTTCAAGATAGCAAAGGAATTTACTAATAAAGTAAGGGAAAAAGCCCTTGGCCAGAATGTACTGAATACACTGCAACCCGGTCAGCTCATGGTCAAGATTGTCAAGGATGAGCTTACCGAGTTAATGGGAGGTGATGCCGAAGGGATTAACCTGTCTGGTCAACCTAGTGTTATTCTGATGTCTGGGTTGCAAGGTTCGGGTAAGACCACATTTTCAGGAAAACTGGCCAATTACCTTAAAAAGAAGAAAAGCAAAAATCCTCTTTTGGTGGCCTGTGACGTATACAGACCAGCTGCGATCGACCAGTTGCACGTAGTTGGAGACCAAGTTGGAGTTGAAGTTTATTCAGACAGAGAGAATTCAGACCCAGTGGCATTGGCAAAAGCCGGTGTTCAATACGCCAGGGAAAACGGCTACAATGCCGTAATTATTGATACAGCAGGTAGATTGGCCATCGATGAACAGATGATGACCGAGATCGCCAATATCAGGGATGCCGTCTCACCTCAGGAAACACTATTTGTTGTAGATGCGATGACCGGTCAGGACGCGGTGAACACGGCGAAAGCCTTTAATGACGTACTCGATTTTGAAGGTGTGGTCCTGACAAAACTGGACGGCGATACACGTGGAGGTGCCGCCATTTCTATTAAATCTGTTGTAAATAAACCCATAAAATTCATAGGTACAGGAGAAAAGATGGAGGCTATAGATGTTTTCCATCCCGCTCGTATGGCCGATAGGATTTTAGGAATGGGTGATGTCGTTTCTTTGGTAGAACGGGCTCAGGAACAATATGACGAGGAAGAGGCCAGGAAGATTCAGAAAAAGATCGCCAAAAACAGATTTGGCTTTGACGATTTCCTCAAACAGATTCAGCAGATCAAGAAAATGGGAAATATGAAGGATCTCATGGGGATGATACCCGGAGCAGGCAAAGCCATGAAAGGTTTGGATATCCCTGATGATGCTTTCAAACATGTTGAGGCAATTATATTTTCTATGACGCCTGAAGAGCGCTCAAATCCTTCTAAACTGAATGCCAGCAGAAAGAAACGTATTGCCAAGGGAAGCGGTCGCAGCATCCAGGAAGTCAATCAGCTTCTCAAGCAATTCAACCAAATGAGCAAGATGATGAAAATGATGCAAGGCGGAGGAGGAAAGAAAATGATGCAAATGATGCAGAATATGAGGTAGGTTAAAAGTGAAAAGTGAAAAATGAAGAATGAAGAATGAAGAATGAAGAATGAAGAGTGAAGAGTGAAAAGTTAAAAAATATCGCCACATGACCATTCTCGATGGCAAAAAGGTTTCCAACCAAATCAAAGATGAAATAGCGGCAGAGGTTGCTGGCATGAAGGAGCGGGGTGAAAAGGTACCTCACCTGGCAGCCGTGCTGGTGGGAAATGACGGAGCCAGCCTTACTTATGTAGGTAGTAAGGTACGCTCTTGTGAGCGTATCGGTTTTCAATCTACCTTAAAACACCTACCGGAAGAGACAACCGAAGAGGAATTACTGAAGGTTGTGCAAGATTTGAATGACGACAAAGACAACGATGGATATATTGTACAGCTTCCACTACCCAATCACATAAATGAGGAGAGGATACTTCTGGCCGTCCACCCCGACAAAGATGTGGATGGATTTCACCCGGCAAACTTTGGCAAAATGGCTCTGGATATGGAGACTTTTATACCGGCAACTCCTTTTGGTATCATGGAATTGCTGAAACGCTATGAAGTGGATACAGAAGGAAAACACGCCGTAGTGATCGGCAGGAGCCATATTGTGGGCAGGCCCATAAGTATCTTGTTGAGCAGAAAAGGAAAACCAGGGAATGCCACTGTTACCATTTGTCACAGCAGAACCAAAGACATTGCAGAATTGACTCTTCAGGCCGATATCGTGGTCTCAGCCCTCGGAGTGCCTCATTTTCTCACGGCGGATATGGTAAAAGAAGGGGCTGTTGTAATAGACGTGGGCATTACCCGTGTTCCTGATAAAAGCAGAGAGCGAGGTTATTATTTGGCCGGTGATGTCGATTTCAAAAATGTAAGTGAAAAAACATCTTTCATTACCCCTGTACCCGGCGGGGTAGGGCCTATGACCATTGCAATGCTTCTCAAGAATACACTCTTGGCAAGAGAGAGAAGAGCAAAAAATTAACCAGATTTAGAAGTACTCTTAATATTTGGTCTTTATTACAGCCTCAAGTGTGTCATCCGGGGTAATCACATCCAGATCATTACCACCTTCGTCATTCGTACAACTTCCCAAATAAATAAAACTGCACAAGAGTAAAGCAACAAGAAGAATCTTTTTCATAACTCAATAATTTAGTAGGTATCATTACCAAGTTCTCCTCTTATATAACGCATAATTGTATCAATTCTTATTTGAGACTTGACAGGAAAAATGTACCTTTTCGGTAAATTCGTCAAGCATGAAAAGAGCACTATTCACGGCAATTTGCGGTGTTTTTATTATTCTAGGGTGTAAATCAACGGATGCGGATCCCCAGATCTCCATCATGTTCACGGAGTCTGCCTCTAATTTACCCATTGATGGCCGTTTACTACTGATGTTTGCCAACAATGAGGAATCTGAACCTCGCTTTCAGATCAACCCAGGATTAAAAGCACAGCCCATCTTCGGTAAGAATGTAAATGAAATGAAGGCAGGAGTTCCTGTCAGCTTTTCCAATGATGACTTTGGTTTTCCATACGAAGGTCTAAAAGAACTGCCACCCGGCGATTATTGGGTCCAGGCCTTGCTTCATGTGTATGAGACCTTCGAGCTATCTACCGGTCACACCGTAAAACTCCCAATGGATAACGGGGAAGGACAACAGTGGAACAAGTCACCGGGGAATATCTACAGTAAACCCGTAAAGGTGACAGTTTCGGAAAATGGCCTGCCTGCTATGGAGTTGATCATGGACCAGGTAATTCCACCGATTGAAGAACCGGAGGACACTGAGTGGATAAAACATATCAAGATCAAATCTGAGAAACTGTCTGAATTCTGGGGCAGGGATATGTATTTAGGTGCTCATGTATTGTTACCTAAGGGATTTGATGAACATCCTGAAGCCAAATATCCCCTGATGATCTTCCACGGCCATTTCCCATCTGATTTTGGAGGGTTTCGGACTACTCCTCCGGATCCTGACCTGAAACCCATATACTCGGAACGATTTGATATGGAAGCTTACAACAAGATCCAGCAGCAGGAAGCCTATGATTTTTATAAACGCTGGAACGAACCCGATTTCCCGCGATTCCTGATCATAGAGATCCAGCATCCCACTCCATACTATGACGATTCCTACGCCGTCAATTCGGCTAGTCAGGGTCCGTATGGCGATGCCATAACTTATGAACTTATTCCTTATATAGAAAAAGAGTTCAGAGGTATAGGTGAAAGCTGGTCGCGCTTCCTTTACGGCGGATCTACCGGTGGTTGGGAAGCCCTGGCAGTGCAGGTAAAGTATCCTGAGGAATACAACGGTTGTTTTGCCGCATGCCCGGATCCTATTGATTTCAGGGCCTATTGTCTTACTAATATTTATGAAGACAAGAACGCTTACTATTACCAGAGCGACCATAAAAAGCTGCAAGTACCGGGACACAGGGATTATCTGGGCCAGGTACAAACGACAGTAAAGGACTATAATCACTTGGAATTGGTATTGGGCGACAAGTCGCGTTCGGGCCAGCAATGGGATATCTGGGAAGCTACTTATTCCCCTCAGGCAGAGGATGGCTATCCAGCCAGGTTGTGGAATAAAGAATCAGGTGATATCAACCCGGATATTGCTGAATATTGGAAGGAAAATTACGACCTGCGTTACATATTGGAACGTGATTGGGACAAACTGGGTGATCAGCTAAAGGGAAAGATCCATATATACTGTGGTGACATGGATAATTACTACCTAAATAATGCTGTATATCTGATGGAGGAATTTCTGGAAAGTACCACAGATCCTTATTACGATGGGGAAGTACTCTACGGTGATCGGGCAGAGCACTGTTGGAATGGAGATCCTGACCAGCCGAATCATATTTCCAGATTGCGCTACAACAGTATGTATGTTCCGAAGATCATGAAGCGTATAGCGGAAAGTGCGCCTGAAGGTGCAGATTTAAACAGTTGGCGATATCCCTGAACCAATCTTTCTAAATTCATAGAGCCAGATCAACCAAAACCGAGTTTCAAATGACTATTGAGGTCCAAGAAAGCAAGTTACTGAAGTCTGATTGGTTGGTAATTCTCACACTCGCCGTACTCAAATTACTGGTGCACTTTGCCACTTATGACAATTATGAACTTCACCGGGATGCCTACCTGTATTACGCACAAAGTGAGCATCTGGCATGGGGATATGTTGCCGTACCTCCAGGTATTGCATTTATAGGAAAAGTTGCCACTTCGCTCTTCGGCAATTCCACCTTCGGACTACGCCTGTTCCCAGCACTAATTGGTGCAGTAAATATTGTGATCCTTGGGCTATTTGTGAGGGACCTGGGCGGTAGAAAAAGGGCGATAATCCTTGCTGGATTCGCCTATTTGCTTTCACCGGCATATCTTCATACCAATACACTGTTCCAACCTGTGGCATTTAATCATTTCTATTGGCTGCTATCGGTATATCTTTTTTATAAACTTATCGCCACACAGTCTACCAAATACTGGTTGTGGATTGGTCTTGTATTCGGTCTCGGATTCCTGAATAAATATTCTATTGTATTTCTATATACCTCACTTGGAGCCGCTCTCTTATTAACTCCATATCGCCGAATGATAATTTCCAGGCATTTTTTAATCGCAATGCTCATCGGTTTAATACTTATATTACCCAATTTAATATGGCAATACCAAAATAACTGGCCGGTATTGCAGCATATGGATGAGTTAAGAAGGACCCAATTGGTTCATGTTAGACCAGCAGGATTCATATTCGATCAACTTTTGAT
>JAAUXZ010130853.1_pt1 | contig 18092 bp, 14 predicted proteins | sample 7278131 | NCBI WGS metagenome assembly JAAUXZ01 (sample SAMN14350119, study PRJNA611818) | marine sediment metagenome | isolation source: surface marine sediment (3m) | place: French Polynesia: Moorea | collected 2018-08 | reverse complement strand
CATCATCGACCTGGGTACTTTGTTGGGTAGCGACTTTTCGCGCGCCCAGGCCCTCAATGATAGCGGTCAGGTCGCAGGTTATTTCGATGCCCCGGGAAATAACGATTATCATGCCTTTCTTTATGATGGCAATAATATGCTGGATATCGGTACTCTTGACGGTAAGGATATTATGGCCGAAGGTGTCAACAAGTTCGCTCAGGTGGCGGGAAGGGGACAAATCAGTGGAGACTACACCACCCATGCCTTTCTCTACGACGGTAGCTTACAGGATCTGGGTACGCTGGGTGGTTTGAGCTCGTATGCTTGGGCGATCAATGACCATGGTCAAGTCGTGGGACACAGCCTGACTGCAGAAGGATTCAATCATGCCTTTCTCTATATTGATGGCGCTATGCAGGATATTGGCACACTGGGTGGGGAGGATTCCTATGCTTATGGCATCAACAACCTGGGACAGGTGACGGGCGAAAGCGACCTCGCGACAGTCAGGCATGCCTTCATCTATGCAGGCGGCACCATGCAGGATCTCGGCACCCTGGGTGGCGATCTCTCAGTTGGTCATGATATCAATGACCTGGGTCAGGTAGCCGGGTACAGCCATACTGCAGACGGATTCACTCATGCCTTTCTCTATGCCGATGGTGTCATGCAGGACCTCGGCACCTTGGGGGGTGAAGACTCCTATGCAGACGGAATCAATAATTATGGCCATGTCGTGGGCAGCAGCAAGCTGCCCAACGATGATGTAGTACGCGTCGCCTTTTTATATGATGGCCAAAAGATGCAGAACCTCTGCACATTGACGGAGTGTGGCCGTCATGGCTGGAGCTTGCTCAGGAGCGCGGTTGCCATCAACGATCATGGAGATATCGCCGGCTGGGGAGACATCAATGGTAAAACCCATGCATTTCTTATCACCTGGAATGACGAGGCCATCGACGAGATCTGCTCCGATGGTATCGACAATGACGAAGACGGTCTCACCGATTGTCAGGACAGCACGGATTGCGGCCAAGCGCCGTTCTGCTATCAACCAGAGGGAATGGCCTATGAATTGATCGATCTGGGTACCTTGGGTAGTGACTATTCCGTGGGCGAGAGCATCAACAATCTCACTCAAGTAACCGGTAGCAGTGTGGTTGTTGATGAATACATTACCACCCATGCGTTTGCTTATGACGACGGCATGCTGGATCTGGGTTTGCTCTCGGGCGACAACTATGACTATGACTCTTCTTATGGTTTCGGTATCAACGACAGCGGGCAAATCACCGGGTTTAGCGGCAGTATGGGTTTATGGGCGCCGCTTTATGTCAAGGCCTTTCTGTATGACGACGGCACGATGCACGACCTTCATGCGTTGCTGGATGCACCCTGCAACCTGGCTTCCAGGGGTTACGACATCAATGACAGTGGTCAGGTAACAGGATATTGTGCCACTTACATCGAACCGATGTGGGAGACCCAAGATGGCCATGCCTTTCTCTACGATGGCAACCGCATGCACGATCTGGGCACTTTGGGGGGTGAAAACTCTTACGGCTACGGCATCAACAATCAGGCGCATGTCACCGGGATGAGCCAGATAGCGGATAACTGCGTACACGCCTTTCTCTACGATGGCAACAGCATGCAGGATCTGGGGACATTGGGCGGCAATCGATCAGAAGGTCACGCCATCAATGACGAATCCCATGTGACTGGCTTCAGCGAGACGACGGATGGAACCAAACGCGCCTTTCTCTATGCTGGTAATAGCATGCACGACCTCGGCACGCTGGGTGGACCTTCATCAGAAGGACGCGGCATCAATGAGCTTGGCCAGATTGTCGGAGATAGCAGTTTGGCGAGTGGTGAGAAAACAGCATTTCTCTATCACGACAATCGCATGCTCTATCTGTGTAGACTCACCGACTGTATTGCCGAAGGCTGGACGAATCTGGCAAGCGCCTCAGACATCAATGATCGTGGCGATATCACGGGTTATGGGTATATCAACGGTGAAACCCATGCATTTATGGCGATATCCCTGAGCGATCTCCTGCCTCCTGATCCCGAGATCTGTGACGATGCCATCGACAACGATGAGGACGGTCTGATCGACTGTGCAGACACTGATGACTGCAACGAAGATCCCTTCTGCGAGGAACCTCCCCTGGAGACCGAGATCTGCGACGATGGCATCGACAATGACGGAGATGGTCTCATCGATTGTCTGGATTCCAGAGATTGCCGCTTCGATGCTGCATGCAGGACTAGAGGCGGTGGTAAAAAGAGGTAAAGGATGATCGATGGCCTATCTAGACTGGTAAAACCTCAAAGTTTCACCAGTCTAGATATCGGTAAGGTAGCATAAACGCCCTTTTCCGTGTTTCCCCCAAGTATCCTCTGGTCCTCAAGCAGGTGTCATCCCACCTTTGGACGCGATGGTGGACTCTATCTGAGTCATACGAACCCAGCAAGATGCAGCATGCCAAGGGGCTTTTCCTATCCTTTTGCACGGCGGGCCGAGCGTTGCCCTAGCACGTCCATCCAGATCGCAGCCGCAAGCGGGAGTCAGGGTTGAAATATAGTCTCAGGATCGCTGTAGAAAAGTGTTTTTAGTGCTCAGATCACTTTTTCCCTTCGTCGAGCACTGACCGACCAGGTGGGGGAAGAATGCCTCGCGGCGGGGCGGCTGTTCCTCCACCTGGCTGCTATTCGGGAGCTCTCTGCCCAGATAGCCGTTGCCATGGGCGAGGTCGCCTTCAACGAGGGCCTGACAACAATGAAGCGCCCCCCGGATCTCCTGACCTAAGCCAAGCAAAGGATGTTCTACCCCAGCTACCTCCCCTACGAGGTGGCGTGACAAAAAGTAGCCTGAGTGGATTCCTCAACATCTCCCCGATTAATTTGCGTGGTCCGTCAGATCTGATCCCACGTCAAGGTCTTGGCATGCTGTGGAAAAACGCAGTAATAGCGCTACCAGGCTATATTTTATATAGGGATCTATCGTAAGTAAGGAGGCGAGAATGGAAAGAGTGATCATTTCTCTAACAGGGACATTAGTGCTGGCAACAACTTTGCTCTCGACTGCACCAAGCGTCTTGAGTGAGCAGCACTGGGAAGATCTACAGGGCGGCCCGAGCCTGGACCTCGTATCGGCGGATAATCTTATACCGACTGGCGATGACGATGCCCCACTCGCGCAATCGCGATATGCAGATTTGACCAGGCGTGATGCTCGCCTTCTTATTGATATTGAGAGTCGCGTTAGATCGGCCTATGTTACCCAATCAGGCGCACTTCACTTCACAGAAACGACTGACTGTAATCGACTCAAGCCGGTTTGCGTAGGGCGAATGGGTATTGCAGATAAACATCAATTCGCATATTCAGCTGGAACGCGCTCGGGGTCAGATCTAGATAGATAGCTTTTCCATGGATACCTAGGAATCAGACCAAGTTTCCCCCCGAACCCCAGGCGTCCAGGTGTGAGAAGAGAGCCTCGTTGCAGACACAATACCCCCAACGTCGGAGCCATTTGTCCGTTCTTGGCAGGAATAGCCGTCGCCGTAGGTGATGTCAGGTTCGCCGAGGATCTGACCAGGTTGATGCGTACCGAATCTACTGACCTGTGTCAAGCAGACGATGCTTTCTCCCTGCTACTACCCATTCAAAGGCGTATGATATTCATGTAGGTCGATGAGCTTAGTTGTTGCTACGCCTATAATTAATACTCTGTACACCATTGGTTGCTCGATGAAAACCTCCATGGGCAGTGGGTCGACACGCATACCACTCCGCCAACAGGTGGAGGAGCTGTGCGAGCAATCGATCGGTACCTGCTACCAGTGCGGCAACTGCTCGTCGGGCTGCCCGATGGGGCCCTGGATGGATGCCCTGCCCAATCAGCTGATTCGGCGTCTGCAGCTGGGTCTCGAGGATACCACCCGCTTTGCATCGCCCTGGGTCTGTGCCAGTTGTTTCGCCTGCGGCGTGCGTTGTCCCAAAGGCATCGACGTGCCGCGAGTCATGGAGGCATTGCGCGTGGTGGGCTTACGCTCGGGCGAAGATCACATCGGGCCCCACACCATTGAGAAGAAGCGTCTCTCGCAGCTACCCCAGATTGCCCTGGTGGCGCACATGCGCAAGGCCACGGGATGACCAGCCTCGCCTATTACCCCGGCTGCAGCCTCAAGCGCTTTGCCAGCGGCTGCGAGATCGCGGGTCTGGAGGCGGCCAGGCGGCTGGGCATCGAGTTGGTGGAGCTCGAGCGCTGGAACTGCTGCGGCACGGTCTTCTCCATGAGCTCGGGAGAGCGCATGCATCATCTCGGCAGCCTGCGCAACCTGGTACGTGTCCAGGAGGCCGGCTATCCGGAAGTGGTGACCATGTGCGCCATGTGCCAGAACACCCTGCGCCAGGTCAACAACGAGGTGCGTGGGGATGGCGACTCGCTGGCGATGATGAACCGCTTCATGGACGAAGAGCCCGCCTATCGGGGCGAGGTCGAAGTGTTGCACTATCTGACCCTTCTCGACCGTCTCGGATCGGAGGCGATTGCGGCGAGGGTGGAACGCCCCCTGACCGGTCTGCGCGTCGCACCCTACTATGGCTGCACTCTGGTGCGGCCGCCGAGCGCAGGCATCGACGATCCCGAAGACCCCAACATCATGGAACGGCTGCTCGAGGCCCTTGGCGCCAAGGTGGTGCGGGACCCGATGCGCGTCGAGTGCTGTGGCGCCTACATGGGCGTGAGCAAGCCAGGGACGATTAACGTGCGCGCCAGTGCGATTCACGGTTCGGCGCGCAACAGCGGGGCCGAGGCCCTGGCCACCATGTGCCCGCTCTGTGCTCACAACCTCGATGCCGTCGGCCCGGCACCGGACGAGCCGGCATTGGTGGTGTTCTATTTCACCCAACTTGTCGCGCTCGCCCTGGGTGCCAAGCCCGAGCAGTGCCTGGCAGCGACGCAGCGCGTCGATCCGCGTCCGCTGCTGAGTACCAAAGGCCTGCTCGAGGAGCCGCAGCCATGAACAACCGGGTCGGGGTGTTCATCTGCCACTGTGGCAAGAACATCGCGCGCACGGTGGACGTCGAGGCCCTGCGCAAGGAGGCGGCCGGCCTGCCCGGGGTCGAGTGGGCGGAGGACGACATGTATCTGTGCTCGGATCCCGGCCAGCAACTCATTCGGGAGCGCATCGCCGAGCAGAACCTGGACGCAGTGGTGGTCGCCGCCTGCTCGCCAACCCTCCACACCACCACCTTCCGCCGTGCTGTCGAGTCCGCCGGGGTCAATCCGTTCCGTCTCGAGATCGCCAATATCCGCGAGCAGTGCTCATGGGTGCACCCCGGCACGGCAGAGACCACGCATAAAGCCGCGGCCTTGGTTCGGAGCGGCGTCGAGAAGGCGCGGCGCACGCAGCCGCTCGAGCCGATTCATGTCGGCCTGCAGCGGGCCGTGGTGGTGATCGGCGGCGGAGTGGCGGGCATCCAGGCAGCACTCGACATCGCTGAGGCAGGCTATCCCGTGCATCTGGTCGAGCAGGGTCCCAACCTGGGAGGGCGCATGGCCCAGCTGAGCGAGACCTTCCCGACCCTGGATTGCAGCTCCTGTATCCTGACGCCGAAGATGGTCGAAGTCAGCCACCATCCGCTGGTGACGATCCACACCCTGGCGGAGGTGACCGATGTGGAGGGCAGCATCGGCAACTTTCAGGTCAGGATTCGCCAACAGCCCCGCTACGTAATCGCCGAGGGCTGCACCGGCTGCGGGGATTGTGTTCCCGCCTGTCCGCAGGTGGTGCCGGGCGAGTTTGATCGCGGTCTGGGGGCGCGCAAGGCAATCTACATCCCGTTCCCGCAGGCGGTCCCCTTCACCTATACCCTCGACCGGGAGCACTGCCTGAACCAGGGGCCCTTGATCATCTGTGATCGCTGCGCCCAGGCCTGCGAGCCGCGCGCCATCGACTTCGACCAGCAGCCGAGCGAAGAGCTCGTGGAGGCGGGTGCCATTGTGCTCGCTACCGGCTGTGACACACTACCACTCTCCCACTTCCGGGAGTATGGACACGACCGGCATCCGGATGTGATCGACGGGCTGATGTTCGAGCGTCTGCTCTCGGCCTCAGGTCCCACCCACGGCGAGATAAGGCGACCCTCGGACCACAGGGTGCCCAAGTCAATCGCCTTCGTGCAATGCGCAGGCTCACGCGACCCGGAGCGCGGCAAGGCCTACTGCTCGCAGATCTGTTGCATGTACACCGCCAAGCACGCCCTGCTCTACCACCACGCCGTGCCCGACGGTAAGGTCTATATCTTTTACATCGACATTCGCGCCGGCGGCAAGGGCTATGAGGAGTTCGTCGAGCGCGTCCGCGCAGAAGATGGCATCAATTATATTCGCGGCAAGGTCGCGAAACTGATCCCCAAGGACGGCAAACTCGAGGTCTGGGGTGTCGATACCCTGCTCGGCGAGCAGGTGAAGGTCGAGGTGGATCTGGTGGTGCTCGCCACCGCGCTGGTTCCTTCCCAGGGCATCCAGGAGCTGGCCCGGGTCGCACGTGTGGCGATCGACGGTGACGGCTTTCTCTCGGAGGCCCACCCCAAGCTGCGGCCGGTGGAAAGCCAGACCCGCGGCATCTATCTGGCCGGCACGGCGCAAGGGCCAAGGGACATCAGTGCGACCGTGGCCCATGCCGCGGGTGCGGCCAGCAAGGTACTTGGCCTGTTCAGCCATGATGAGCTGGTCGAGGAGCCGACCATCGCCAGGGTGAACGAGGCGCTGTGTCGCGGTTGCAGCTTCTGCGTCAGCGTCTGTCCCTATGATGCAATCTCTCTGCATGAGGGCACCGCCCATGTGAACGAAACCCTGTGTCGCGGTTGTGGGGCTTGCACGCCGGCCTGCTTCGCAGCGGCGCTGGGGCCGCGGGGCTTCGAGGATGATCAGATCCTCGCTCAGATCAGGGCACTGGCATGTTGATCGGAGACCGAAAGCAACAGAGCTATGAGCCAAGGATCGTCGCCTTCCTGTGTAATTGGTGTGCCTACGCCGGGGCCGACCTCGCCGGGACCCAACGCCTCAGCTACCCACCCAACGTGCGCGTGATCCGTTTGATGTGTAGCGGGCGCGTTGATCCCGGGTTTATCATCGAGGCCTTTCTGGAAGGCGCCGACGGGGTTATCGTCGCCGGCTGTCATCCCGGTGAGTGCCACTACGAGCATGGCAATCGGCTCGCTGAACGCCGCATGACCACCCTGCAACATCTTCTTGGCTTCATTGGTATCGAGCAGGCGCGGGTTCGTCTCGCCTGGGTGAGCGCGGCTGAGGGACGCAAGTTCGCCCAGCTGATCGAGACCACGGTGGAAGAGGTGCGGGCCCTCGGTCCGTTCCAGCAGTTCCCCAGGAGGGCGCCATGAGTCTGCCCCAGGTGCTGGATCGTCATCTGCGGGATCTCTTCGGATCGGGACGGGTCAACTCGGTCCTGGGAGCTATACCTACCCGTGGCCCACTCGGCATGGCTCAGCTTGCCCGCACACCCGAGGAAGTGGAGCGTTTCACCCTCTCGCCGCTGGCCTGTCCGAACCTGCTTGTCCACCTGACCTCGAAAGAGGCGCGTCTCGACCCGACGCGATTCCCGTTGGCGGTGCTGGCGCGTGGCTGCGAGACGCGCATGCTCAATCAGATCTTCTCGGAGCATGGTCTAAGGCGTGATCAGGTCTACGTCGTTGGCCTGGCCCATTGTCCCGGCGCGATCGATCCGCGACGGCTCTCCGCCCAGTTGCCGGTGTTGAGGGGCTTTCCGGAGGCGACCATCGAGGGCGCAGAGGTGGTGATTAGGGAAGAAAGCGGGGAGCTAGCTCGCCTCGCCCGTACCGAATTGGTCTTGGAACGCTGTCGCCATTGCCAGAATCACGAACCCCTGATCGACGACTATCGCTTCGACCTGGTCGAGGAGGCAGACTGGATAGAGCCCGTCAGCGTCGACGAGGATCCCGGCGTCGAGGCCATCGACGCCATGATACCAATCGAGCGCTGGGCCTACTGGAGGAGCCAGCTCGAGCGTTGCATTCGTTGCCACGCCTGTCGCGACGCCTGCCCCTTGTGTTACTGCGAGAACTGCATCCTCGAGCGACACACCCCCTGCTGGGTCAAACGCTCCGTCAACCTACCCGAGAACACCGCCTATCAGCTGCTGCGGGTGATGCACCTGGTCGGTCGTTGCACTGCCTGCGGCGAATGCGAACGGGCCTGTCCGGTGGATCTGCCCCTCGGCCTGATGATGCGCAAGATGGAGAACCTGGTCAGGGAATACTATGGACACCGCAGCGGCCTCGATCCCTCAGGTGAACACCTGCTCTCGATCTTCGACCCGCGGGACACCACCGCAACCGCCAGGCTGGAGCAATAACCATGCGGATGCTCCAGGCCAAGCACGACATTCCTAAGCTGCTTGAGCTGATGGACCAGGATCGCGAACTGTTCGTCCCTGTGCGCGATGAGGGCGGCGGACGCTTTGCCCGCTGGTCCGATCTTGACCTCTCCGTGAACGAAGACATCGAAAACACGCTGATGCTGGCGGGCGAGGCAACGCGCCGCCCGGCCAAGGACCAGCTATTCGCCGAGACGGCCACCCTGTTCCGCTTCCGTCTCGAACAGGGAGACTTTCATCTCGAAGAACCTCCGCCGGGTCCATCACCGCGTGTCCTGTTCGGTGTCCGCCCCTGTGACGGTCGCGGCTTCCAGGTCATCGACACGCTCCTGGTCGGACCGCACGGCGGTGACACCGCCTATCAACAGGCGCGAGAAGCGAACTTGTTGGTGGGGGTTGGCTGCAAAACGCCGGGACCAGATTGCTTCTGCACCAGTGTGGGCGGCGATCCTCACTCCAGCGACGGTCTCGACGTCCTGCTGACCGACTTGGGTGACGCATTCCTGCTCGAGTCGATCACAGAGCCTGGCCGTGATTGGTTGAGCGGGCTCCAGAAACATGGAGTTGGCTTCCTGCATGACGCAGGTAAAAGGGACGCCGAGCGCGCGCGCGTCGCCCAGCACGAGGCACGGCAGCGCGTACCGAGACAGGTCGACACCAGTCGCCTGCCCAAGATCCTGGAACGGAGTTTCAATAGCGATGTCTGGGCAACCGTTGCCCCGGCCTGTATCGGCTGCGGCGCCTGTACCTTTCTATGTCCCACCTGCCGCTGCTTCGATATCCAGGATCTGGTTCAGGGCAGCAGGGGAGCGCGGGTGCGCGTCTGGGACTCTTGCATGTTTCGTGAGTACACCCAGGAGGCGAGCGGCCACAATCCGCGCATCCGGCGGGCGCAACGCTGGCGCAATCGTTTCTATGACAAGTTCCACTGGAGCGGCGACGGCCGGGGCAATCCGGCCTGTGTCGGTTGCGGGCGCTGCATCACCCACTGCCCGTCCGGTATCGACCTGGTGGAGATGATCGAGCGGGTGACCAGCGCGGAGGGAGGAGCATGAGCGCCAATCCCTATCTGCTCCAGCGCGCACGCATCGACTGGATCGTGCAGGAGTGCGGTGGACCCAGACCGATCCGGACCTACACCCTCGACCCCGAGGACAGCACTGAGCACTTCGCCTTCGAACCGGGTCAGTGCGTGCAGCTCAGTGTGCTGGGTGAGGGAGAGAGCTTTGTGGCGATCGCCTCGGGTCCTGAGCAAGATGAACCCCTGCAGGTCACCGTCATGCGCGTCGGCCTGGTCACCACCGCCCTACACGAGCTGAATATAGGCGATTTCGTCGGTCTGCGTGGACCTTACGGCAACGGCTTTCCGGTGGATCGCTGGCGCGGCAAGGATCTGCTGCTGATCGGCGGCGGCGTCGGCCAAGCCCCGCTGCGCTCCCTGCTGCACCACATAGAGGCGAACCGCTCGGAATTCGGTCGGGTGCAGGTCTTCTATGGCGCGCGTTCACCCGAGGCGATGATCTACCGGGAAGAGTTCGCCGCCTACGAGGCCCATCGGGACTTCGATCTCTATCTCTCCATCGACTGGAAGTGGGGGCCGGACGGACCCCTCGACGAGGATGCCTGCGAGGGCTGGGCGCGGGTCAACCTGTCCAACCTACGCTCGACTCGGATTGAGCAAGACCAGGTCCGTTTCACCGGCTTTGTCCCGCAGATCGTGCAGGCGGTCGCACCTTCCCCACAGAGCACTATTGCGGTGACCTGCGGTCCACCAGCGATGATCAGGCGGGTCGTGGAGGGTCTTGAGGGACTGGGCTTCGGGCCCGATCAAATCTATACCACGCTGGAGCGCCGCATGAAGTGCGGCATCGGTCTGTGTGGCCGCTGCAATCTCGGTCCGGTCTTCGTTTGCACCGAGGGTCCCGTCTTCTCCTATGCCCAGCTGCAAGACCTACCGGAGGCGTTCGCATGACCGAGCACACATACTGGCGCACACCGTTGGATCTGGAACGCTGGCCGATCCCTCGGGGCCAGGTGGTGGTGTTGGCCGAGCGTTGCAAGGGTTGTGAACTTTGCATCGAGCACTGCCCTGTCCAGATGCTCACCTGGTCAGCCGATTACAACGCCAAGGGCTACCGCTATCCCGTTATCGTCGCGGGCCGGGAGGAGGCCTGCATTGCCTGCGGCTATTGCCAATCGGTCTGCCCCGACTTCGCGATCTACGTCGAGATCAGGTTGCCATCACCGGAGGCTGGATCATGTATGACAGGGTCCTGAGCGGCATACACTTCATGAGCGGCAATATCGCCTGCGCCGAGGGCGCGATTGCCGCGGGTTGCCGCTTCTTCGCTGGCTATCCGATCACGCCTTCGTCAGAGATTGCTGAAAGACTCGCTGCGAGGCTTCCAGCCGTTGGCGGCACTTTCATCCAGATGGAGGACGAGCTGGCCTCGAGCATCGCCATTGCTGGGGCGTCCTGGGGCGGTCTGAAATCGATGACCGCCACCTCCGGGCCGGGCTTCAGCCTGATGCAGGAGCACATCGGTTATGCTTTCATGACCGAGACACCGGTCGTGCTGGTCGACATCCAGCGCGGCGGGCCGTCAACCGGCTTACCCACGTTGGTCGGCCAAGGCGACATGATGCAGGCCCGCTGGGGCAGCCACGGCGATTATGAGATGATCGCCCTGTGCCCCGCCTCACCCCAGGAGCTGTTCGATTTCACCCTGCGCGCCTTCAACCTGGCCGAACGCTTCCGCACGCCAGTGCTGGTCATGTCCGATGAGGTGGTGGGCCACATGGTCGAACGCGTCGAGATCCCGACCGCCGAAGCCCTAGAGATCGTGGAGCGACATCAACCACCCAGCCCCCCGGAGGAACTTACCCTCCCCTATCACACCGATGAGGTGAACAGGATCCCACCTATGGCGCCAGCGGGCGAGGGTTATCGCGTCAACATGACCGGCCTGACCCATGACGAGCGCGGCTACCCAACGATGAACGCGGAGGGGCAGGATCGGCTGGTACGGCGCTTGGTGGGCAAGATACGACAGCATGCAGACGAGCTCGAGCTGTGTGTGGAAGACGGGATTGAGGATGCCGATGTGGTGGTGATCGCCTACGGGATCACGGCCCGGGTGAGTCAGGGCGCGGTGCGGCGCGCACGTGAGGCGGGGCTGAAGGTCGGTCTGCTGCGGCTCCAAGTGGCTTGGCCGTTCCCCGATGCCCGCATCGCCCGCCTGGCGGAACAGGCGCGGGCCCTGCTGGTGCCTGAGATCAATCTCGGCCAGTTGGTTCGCGAAGTGGAGCGAGCCGCGCACGGGGCAACCCGGGTGGTGGCGGTGTCCCACGCCGGCGGGCACTATCCCGCGGCAGACACCATCCTGGCTGCGATCGAGGAGGTAAATAAATGACGGTTTTAACTTCTCAAGCAGCGATGACTGCCGGGGATGCCGGTCATCCGTTGGATACGGAGTTGCGTGAAGGGCGCATTCCTCACATCTGGTGTCCGGGCTGTGGCATCGGTTCGGTCATGCAGGCCTTTCTCGAGGCGGTCGACAGCTTCCGGCTGGAGCGCAATCGGCTCGCAGTGGTATCCGGTATCGGTTGCACGGGTCGTGTTGCGGGTTACCTGAAGGCCGATAGCTTCCATACCACCCACGGGCGGCCGATCCCCTTCGCCACCGGTCTCAAGCTGGCGCGGCCCGAGCTGCACGTGAACGTACTCAGCGGCGACGGTGACCTGGCCGCCATCGGGGGCAACCATCTGATCCATGCCGCCAGGCGCAACATCGACCTGAATGTGGTCTGCATCAACAACTTCAACTACGGCATGACAGGTGGGCAGGTGGGACCCACCACACCGCTCGGGGCCAAGACCACCACCTCGCCTTTCGGCTGCCACGAGCATCCCTTCAACCTGGTCGATCTGGTCGCCAGCTGCGGCGCGGTCTATGTCGCGCGGTGGCTCTCGATGGACGTGCGTCGACTGCGCCGCTCCATCGAGGAGAGTTTCTCCAAGACCGGCTTTACTTTCATCGAGGTCTTGGCCCCCTGCCCGGTTAACTTTGGCCGTCGCAATCAGCTCGACGAGGCCGCACAGGGCCGGATGCTGGTCGAGCGCAGCGAGATTCGTAACGGCGCCGATACCCGTGAGGTCGCCATCCCAGACGAGGGACCAATCGTCTGCGGCAAGTTCGTCGACCACGAGCGCCCTTCATACTTACAGTTACTCGAAGGCCTGCGGGCACGCTTGCAGGAGCATTCGACATGACCCGCACAGAGATCAGGTTAGCGGGATTTGGAGGACAAGGAATCGGCCGCGCGGGCTATATCCTGGGCAAGGCGATTGCGCTGCACGAGGGCCGGGAGGCCGTCTTTACCCAGGAATATGGGCCGGAGAGCCGTGGCGGTGCCTCGAGCTCGAGTGTCGTCGCCTCGGACGAGCCGATCGACGAACCGTTCGCTGAACATCCCGACATCTGGGTGGTGATGGTCCAGGCGGCCTTCGACAAGTATGTCTCAAGAATCAAGCCTGGCTCGCGACTGCTGATCGACGCAGACCTGGTCGAGACCCACGATCTGCCCGAGCGCGTCGAGGTCTTAGCTATTCCGTGTATGCGGTTTGCCGAAGCGTTGAGTGCCAAGATTGCAGCCAACGTCGTCATGTTGGGTTGCCTAGTGGCGGTGACCGAAGCTGTGGTGAGTGCCGAGAGCCTGCGGGAGTCGATCCGCACCTCGTTACCGCCACGCACGCTGCAGAAAAATCTCGAGGCCTTCGAGCGCGGCCTGGCGTTCGGTCTCGAGCTACGTGAAGGAGCTGACAATGAGCCTGTCCGAACTGCCTGATCTCCCCTCCCCGCTGGTGACGATCCATATTCTGGGTCGTCTGGTCCAGGTTCCTGAAGGCCTGACCCTGATGAAGGCGATGGAGTATGCCGGTTTCCGGCTGGTCCATGGTGTCGGTTGCCGGGGCGGCTTCTGCGGTTCCTGCGGAATCCTCTACCGCATGGCCGACGACTACAAGCTGCGCCCCGCTCTGGCCTGTCAGACCACCGTCGCCGAAGGCATGTACCTGGCCAGGATGCCCTTTGTCCCGACCAACCGGGCCCACCACGACCTGACGCAGGTGAACCTGGCCACTACCACGACCTTGTTGGCCTCCCGTTATCCCGAACTCGCGCGCTGTGTGGCGTGTAACACCTGTACCAAGGCCTGCCCCCAGGAACTCCAGGTGATGGACTATGTCCAGTTTGCCCTGCGCGACGATTGGGCGGAGGTGACGCGGGAGAGCTTCGACTGCATCCAGTGCGGTCTGTGCGCGTTGCGCTGTCCTGCCGATATCGCCCAGTTCCAGGTCGCACAGCTCGCCCGTCGCGCCCACGCCCTGCACAACGTCGCGCCTTCGCCGCAACTGGCCGCACGGGTAGCGTCGATCAAAGCGGGTGAACATCGGCCTGAGCTGGAACGGCTGCTCGACATGGACGTGGATGGGCTGCGCGCGTTGCATGCCGCACGGGAGATCGAGGAGGCCAGCTGATGAAGCTTGAACAGGGCTACCCTGAGTCCATGCTGGCCTCGATCGCCGAGGTCGAGCGCACCCGTGCGGAACGTCTCGAGACCCGCTTCCCCAAGCTCGAGGCCACCGAGGCTGAGCAACTCCTGCAGCGCTATCATCCGGACTACCGTCCCGAGGGCAAACGCGCCATCGCGGTTGGTCCGAACCGGGGCGATCAGGCGCCCCACGAGCTGGTGGATCTGCTCGAGGCCCAGCCTCGCATCACACCGGGCGATGTGGATCTCTCGCGCATCGATCACGAAATCGACCTGCTGATCCTGGGTGGTGGGGGCGCGGGTACCGTCGCGGCGCTCTGGGCGGTCGCTGAGGGGCTCGAGCCGAACCAGATCCTCATCGCTACCAAGTTGCGCCACGGCGATGCCAACTCGATGATGGCCCAGGGCGGTATTCAGGCGGCGGTGGCGCCCGGCGACTCACCTGCCCAGCACTTCCTTGACGCCTATGGCGGCGGCCACTTCACTAACCGGCGCGAGCTGGTACGGGCCCTTGTCGAGGATGCCCCCGGGATCCTGCGCTGGCACGAAAAACTGGGTGTGCTCTACGACCGCGACACAGCCGGGGAGATGCTGCGCAAGCACGGCGGTGGCACCAGCCGGATGCGCATGCACTCGGCCAAGGACTATACGGGCATGGAGTTGATGCGGGTGCTGCGCGATGCGGCCCGAGACCTCGAGATACCAGTCCTCGAGTTCGCATCGGCGCTCGAGCTGCTGACGGATGAGGTGGGACGGGTCGCCGGTGCCGTGCTGGTCGACCTCGAGACCAGCTGCTATCGCGTGGTTCGCGCACGCGCCACGCTCCTGGCCACGGGAGGCTTCGGTCGGCTGCATATCCAAGGTTATGCCACCACCAATCACTACGGAGCCACGGCCGACGGTCTAGTGCTGGCCTACCGCGCCGGCGCGCGGTTGCGCGACATGGACGCGGTGCAGTATCACCCCACAGGCGCGGCCTATCCCGAGCAGCTGGTTGGTCAACTCATCACAGAGAAGGTGCGCTCGATGGGCGCCCAGCCAATCAACTGTCACGGGGTCCAGTTTGTCTATCCCCTCGAGCCGCGGGACGTGGAGGCCTCCGCGTTCATCCGTGAATGTTATGAGCGCGGCAACCAGGTCGATACTCCAACAGGCTTCTCCGGAGTCTGGCTCGACTCGCCGATGGTCGAGGCGATCCACGGGCCAGGCACGATTGAGCGCAACCTCGCTGCGATGGCGCGGATGTTTCGCCGCTTCGACATCGATATGACCCGCCAGCCGATCCTGGTCTTCCCAACCCTGCACTACCAAAACGGAGGCATCGCCATCGATCCCGATGGACGCACTGAGGTGCCCGGCCTGTTCGCCGCGGGCGAGGTCAGCGGAGGGATCCATGGTAAGAACCGACTGATGGGAAACTCGTTACTCGACTACAACGTGTTCGGACGCCGCGCCGGTCGGGCTGCAGCCCAGGATATCCTCGCCGGCGTCGCCCCTGGTCCTGCCGTCACCCTGGAACACGCCTACCGGCATGCTGAGGCATGTCGACAAGCCGGCATCACGGGTGAACTCCGCAGCCCACTGTTGTTGCCCGACTACCGGGGTAAGGAGGCACTGTCACGCCGTATCGACCTACTCTAAGCCGAGTACGTTAAAACTGGCGGTGGAACATTCGAACATCCTGCATGACAACAATCAAAGGCTATTTCGTCTCACTAAAACGTTCGGTGTTATGCGCTGATTTAACAATGTCGCAGTGCGGGGTCTCACAGCGAGAACAGAAACTAACAAACAGCGGACATCGCTGTTTATTCACCCAACCTTACCTGTGATATGAGCTGGCGAGCAGATCGACTATCGACGCCCGCCGATTATCGAACCGAGAATCCCGCGAATGATCTGACGGCCCAGGCTGGAGCCCACAGCCCTGGCAACTGATTTGGCAAATGCCTCTCCGACACCCTGGCGTTTACTACCACTGGACTTACTGGATGTTGATCGGCGTTTTTCCTTCGTTTCCTCCTCCTGCAGCGCCTGCGCCTCGCGTTGCCTCAGCAACTCTTCCTCCCGTTTGGCCAGCATCTCGTAAGCGGATTCCCGATCCATGGATTGCTCATAGGTGCCTTTGAGAGGCGAACGATCAATGAGTTTAGCCCTTTCCGATTCATCTACAGGGCCGAACTTCGAGCAAGGAGGTGACATCAGCACCCGCTCAACCATGCTTGGCACACCTTTTTTGTCCAGGGTCGAGATCAGAGCCTCACCAACCCCCAGCTGACCGATTATGGTCTCTGTGTCAAAGGCGGGATTCTGTCGGAAGGTCTCTGCCGCAGCCTTGACTGCCTTTTTGTCCTTCGGGGTAAAGGCGCGCAGGGCATGTTGAATGCGATTGCCGAGCTGACCGATCACCTCGTCAGGAACATCATTGGGGTACTGCGTGATAAAGAATACCCCAACCCCCTTCGAGCGTATCAGACGTACGACCTGGGTGATCTTTTCCAATAAGGCGGATGGTGCCTTGCTGAACAGCAAATGTGCCTCGTCGAAAAAGAACACCAGCTTGGGACGATCAGCATCACCCTGCTCAGGCAGTTCCTCCATCAACTCGGAAAGCAACCAAAGCAAAAAAGTGGCATAGATGCGGGGTGAATGATAGAGCGTCGTTGCATCCAGAATACTGACCACCCCACGTCCGGAGAAGTCGGTCTGCATTAAATGCTCGATGCGAATAGCCGGTTCACCAAAGAAGACCTCACCGCCCGCCTCTTCCAAGACCAACAAGCGGCGCAGGATGGCGGTTACACTCTGCTTGGAGACCCTGCCGTAATCGCGTTCCAGCTCCGCCGCATTGTCTGCCGTCCAATTGAGCATGGAGCGCAGGTCTTTCAGGTCGAGCAGCAGCAGTCCCTCGTCATCGGCCACACTGAAAGCGATCTGCAAGACACCCTCCTGGGTTTCGTTAAGTTCCAACAGGTTGGCCAGTAGGGTTGGCCCCATCTCCGAGACGGTAGTGCGTACCGGGTGGCCTTGTTTACCGAAGACATCCCAGAACACCACCGGGCTGGCACCGAAAGCGTGATTGTTGATCTTGATGTATTCCAATCTTTCGGTGATCTTGGGATGGGCTTTGCCACCGGTCGCCAGACCCGAGAGATCGCCTTTCACATCGGCAGTGAAGACAGGAACACCAAGACGCGAGAAAGATTCAGCCAAGACTTGCAGCGTCACCGTTTTCCCCGTACCGGTTGCTCCGGTGATAAGCCCATGCCGATTGGCCATCCCAGCGTTGAGAATGATCTGATCAGTACCGTTACCGCCAAGCAGGATATGATTGTCTGTCATCGCATGGACCTCGTTATTGTTTACAATGTTTTACCGATTCGACTGGTTTGAAAAACCGAATGGGTTAGACTCTGTTGCTCAATGCATCGTCTCTTTGTGTATCGGAAACCGTTATTACTGCAGAAGTTGTGCTCATGATACAACTTCTTTAACCGTTGTTTGCAGAAAAAGCATTGCAACGATATTCAGGCCATATCACTCTCGGGAAGCGGATAGTTGAGTCACGAACATGCGATGGCAGGGTAGACGACAGAGTAACAATATAGAAGACCGCCGAGGGATGCGGGCTCCATCCGCGGGTGGATTTGGTGGTGGAGGACTGCTCAATCTCCTGCCAATGATCTTTCGCCTGTTTGGCGTTAAGGGCGGCATCCTGGCCCTGCTGGGCATCGGCGCCTATGGTCTGCTCAGCGGCAACCTGGGAAGTATGCTTGGTGGTGCGGATATTCCCGGTAACCCATCCAACCAGTATACCCAGAAGATTGAGCAGAGCGCTGAAGAGCAGGAATTGGTCAAATTTGTCTCGGTAGTTCTGGCGGATACCGAAGAGACCTGGCAACAACTCTTTCAGGCACGCGGTACAACCTATCAGGAGCCACGGCTGGTCCTGTTTCGTGGTGCGGTAAAATCGGCCTGCGGTCTTGGGCAGGCTGCCATGGGCCCCTTCTATTGCCCGGCGGACCAGAAGGTCTATATCGACCTGAGTTTCTACAGTGATCTCAAGCACCGTTTCAAAGCGCCGGGTGACTTTGCCCAAGCCTATGTCATCTCGCATGAGGT
>JAAUXZ010066561.1_pt1 | contig 18096 bp, 16 predicted proteins | sample 7278131 | NCBI WGS metagenome assembly JAAUXZ01 (sample SAMN14350119, study PRJNA611818) | marine sediment metagenome | isolation source: surface marine sediment (3m) | place: French Polynesia: Moorea | collected 2018-08 | reverse complement strand
TCGGGGCTGCCCGGCTCGGGGGCCGGGGCGAGGATCTTGTTGCCGGGCATGACGCGCAGCCCCCCGTTGGCCTGCTTGAGGAGGTTCACCAGGCGGAGCGGGTCGACGTTGCTCTTGTCGGCGGCCGTCAGCACGATCTCGCCGTTCTGCTGGTCGATCGCCGCCACGCCGAGGCGACGCGCCAGGATCTTCACGCGGATGACCTCGATCAGGTTCTCGGCGGGAGCGGGCATGGGGCCGAAGCGGTCGAGCAGCTCGTCGCGGATGCGATCCACCTCGGTGTCGTCGCGGCAGCTCGCCAGGCGCTTGTAGAGCACGAGGCGCTGGTTCACGTCGGCGACGTAGTCTTCGGGCAGCCGGGCCGACACCGGGAGCCGGATCTCCGGATCCACCTCCGCCTCGGGGGCCTTGCCGCGCAGCTCGTCGATCGTGTTCTGCAGCATCTCCATATAGGTCTCGTAGCCCACGGCCGCGAGGTTCCCGGACTGCTCTGCGCCGAGCAGGTTGCCGGCCCCGCGGATCTCGAGGTCGAGGTTCGCGAGGCGGAAGCCGCTGCCCAGGTCGGAGAGGGTCTGGATCGCCTCGAGGCGCTTCTCCGCGTCGTCGCTGAGCGTCTTCTCGCCCGGGATCAGCAGGTAGGCGTAGGCGCGTTGGCTGCTGCGCCCGACCCGGCCGCGCAGCTGATAGAGCTGCGCCAGGCCGAGGGCGTCGGCGCGGTTGATGAGGATCGTGTTGGCACGCGGAACGTCGATCCCGCTCTCCACGATCGTCGTGCACAGCAGCACGTCGGCCTCGCCGTGCAGGAAGCGGAACATGCGGTCCTCGAGCTCGCGCTCCTTCATCTGGCCGTGGGCGACGATCACCTTCGCTTCGGGGACCTTCTGCGCGAGCATCTGGGCCACCGTATCGATGGTGCGCACGCGGTTGTGCACGAAGAAGACCTGCCCGCCCCGGCGCAGCTCGCGGAGGATGGCCTCGCGCACGAGCTCCTCGGAGAACCGGCAGACCTGCGTGCGGATGGCCAGGCGGTCGGCCGGCGGCGTCTCGATCACCGACAGGTCACGTAGCCCGGTGAAGGCGAGCTGGAGCGTGCGCGGAATGGGCGTGGCGGTGAGCGTGAGCACGTCGACGGTCTTGCGCAGCTGCTTGATGCGCTCCTTGTGGGCGACGCCGAAGCGGTGCTCCTCGTCGACCACCAGCAGCCCGAGGTCGCGGAACTGCACGTTCTTCTGGAGCAGCCGGTGCGTGCCGATCACGACGTCGACCTCCCCGCTGGCCATGCCCTCGCGCACCTCGCGCGACCGCTTGGCCGTGCGGAAGCGCGAGAGCGCCTCGATGCGCACCGGGTAGCCCTCGAAGCGCCGGCGGAAGGTCTCCTCGTGCTGCTGGCAAAGGATCGTCGTCGGCACCAGCACGGCCGCCTGCTTGCCGTCCATCACCGCGCGGAAGGCGGCGCGCACGGCGACCTCGGTCTTGCCGTAGCCCACGTCGCCGCAGACCAGGCGATCCATGGCCTTCGGGCGCTGGAGGTCGGCGAGGGTGTCCTCGATGGCGGCGAGCTGGTCGGGGGTCTCCTCGTAGGGGAAGGTCGCCTCGAACTCCTCCTGCAGCGTGTCGCGCGGCGAGAAGGCGTGCCCCTCCGTGAGCGCGCGTGCCGCGTGCACCGCCAGCAGCGACTGCGCCATGTCGCGCAGCGCCTTCTTGACCGAGCGCTTGGCCTTCTCCCAGGTCACGCCGCCCAGCTTGTCGAGGCGAGGGGCGTGCCCGTCGGAGCCCGCGTAGCGCTGGATGAGGTTCAGCCGGTGCACCGGCACGAAGAGGCGCGCCTGCTCGGCGTAGTCGAGACGCAGGAACTCGTCTTCCACGCCGCGCAGCGCGAGCTTCACCAGGCCCCGGTAGGTGCCGATGCCGTGGTCGGCGTGCACCAGGTAGTCGCCCGTGGAGAGGTGGGCCAGCGACTCCACCGCCGCGGCCTCGGGCCAGTGCGAGCGGCTGCGCCTCCGCTCGCGCGGCCCGAAGATCTCCTCCTCGGTGACGACCGCCAGGCGCTCGCGCTCCCAGGCGAAGCCCTCGGAGATCTCGGCCACGCGGATCTCGACGCGGCCCGGTCGCGACCAGCTCCACACCGGCCGCGGCTCGCGGGCCAGCTTCGCCTCGATGCCGTGCTCGGCCAGCAGGTGGCGCAGGCGCTCGGCGTGCGAGAGCGACCCGCAGCTCAGCACGCTGCGCCAGCGGTCGCTGCGCCAGATCGTGAGCTGGTCGACGAGCGGCGCCAACGGGGCGTCGCCGGTGCGCGCCTGGAGCAGCTCCCGGCGCAGGAACTCGTGTCCCGAGGCGCGCACCGCGAAGCGACGCTCCATTCGCGTGGCGTCCTCGATCTCGAGCCGTTCGAGGTGCAAGGGCCTGCGCTCGCGCACGCGGCTCTCGAGCTCTTCGACCTGGAGCGAGAGCTCGTCGGGCCGGCACACCACGCGGCCGCCCTCGAGCGCCACCTCCAGGTTCTGGAGCATCTCCTCCCAGTGGCGGACCAGACGCTCGTGCGCCGCTTCGGGGTCGTCGACGATCACGAGCGTGTCTTCGGGGAGGAAGTCGAAGACCGTCTCGAGCCTCGGCTGCAGGAGCGGCGCCAGGGCCTCCGCGCCGGGCGGCACGGAGCCGCGCAGCAGCGAGTCGACGAGCTCGTCGACGGCGCGGGGCGCCACCTGCTGCTCGGCGGCCAGCTCGCGCAGCGCCTCGTCGCGGTCGATCACGAGCGAGCGGTCGAAGAGCAGCTCGCGTGCGGGCGGGGCCACGGCGTAGGGCAGGTTCTCCTGCGAGCGCTGGCTCGCGGGGTCGAAGTCGCGGATCGACTCGATCTCGTCGCCCAGCAGCTCGATGCGCAGGGGCAGCTCCCGCTGCGGCGGGTAGAGATCGAGGATGTGCCCGCGCACGGCGATCTCGCCGCGCTCCTCCACCAGCGGCATGCGCTGGTAGCCGGCCACCACGAGACGCTCCACCAGCGCGTCGCGGTCGACGGTGCCCCCCACCTCGAGGTGCACCGTGCGGGCGCGCACCGCCTCGCGCGAGGGCACCCGCAGCGCGAGGGCCGTCCATGGCGCCACCACCACCGGTGCGGGCTCCCGCGCGGGCGGCCGGTCCGAGCCGGGCGCCGGGCTCGAGAGCCAGCGGTAGAGCACGTCCATGCGCTGCGCCACCACGAAGGGCTGCGGCGAGAAGCGCTCGTAGGGCTGGGTGTCGTGACGCGGGAAGCTCCGCACGCGTCCGCCCGACTCGCCCTCGCCGAGTGCGGCGCGCAGATCGAGCGCGAAGGCGTCGCCCGCTCTCGAGTCGGGCACGAGCACGAGGACGGGGCGTTCGCCGTGGGCTCGCACGAGGTCGGCCGCGACGATCGGGCGCAGCGCGCCGCGCAGGCCAGTGACGCGCACTGTGCCCTCGCGCGCCACGGCGCCGGCGACCACGCCGGCGAGGGGCGCGCCGATCTCTGCTGCTTCGCTTCTGCGCTGGCTCAATTCCGGCTCCGACCGCTCCACCGAACGCACGACGACCCCGCTGCCCGCCCCGGGTGGGGGGGGTCGAGGTCCATCGCCCAACAAGCTTATCGGCGGCCGCGGAAGGCGGGTAGAGCGGTCGGCTCCTTCGCTACTCCAACGGCACCCGGTCCTCGCCGTCGAAGGCGGGCAGGTACACGGCGTAGGCGATCGCCGGGGCGCGCGACTCGTTGCGGAAGGTGTGCGCGGTGCCCTTCGGCACCCACAGGATCGAGCCCTCGCCGACGGGCCGCTCCTCGTCTCCGAGCCGCATGACGCCGTGTCCCTCGAGGATCACGACGAGCAGATCGTGACGATCGTGACGGTGCGCGACCTCGCGATCGCGAATGGCCACGACGTGATGGCTGCTCGCAGCGTCGCGTCCGATCTCCACGACGCGCTGGTTCTCGCCCTCGGCGAGGACGGCGCGGCTCTCCAGGGCCTCGAGCGCCAGGGTGAGCCGCTCCTCACCCAGGAGCGCGTCGAGCACGGGCGGCGGCGGCGTCTGCGCGGCAGGGGCCGCCAGGGCGACCGCGGCGACCGCGAAGCCGAGGAGCGCGGGACGTTGCATGACGGGTCCTCCTGCCGGCCCGGGCCCTTCGACTCAGGCGAGGTGGTCGATCACGGTGCGGGTGAACTCGTCGAGGCTCGCCCGTCCCCCGAGGTCGCGAGTTCGACTCGCCGGCTCGGCCAGTGCCGCGTGCACGGCGCGCTCGAGCCGGGCCCCCGCCTCGCGCTGATCGACGTGGCGGAGCAGCTCGGCCGCCGAGAGCAGCATGGCCGAGGGGTTGGCGACGCGCTTTCCGGCGATGTCGGGCGCGCTTCCGTGCACCGCCTCGAAGACGGCGCAGCCCTCGCCCACGTTGCTGCCCGGCACCACGCCGAGCCCGCCCACCAGCCCCGCGCAGAGGTCGGAGAGGATGTCGCCGTAGAGGTTCTCCATGAGCAGGACGTCGAACTGCGTCGGGTCCCGCACGAGCTGCATGGCGCAGTTGTCGATGATGATCTCCTGGTAATCCACGCCCGGGTGGCGGCGGGCCACGAGCCGGGCGCACTCCAGGAAGAGGCCGTCCGAGAGCTTCATGATGTTGGCCTTGTGCACGGCGTGGACGCGCTCGCGACCCTCGCGCTCCGCCAGCGCGAAGGCGTACTCCGCGATCCGCGTGCAGGCCCGCTCGGTCATGACCTTGATGCTCTCGACGATGCCTGGCGCCACCCGGTGCTCCAGACCCGAGTAGAGGCCCTCGGTGTTCTCGCGCACCAGGATCAGATCGACGTCCGCGTAGCGGGTCTCCAGGCCGGGAATGCTCTTCACCGGCCGGACGCAGGCATAGAGGTCGAGGGACTGGCGGAGCAGCACGTTGGCGCTCTTGAAGCCCCCGCCGATCGGTGTGGTGATCGGGCCCTTGAGCGCCACCCCGGTGCTCCGCACCGCGTTGAGGGCCTCATCGGGCACCACCGTGCCGTACTTGGCCAGGACGTCGGCCCCGGCCTCCACCCGCTGCCAGTCGATGCGCGCCCCGAGGGCCTCCAGGACCCCCTCGACCGCCTCCGTCAGCTCGGGCCCGATCCCGTCTCCCGGGATCAGGACCACCTTCCGGGCCGTGCCCGCCTCGCTCGACATGGGGCCAGGTTCCTCCTATATTGAGCGCCCTTTTTCAGGGTCTCGAGTGCCCCGCCGGCGCCCGGACCCGGGAGAACCCGGACGTGCCCGTAGCCCTCCTCTGCCGGAAGATCGGCAATACCCAGCTCTTCATGGAGAGCGGAGAGTGCGTCGCCGTCACGGTTCTCCAGGCGGGCTCCAATACCGTCGTCCAGAAGAAGAGCCAGGACAAGGAGGGCTACACCGCCCTCCAGCTCGGCTTCGAGGAGCGGCGGCCGGCGCGCACGAACCGGCCCCGGGCGGGCCACTTCGCCAAGGCCGGTGTGGCCCCGAAGCAGTTCCTGCGCGAGTGCCGGGTCAGCGAGGAGGAGGCCGGCAGCTACGAGGTGGGCCAGGAGATCAAGGTCGACATCTTCGAGGTCGGCCAGAAGGTGGACGTCACCGGCAACTCCAAGGGCCGAGGCACCGCGGGCGTGGTGAAGCGGCACAACTTCGCCGTGAAGCGCCGGACCCACGGCACGCACGAGAACACCCGCCACGCGGGCGCCATCGGCGCCGGCAGCTACCCGGGGCGCGTGATGAAGGGCATGCGCATGTCGGGTCGCATGGGCAACGAGCGGGTCACCTCTCGCAACCTCGAGGTGGTGCGCGTCGACCCCGACCTGGGCCTGCTCTACGTGAAGGGCTCGGTGCCCGGTCACCGCGACGCGGTGGTGCGGGTGCGGCCCACCACGAAGACCAACCGCTAGCCGCAGGGCGCGCAGCGAGCTGCGGGCGCGCAGCGAGCCGCAGGCGAGCGAAGGTCGGAGAGCAAGCCGCAGGCCGCGGAGCAAGCCCGGAGGGCGCGCAGCGAGCCGCAGGCGAGCGAAGGTCGGAGAGCTTGGCCCGCTACGAGCGCAAGGACGCCTGGCACCGTCGCGCCAAGCGCGAGGGGCTCCGCTCCCGGGCCGCCTACAAGCTGGACGAGATCCAGCAGAGCCAGCGCCTGCTGCGCCGCGGCCAGCGGGTCGCCGATCTCGGCTGCTGGCCCGGCGGCTGGCTCCAGGTGGCGGCCCGGGCGGTGGGCCGCGAGGGGCGCGTGGTGGGTGTCGACCTGAGGCCGCTCGACGCCGCTCCCGAGGAGGCGCAGGTCTCCTTCGTCGAGGCCGACCTCGCCGCCGCCGACTGCGGGGAGCGACTGCTCGCAGCCCTGGGCGGCCCGGCCGACGTGGTGCTCTCGGACGCCGCCCCCAAGCTCACCGGTGTGCGCGCCACCGACCGCGCCCGCGAGGAGGCGTTGCTCGAGGCCATCGAGGCCCTGCTGCCAGGCATCCTGCGCCCCGGCGGCGACCTCGTGCTCAAGATCCTCGAAGGCCCGGAGGCCCAGGCCGTGGCCCAGCGCCTGCGCCAGCGCTTCGAGCGGACCAAGCAGGTGAAGCCAAGAGCCAGCCGCAAGGGGACCACGGAGCGCTATCTAGTGGCCCGAGGGTTCCGGGGCTAGCAAGGAGCCCGCCCTGGGCGGGCTCCGCGCAGCGAGCCGCAGGCGAGCGAAGGGCCCGGAGCCCGAGCGCGAGCGAGGAGCGAGCGCGAAGGTCGGGCCAGAGGTAGATTGCTCTCCCCATGACGCAGCGACCCTTCCACGTCGTCGGCCTCCAGCAGATCGCCGTCGGTGCGCCCAGCAAGGCGTCCCTGCGGCGGCTGTGGATCGACACCCTCGGCCTGACCCTCAAGGGCAACTTCCGCAGCGAGTCGGAGAACGTCGACGAGGACATCGCGGAGGCCGGACATGGGCCCTTCGCGGTAGAGGTCGACCTGATGGAGCCCGTCGATCCCGAGGGCAGACCTCGGGTGCACGAGCCCGCGCTGAACCACGTGGGCCTCTGGATCGACGACCTCCCCGCGGCCGTCGCCTGGCTGGAGGCCCAGGGTGTGCGCTTCACGCCGGGCGGCATCCGCAAGGGCGCGGCCGGTCACGACGTGTGCTTCATCCACCCGAAAGGCAACGATGCCGCGCCCATCGGCGGCGAAGGCGTGCTGATCGAGCTCGTCCAGGCGCCACCCGAGGTGATCGAGGCCTGGCGCCAGGCGCGAGGCTGACCCCGGGTCAGCCGGCGTCGATTCCGGGTGCGAGGCGCGCGCCCTGCATGAGAAGATCGGGTCGAACCCGAGCTGGTGCGAGCGAGCTGGTGCGAGCGGGTGGAGCGGTTTCGGATTTCAGGGTGCCACCGACCGTCCCTCGGGCCCCGCGGGGTCGCCCGCCCACGGCGGGGAAGCCCAGTTCTGTGTACGCGTTCGGCGGCGTGGTGTAGCCTCTCCGGTCTGCCCTGGGCCAGGACCGGCCCGCCCCGCCGTCGAACGCAGCAAAGGAGGAACGCGATGTTCGCGCGCACGACCCTCGTGCTCACGGTCGCCCTCGCCCTGGCCGGCCCGTCCGCCGCCCAGCAGGCCGAGGACGCCGGAGCGCTGGTGCCGCAGTTCCAGCCCGGTGACACGATCAGCTACGACGATCTCGACAAGCTCAAGCCCTTCCTTCCGCCCGAGTTCTGGGACAACCGGGACTTCTTCTTCTACGAGGGCCAGCAGCTCAAGATCGTGCCCACCGCCGACTACAGCCCCGCCAAGGAGTTCGACGCGGCCACCGATCGCTACAAGGGCCAGCCCATCATCGGCCCCGACAACAGCCTCGAGAACTACATGGCCGGCACCCCCTTCCCGCAGGAGGAGATCGACTGCAAGGGCGACCCGCAGGCCGGCGCGAAGTGGATCTGGAACTTCGACTATCAGTGGGACGGCGACGGGGCGCGCACCAGCTTCTTCTACTCCTATTGGGACCGCGGCGAGCAGCTCCCCCTCTACTACGAGGGCACGGCCAAGACCGTGAAGCTCGCCAACCGCGTCGAGACCGAGTACCTCGACGAGAACGGCGGCGACATCTTCCGCGGCGAGAAGCGCAAGAACGCGTTCGGCGTGCAGGTCGACGCTCCCTTCGACGCCCGCGGCATAATGCTGATCTCCTACCGCTACAAGTCGGCGGACCGGCCGCGCAACGACGCCAAGAACGACGATACCTGGGTCTACGTGCCCACCCTTCGCCGCGTGCGCCGTATCTCCACCGCCCAGCGCACCGACGCCGTGTCGGGCACCGACTTCACCTTCGACGACCTGCGCAGCTTCGCCGGCATCCCGCCCCAGTACGAGTGGCAGTGCCTCGGCGAGATGAAGATGATCGCGCCCTTCAATACCCAGGTGAAGGCCTATCCCTACGAGAAGGAGCACAACTTCGGCCCCTACGGCCTGTCCTTCGCCGACGATGCCTGGGAGCTGCGCGACGTGGTGGTGCTGCGGATGATCCCGAAGAACGCGGATCACCCCTACCACCACAAGGACATCTACATCGACAAGCAGACGCTCACGGCGCTCTACTCCTTCGCCTACGACCAGAAGGAGGAGCTGTGGAAGATCATCACGCACAACAAGCGCTGGTCGGAGGACACGGGCCTCACCGGCGAGTGGTACCCGGGCTGGGCCGGCGTTCCGGAGCCGCGCGACCTGCGCTACGTGAGCGACATCATCGTGAACGTCCAGACGGGAACCGGGAACCGGATCGAGTTCTGGGACTCCGACGGCACCCCTCTCAAGAGCAAGGGCAAGATCCGCCGCTACATCGACGTGGGTCGCCTGACCAAGGGCCGCTGAGGGCTTCGTACGGCGTAGACGAGGGCCGGGACGCGGAGTGGCGTCCCGGCCCCTTCGTTTGGGCCGTCGCCCGCGCTGGGCGGGGCCCGGAGGAGCGGCGATCATGAGGGGACGGAGCCTGCTCGCCGTCGGAGCTGCCCTCGCCCTCGGCGCCTGGCCCTCCGGCTGCAGCGCGAACGGTCCGGAGGCGCGCAAGGAGACGGAGACGCTGGACGACTTCACCGCTGCCCGCGAGCGCATGGTCCGCGATCAGATCGAGGCGCGCGGGGTGCGAGACCCCCGGGTGCTGGCTGCCCTGCGCAAGGTGCCGCGCCACGAGCTCGTGCCCGAGGCGCAGCGGCCCTACGCCTACGAAGACCGACCCCTGCCGATCGGTCACGGGCAGACGATCTCACAGCCCTACATCGTGGCGGTGATGACCGAGCACCTCGACCTCCAGGGCGACGAGCGCGTGCTCGAGGTCGGCACGGGATCCGGCTATCAGGCAGCGGTGCTCGCCGAGCTGGCGGAGGAGGTGTACTCGATCGAGATCGTCGAGCCGCTCGCCGAGCGGGCCGGCAAGGACCTGGCGCGACTGGGCTACCCGAAGGTCGAGGTCCGCCACGGCGACGGCTACCGAGGCTGGCCCGAGCGGGCCCCCTTCGACGCGATCGTCGTCACGGCCGCGCCCGACCACGTGCCGCAGCCGCTCGTGGAGCAGCTCGCCGTGGGCGGGCGGCTCGTGATCCCGGTGGGACGCTGGGCACAGGACCTGCTGCTCGTCACCCGCGACGCCGAAGGCGTCCACGAGAAGCGCCTGATCGGCGTCCGCTTCGTACCGATGACCGGCGAGGCGGAGCGCCAGTGACGGGTGCTGGCGGGCTCCACTGACGGCCGCGTTCGAGCGTCAGGAGTGACCCCCAACTATCTTCCCGACGCCCCACCAGGATCGGAGGCTCCATGGGCGACTGGCTGCGCAACCTCTTCGCCGGGCGTCCCCTCTGGATGAACGCCATGATGGTGTTCTCGGGCTACATGGCCTTCGTCTACTGCCCCTGGGACGTGCTCGTGAAGCCCGCCGCGGTCGACGAGGAGGTGTGGTTCGGCATCCGGTTCCACGGCGGCTGGGCCAAGGCCGGCGGCCTGCTGCACTGGGTGGTGTACGCGGCCTTGGCCTACGGCTTCCGCCACATGCGTGCGTGGATGTTCCCCTGGGCGGCGCTGTACGTCGGCCAGATCGCCTTCTCGATGCTGGTCTGGAACTGGATCTACGTGGGGGGCTTCCTGGGCTTCCTGCTGGGCCTGATCGCCGTGGTGCCCTTCGGCTTCGCGGCGCTCGCGCTCTGGAACGCGCGTCCGCTCTTCGAGGGCGAGGGGCCGAGGCTGCGCGAGCGCTACGGCGACTGGGCGCTCGTCACCGGCGCCTCGGCCGGCATCGGGGCGGAGTTCGCCCGTGCTCTCGCGCGCGACGGCATGTCGGTGGTGCTCACGGCCCGACGCGCGGAGCGGCTGCGCGAGCTCGCCTCCGAGCTCGAGAAGAACCACGGGGTATCCACGCGCGTCGTGCAGGCCGACCTCGCCGAGCCCGGCGCGGCCGAGCGCGTCGCCGAGGCCGTGGAGGACCTCGAGCTCGGCGTGCTGGTGAACAACGCCGGCTTCGGCGCCTCCGGCCGCTTCGACCGCCTGGACGTCGATCGCATGCGCGAGATGGTGCAGGTGAACTGCCTGGTGCCGCTGGTGCTCACGAAACGGGTGCTGCCCGGCATGCTGCAGCGGGGCCGCGGCGCCGTGGTGATCACGGGCTCGGTGTCGGGCCGCCAGCCCCTCCCCCTGCACGGCCTCTACAGCGCCACCAAGGCCTTCGACCTCTTCCTCGGCGAGTCGCTGGCCGTGGAGCTCGAGGACCTGGGGATCGACGTCCTCGTGCTCGAGCCGGGCTCCACCGAGACCGAGTTCCAGGAGGTGGCCGGCCACATCGCCCACCCCGGCGAGCCCGCCTACCAGGTGGTCGGCGTGGCCCTGGACGCGCTGGGTCGCCAGCCCTCGGTGGTGTCGGGTTGGTGGAACTGGCTGCGGGCGAACCTGGTGGTGCGCCTGCTGCCGCGCTCGCTCGTGGTGTACCTGGCCCGCGACTTCATGGCCGGGCAGACCCCCGCCGAGATGCGCTGAGGAGAGGCAGCCCCGCCATGGCCCGACGCTACTGGCTCGCGAAGTCCGAGCCCTTCAAGTACTCCTGGGACGACCTGGTGAAGGACGGCTCCACCTACTGGGACGGCGTCCGCAACGCCCAGGCCCGCAACAACCTGGCCGCCATGAAGAAGGGCGACCTGGTGCTCTACTACCACTCGAACGAGGGAAAGGAGGTGGTGGGCGTCGCCCGGGTCACCCGCGAGGCCTACCCCGATCCCACCACCGACGACGAGCGCTGGGTGGTGGTCGACGTGGTCCCGCACTCGCCGCTGCCCAGCCCCGTGACCCTCGCCGACATCAAGGCCGACGCGAAGCTCCGGGACATCGCGCTGGTGAAGCAGTCGCGCCTGTCCGTGATGCCCATCGACAAGCCCGCCTTCGACCGCATCGTCAAGAAGGGTGGCGCCAGGCTCTAGCCGCTACTCCGTCGGACGACCCTCGAGGAGCGCCTTCAGGTTCGCGCTCATGATGCGGCGCACGTCGGGCTCCGGCATGCCTTCGAGCTCGTGGATGAAGTCGAGGGGGTTGGCGAGGCCCTCGGGGTGGGGGTAGTCGGAGCCGAAGAGGACGTGGCCGACGCCGATGCGCTCGGCGAGGCGCGCGATGGGCTCTTCGTAGTAGGGGGACACGTAGACGTGGCGCCGGAAGGTCTCGACCGGCGGCTCGTGGAAGTCCTTCGGGACCTGGCCGTAGACGTGCTCGAAGGTCTGCAGCAGGGGCTCGACCCAGGTGGAGCCGTTCTCGATGCTGGCGACGCGCAGCGTCGGGTGCCGGGCGAAGACGCCGTGGCAGATCAGCGCCGCCATCGAGTCGGCGATCGCGCGGCCGCCGGCGTGGCTGCAGAGCCGGAAGGCGCTCTGCTCGAAGGGCCGGAACTCGCCGCCGCCCTCCCAGAGGTTCACGAGGTCCGAGTAGGGCCCGCCGTCGCCCGAGTGGAGCGTGACGAAGATGCCCGCCTCCGCGACGCGCGCCCAGAAGGGGTCGAAGTCCGGCAGACCGAAGGAGCGGCTGTGGCGATAGCCCGCGACCGGCGCGGGCCGGATCCCCACCGCCCGCGCGCCGCGCTCGAGCACCCACTCGAGCTCGGCCACCGCGGCGTCGACGTCCATCAGCGAGACGAAGGGCACCGCGAAGAGGCGCTCCTCGCGATGGAAGCCCCACTCGTCGTGCATCCACTGGTTGAGCGAGTGGAAGATGGCGCCGACGAGCTCGTGGTCGTAGCTGAGGTTGCCCTCCACCGCGCTCGCCAGCGTGGGGAAGACGAGGGTGGCGTGCAGACCCTGCTCGTCCATCAGCTCCAGACGGGCCTTGCCGTTGCGGTAGGCGTCGATGCAGCGGATCGGCTCTCCCGTGAGCTCGCGCATGGAGAGGCCCTCGGTGTTCGTGCCGCGGTACCACCTCTCGTGCGCACCGGGGGCGCCGAGCACCTCGAAGGTGGGGTTCGGGATGTAGTCCGAGATCCTCCCGCCCACCGCCAGCTTGGTGCGGCCGTCGACCTCGACGTAGCGGAAGTCCTTGCGCCACTTCTTCGGGAGGCTCCCGACCATGGCCTCGGGGGTCTCGTACAGGTGGTTGTCGGCGTCGTAGACGGGGTAGTCGAGCGTCATGGCGGCACTCCGGGGGTCCACCCCCACGGTGCCAGAAGTGGGCCCCGATGAAAAGACAGCGGCTCCGGCTGCTCGCCGGCGGCTCGACGAGCCGGGTCGCGCGGCCACCACGCCGCCGCGGCGCCTTGGCGCGCGCCCCTCAGCGCAGGTAGGCGGAGGCCAGGGCGTCCGCGTACTCGTTCCAGCGGGAGCCGTCGTGCGCCTTGATCCACCGGAGCTTCACCCCGGGCCGCGCCGCCGCCAGGGCGTAGAGCTCCTTCACGAGCTCGAGGTTGGCAATCGGGCCGCTCTTGCGTCGCCAGCCGCGCTTCTCCCAGCCGGCCGCCCACTCGTTGACGGTCTTGACGCAGAGCTGGCTGTCGGAGTGCACCGTGATCACGGCATCCTCCGGCAGCGCGCGGTAGGCCTGGATCAGGGCCGTCAGCTCCATGCGATTGTTGGTGGTCGAGCCGTCGACGCCGGATCCCTCGCGGACCACCCGGTCGTCCTCGACCCAGACGAAGCCCCAGCCGCCCGGGCCGGGGTTTCCCTCACAGGATCCATCCGTAAAAACACCGGTCTTCGGCCCGGCGGTATAGCGGCGCAGCACTTCCTCGGGCGACAGCAGCTCTTCGTGGGCCACGGGCTCCAAGGTGGGGAATCGGGCGCAGGCCTTCAAGGACTGAGGGATTAAACCCACTCCCGATGCCGGAAACACTCATGCGAATGGCAGCGTTCGGCCGATTGACTCTGGGGGACGCCCAGCAGACCTTCTCTTCGTGGGGGGTCGCTCCAACGTGGGGTATCGGCCATGACCACTCACCGCGTCGTCGCGTTCTCGATCGCCCTCTCGCTCTTCGTTGCGTTTCCCTCCCACGGTCAGGAATCGGTGATCGAGTTCTCCGATTCCTTCTTCGACACGAGCAGCGCGACCCAATCGCCCTGGCTGCTCTCCGGCCTCGGCAGTACGAGCGTTCTGCCCTCCTGCATCACACTCCCGAGCGACGAGCCGGAGCTGCAACTTCCATCGCAGAACAACACCTGTGCCGGATCCGCCGCGAGCAGCTCCGATGGCGACGGCCGTTCCCTGGAAGCCCGATCCCTGATCATCGTCACACCGTTCCGGAGCGTGGTCGGGACGGTCGCCATCGACGCTCCCTACGACCCGTCCCTGGACGGCCTCCTGCGTGGGGTCCGGATCCGCTTCAAGTTCCTGCACGGGGGGAGCAACAGCGGGACGCCGGTGAACGCGCTCGAGATCCGCGCGCTCGTGCTCCAGCGGCAGGCCGACGGCTCGGCGAAGTTCTACGTGTCGACCGGAACCGCGCGGCGGAAGTCGCGCTCGAACGTGACCGCCTACTCGACCTTCGACGAGCTGCTGACGGAGCAGGACTTCGGCGAGCTGCTGGCGCCCGGCTTCGCGTTCGTCGACGAGCTGTCGCCCCCCGACTTCGCCGGCGGCGGACCGGTCTACTTCGGCTTCGCCGTGGACCTGGGCTGGGACCAGGCGCTCGGCGGTCCGCCCACCACGCCCTTCACCCTCCGCTCCTTCTTCGTCGACGCCTTCTCCTTCGAGCTCGACTCCGACTTCGACGGCGTGCCCGACTTCCGAGACAACTGTACGCTCGACCCCAACGTCGACCAGATCGACCTCGACTTCGACGGCTTCGGAGACGAGTGCGACGCCGACTGCACGCAGGACGGGTTCACCGGTGTCGCGGACTTCTTCCAGTGGAGCTTCTGTCAGCGTCGGCCCGACTGCGGCTGCGACCTGTCGGGCGACGGCCTCAACAACAGCATCGACATCATCCCGATGTCGCTGCGCTGGGGCCGCGACGTCGGCCCGAGCGGCCTGGTGCCTCAGCCGTAGCGATCGAGGAAGGCCCGGCGCCAGTCGTCGTAGCGTCCGGCCAGGATCGCCTCCCGCGCGTCCCGCACGAGGCGCTGGTAGAAGCGCACGTTGTGGACCGAGGTGAGGACCGCCGACAGGATCTCGTTCGCCGCGAAGAGGTGGTGGAGGTACGCGCGCGAGAAGCCTCCGGCGCAGGCGAGGCAGTCGCACGACGTGTCGATGGGGTAGGCGTCCCGCCGGTAGCGGCGGTTCGTGAGACGGATCCGGCCGCGCACGGTGAACGCGGTTCCGCTCCGCGCGTAGCGGGTGGGGATCACGCAGTCGAACATGTCCATGCCGTAGCCGATGGCCGCGAGCAGGTCTTCGGGGAGCCCGACGCCCATCAGGTAGCGGGGGCGGTCCTCCGGAAGGAGCGGCGCGGTGGCCTCGGTCACCCGGCACAGGAGCTCGTGTCCCTCGCCCACCGACACGCCGCCGATCGCGTAGCCGGGCAGGTCGAAGGCCGTGACCGACGCGGCGCAGGAGCGGCGCAGGTCGAGGTCGACGCCCCCCTGCACGATGCCGAAGAGGGCCTGCTCCCGGTTCTCGTGGGCCTTCACGCAGCGCTCGAGCCAGGCGAGGGTGCGACGCACCCCGTCGCGCACCACGCCCGGCTCGGCCGGGAAGGGCGTGCACTCGTCGAAGGCCATGATGATGTCGGCGCCGAGCGCGTTCTGGATCTCGATGGAGCGCTCGGGCCCGAGCTCCATCGTCGAGCCATCCACCTCGTTCTTGAAGCGCACGCCCCCGTCGTCGATCTCCACCCCGGGCAGCGAGAAGACCTGGAAGCCCCCGCTGTCGGTGAGGATGGGGCCCTCCCAACGCATGAAGTCGTGCAGCCCGCCCAGCTTGTGCACCAGGCCTTCACCCGGCCGCAGCGCCAGGTGATAGGTGTTGGCGAGCACGACCTCGGCGCCGGTGCTGCGCACCTGGTCGGGCGTGAGCGCCTTGACCGCCGCGTGGGTGCCCACGGGCATGAAGGCCGGCGTGTGGATGGGGCCGTGCGGCGTGCTGAAGCGGCCGGCCCGCGCGGCGCCCGAGCGGGCGTCGAGTCGGAAGCGGAAGGCCCCGGACACGGGCTACGGCTGGAGCCGCCGGGAGTGCCCGGGCACGCGGTCTACCGGTAGGTGCTGCGCTCTCCGCCGCTGCGGCGCAGCCGGACCCGGCGCAGCTTGGCCTTCCGCTTGGCGTTGGAGCGGGCCGACTTGCCGCGCTTGCGGTGCGGGAGGGGCTTGGCCTTCTTCACGGGTCTCTCCGGGTCCCCTGGAACGGGGCGCGGAAGGTAGCGAAAGCCGCCTCGGGTTCCAGCCGAGCCGGTGGCGAGGGGAGCGATGCGGCTAGACTGGGAGCATGCCGAGCCCCCAGGAGCGACTTGCCGATTTCGACCTGAACGAGGACCAGCGGCTGGTCCGGAAGACGGTGCGCGAGTTCGCCGAGAAGGAGATCCTGCCGCACGTCGAGCGCTACGAGCGCGAGGAGCGCTATCCCACCGAGCTGATCGCCAAGCTCCCCGCGCTGGGGCTCATGGGGCCCATGATCCCGGAGGCGTACGGCGGCTCCTTCAGCGACGTCACCACCTACGGGATCATCTGCGAGGAGCTGGCCCGGGTCGACTGGGTGGTGGCCTCGGTGGTGTCGGTCGCCAACTCGCTGCTCGCCGGCTCGATCCTGCACTTCGGCAGCGAGGCCCAGAAGGAGCGCTGGCTGCCCGCGCTGGCGTCGGGGGACTGCCTGGGCTCCGCCTGCCTCACCGAGCCCGGAGGCGGCACCGACCTCGGCAACCTCCAGACCCGGGCGACCCGCGTCGACGGCGGCTGGCGCCTCGACGGCACGAAGGTCTTCATCTCCCACGCGGCCCACGCGGGTCTGTTCTTCGTGGTCGCCAGCATCGACCTGGCGAAGAAGCACAAGGGCGTCACCGCCTTCCTGGTCGATCCGAAGGTGACCGACGGCGTCCACATCGGCGAGTTCCCGATGCGCACGCTCAAGCGCGACAACCTGGCCGAGGTGCACTTCGACGGCGCCTTCGTGCCCGACGACGCGCTGCTCGGCGAGCCGGGCGGTGGCTTTCCGGTGCTGGGCTCGGCCCTCGACATGGGGCGCTACTCGGTGGCCGCGCGCGGCGTCGGCCAGTCGCAGCGCTGCATCGACCTGGCCGTGGCCTATGCCGCGGAGCGCGAGGCCTTCGGGCAGAAGATCGGCGAGTTCCAGATGATCCAGCAGAAGATCGCCGACATGGTGTGCCGCACGGAGGGCGCGCGGGGCGTGGTGTACCGGCTGGGCCGCATGAAGGACGCCGGGGTCGACCGCGCGACCATGGAGTCGTCGCTGGCCAAGCTGATGGCGAGCGAGGCCGCCACCCACAACGCCCTCGACGCGATCCAGGTGCACGGCGGCTACGGCGTGTGCGCCGAGTACGAGGTGGGCCGGCTCCTGCTCGAGGCGAAGGCGCTCGAGTTCGGTGAGGGCACGAGCGAGCTGCACCGCAAGCTCATCGCCGAGTACGCGCTCGGGATCCGGCAGCAGTAGGCGGGACCGTTGGGCGACGCGAAGCGAGAGGAGCTGCTGGAGCTGATCCTGGCCGTCTCCTTCCGCCGCGAGCGGGTGGTGCTCTCGAGCGGCCGGGAGAGCGACTTCTACCTCGACCTGCGCCAGACGCTGATGCGACCGCGGGGGGTGGCGCTGGCCGGCGAGCTCGTGTGCGAGCGGCTGGCGGCGGGCCCGCCGGTCGACGCGGTGGGCGGCATGGCGGTGGGGGCGGTGCCGCTGGTGGCCGCGGTGCTCGCCGCTGCGGCGGCCCGCGAGGCCGCGACCCCGCTGCTCGGCTTCTTCGTCCGCAAGGAGACCAAGAAGCACGGCCTCGGGCGCCGCATCGAGGGCGGCTTCGAGCCCGGACAGCGCGTGGCCCTGCTCGAGGACACCGTGACCACCGGGGGCTCCACCCTGGAGGCCCTCGACGCGGTGGAGGAGGCGGGGGGCAAGGTCGCCCGGGTGCTCTGCCTGGTGGATCGGGGCGAGGGCGCCGCGGACGCCTTCGCCGGGCGAGGCCTCGCCCTCGAGGCACTCTTCACGAGGGCCGACCTCCCGGTATGATCCGGTCTCGGGAGGCTCCGAAATGCATCTGAACCTGGGCTCGATTCTCCAGGGCAGCGCCGACCAGCGCCCCGATCACGTGGCGCTGCGGTTGGGCGAGCGCGAGATCAGCTACCGCGAGCTCGACCGCGCGGCCCGCGGCGTGGCGAAGGCGCTGCGCGCCAGGGGCCTCGAGCCCGGCGACCGGGTGGCGCTCATGATCCCCAACGTCCCGGAGTTCACCATCGCCTACTTCGGGATCCTCTACGCCGGCTGCACCGTGGTGCCCCTCAACGTGCTGCTGTCGGCGCCCGAGGTGGCCTACCACCTCGAGGACTCCGGCGCGAGGCTCCTCTTCTTCCACCCGCTCTTCGAGGCGCCCGCCCGGGAGGGCGCCGTGCAGGCCGGCGCCACCGCGATCGTCGCCGGGGGCGAGGGCGACGAGACGCTGGCCACGCTCGCCGCCGGTGAGCCCCAGAGCGGGCTGCACGCCACCAGCCCCGTCGACACCGCGGTGATCCTCTATACCTCGGGCACCACCGGCAAGCCGAAGGGAGCCGAGCTCACGCACTC
>JAAUXZ010148229.1_pt1 | contig 18150 bp, 18 predicted proteins | sample 7278131 | NCBI WGS metagenome assembly JAAUXZ01 (sample SAMN14350119, study PRJNA611818) | marine sediment metagenome | isolation source: surface marine sediment (3m) | place: French Polynesia: Moorea | collected 2018-08 | reverse complement strand
TCGAACACCTGATCCAGTTCCTCGGTCTCCAGTGGTATCGGCGGCGGGTTGAGCCAGACATAGCGCCGGCCATGCCTCTGCACCAGGGCCCGGGCATTGCCGGGATTGGTTTCCAGGTGAAACACACGCGAGGTATGCGCATACAGCGGTTTACTGTTGCTCACCTGTTCGAAGCTGGGGATCTTGATCACCGTGTTAGCACGCTCCAGTTGCGATGGCTTCAACTTGAAATCGATCTTGATCTCGGTTTCAGCATCAGCCTGGTCCTGACAGGCTTTGCTTGCTTCCTGGTAGGGGCTGGCGATCTGTTCGATCATGCCCGGTTTATCGATGCGGGTGGAATTGATTACCGACCAGTCAGAGGGAATATGGTCGATCATATAAGCGGTGCCGCGAATATCGGTTATCTGTTCGATGCGTTCATTGGCGGCCAGGCGATGTGCCAGCTCGACCAGGGCCCGTTCGGCATTACCGTACAGCAGGATATCCGCCTGCGAATCGACCAGCACGGAACGCCTGATCTCATCACTCCAGTAATCGTAATGGGCGATACGGCGCAGGCTGGCCTCGATCCCGCCGATCACGATCGACGCATTGGCGAATACCCGTCGAATCAGTTGACTGTAAACGATCACCGCCCGGTCTGGACGTTGACCGGCTACCCCATCGGGGGTGTAGGCATCATCACTGCGGATCTTGCGATCCGAGGTATAGTGATTGACCAGCGAATCCATGTTACCGGCGGTGACCCCGAAGAACAGATTGGGTTTACCCAGCTCGGTGAAGCTGGATGGATCGTTCCAGTCCGGTTGCGCCAGGATCCCCACGCGAAAACCCTGCGCCTCCAGCAGGCGACCGACGACGGCCATACCGAAGCTGGGATGATCGATATAGGCATCACCGGTAACCAGGATAATGTCGCAACTATCCCAGCCGAGCGCATCCATTTCGGCACGGGTCATCGGCAATTCCTCGGCAGTACCGAAGCGTTCGGCCCAGAACTTGCGATAGGAGAACAGATTTTTAGGCTGTGGTTGAATCATTGCTGGCTATGGTCGGAATCGTCATGATCGGCTTGATCCTTGCGCATTATAGCGACATTGAGGATAAAATTGGCTTGTCCGCTATCGGGTTAAAGATGCCATGGGTTGGATAATGTGCCATCATTAGTCCTGTCGGGGGTATTACCTGGCGTAGCGTTTACGCTGAAATACCACCTAAATTCAACAGCTTGAGAACGATTGTTGGCAAAACCCATCATTTTTTCGATCATTGAGTCACCCATGCATCCGAACCTGAGCAGTATGTTGCATGATCTCGGCTATCAGGAACTGCAGTTTGGCTCGGTCAGGAAAGCGATCAGTGGCCTGAAGAAACATAAGCCGGAGGTCATCGTTGCCGATTTTCTCTACGCTTACGCAACCAATTACGACAGTAATCACATCAGTAACCTGGATTCATTCCTGATCTCATTGAATAAACTTGCCAATCATTCGCCGAAAATTATTTTCCTGGCAGAGAAGAATGAACTCAAATATGTCGATGAACTGGCCCAACAATATGGTCAGTATTTGGGAGAATTTGTCGCCTTGCCTTATCAGGCGTCCAGCATTCAGATCAGGAATGTGCTGGCATGATCGGACAACCCAGCCGCTGACCATGGATAAAACATCGCCGTGTTCAGTCAACCAATTGATCCATGATTAATCGATGAAAGTCGATTACTATGCTTCACTTTATACTGTGCTGACAGCTTGAAATACAAACCTTGCCCCTGACCTAATTAGCAATATGACCCTGCTTTTTGTTTACCTCGCGATTGCCATCGGCGTCTCTTTTATGTGCTCGATTCTGGAGGCGGTGTTGCTGTCGATTACCCCAAGCCATGTCGAGAATCTTTCCACCACGCGTCCGCGCGCCAGCGCCCGCATTACCCGGGTCCGTGAACGGCTCGATGAATCACTGGCAGCCATCCTGATCCTGAATACCTTTGCCCATACCATGGGTGCCGCCGGGGTGGGTTCCCAGGCCCTACAGATATTTGGCCAGCAATGGGAGACGCTGATCGCGGTGCTGTTAACCCTGGCGATATTGTATTTTTCCGAGATCATTCCCAAGACCCTCGGCGCAACCTTCTGGCGGCCGTTGGCGATACCCTGCTCGGTATTGATCAGCTGGTTGGTGAAACTGGTATACCCGCTGGTATGGCTGGCCACGCGCCTGACCCGCATGTTCAAGAAGGGTCGCGAAAACGAAGTGACTCGCGAAGAAATCATCGCCATGGCATCGCTCGGGCACAAAGATGGTACCCTGTTCTCGCAGGAGAATGAATACCTTTCCAATGTATTGTCATTGCGTGAAATTCTGACCGAGGAGGTACTAACGCCACGAACCGTGGTACATATGCTGGCGCAGGATATGAGCGTCAGCGAAGCCCTGGAGATTACCGAGACCAAGCGTTTCTCACGGATGCCGATCTATGGCAAGGACATCGACGATATCACGGGTAAGGTGCTGAGAGTGGATCTATACGAGGCCGAGCGCGAGGGGCATGGTGCGGACCCGGTCGCGAATTATGCCAAGTCAATCCAGCGGGTGTCGGAAAAGCTGCCGGTGCAGCATCTGCTGGATAAGTTCATCAAGAACCGGGCGCATCTTTTCCTGGTCGAGGATGAGTTCGGCCAGACTGCTGGTATCGTGACCCTGGAAGATGCGATCGAAACCCTGCTCGGACGCGAGATTGTCGACGAGAGTGACCAGGTGGCGGATATGCAGGAGCTTGCGCGGGATAAATACCGCGCTCGTTTACGCGCAATCAAGCACCGGGACGCGTCCGCTGACGACGCTTAGGTCGGTAAACTCTCAGTTTGCTTCAGAGTCCGATTCAACCAGCACTTCTTCCAGCTTCAACCCGGTTAAATTGTGCACACTGCGCCAGATGAAATAAAAGATGGCGAGCATCATCACCATCGATGGGATGGCTATGACCGGGTAGCTGATCAGGGTCAGGCGACCGAGTTCCTCATTAAACATGGCACTGCCGCTGGGACTGGTAACGATCCAGGTTGCCAGCAGGTAGTTCATCACCGCGGAAAAGAAAAAAGTACCGCTCAGAAAATAGGTGGCATTCAGCAGCCGGGTTTCAAAAATCTCGTTATGGCCACGTTCATTCAATATCCGCGAAATCTTGTCGGTATTCAGGATCGCCGGGTTAAACAACAGTTTCTTTATCAACGGGTAGCGCAGTTGGGCCGAGATCATGAGGCCGATACCCAGGATTGCCGGGATCGCCGCTTCCTTGACCGCTAGCCACTCGGTATCCAGTTGCAACAGGCCGATGCCACCGGTCAGCAAAACACTGATCAAACCCAATAGGGCAATGTAGTTGGTGATCTTGTAACGGATCAGTTCATACAGACCCAGGCTGATCGGAAATGCCAGGGCGACGACCAGGGCCATGGTTGCGCCCAGGTTTTCATCACCACTGAATTTCATCAGGATGATCGAAGGAATGACAATGCTCAGTAGCAGATCGATCAGGGGGCGGGGTTTGCGTGTCATAGCTTGAACTGGTTGTAAGTTTATAGGGTGGAGTCCTGAATCTGCTCAGTGACATCCTCGGCAGATTGCTGTTGCAGGGCATCGTCCGCGGTCTTCTCTGATCAGGGTGGATAGTCTAGTTTTGTTCATGATAAATGCAAGCTCCATTAACCAAATCGCGTTTGATTGCTTAGATCACCAATATAGAGCTGGATAATCACTAATAAAATCGAATATTTGGCTTATATGATTCGGAATATTCGAAGTATTATCGGTCGTTTTGAAACCGCATCGGGCAGGGCTGGTCGTTGGCATTAACCGGCGGCCGTTCAACTCAACATTGAACGGCCGCGGTTAAGTGCTGATTCAGAGTCGCATCAAGCAGGCTCAAGCGCTGGCCTGATCTTTCGGTTTGTCACTGGTGGCAGCGGTTTGCTCGCTTATCTTTTGTTGAGCGGGCTCGGCTGGCTTTGGTTTTGCAGCTTCTGCCTGGGAACCGGTTGTATCCTGCCGGGGCGGGCGCTTGTCATCTTTCGCCTGTTCAGTTTTTGGCTTGTCGGCGGTGGCCGGTTTCGATGCTGGCTCGGATTGGGCCTTTTGCGCTGCTGCCGGTTTCGCTTTGCTATCCGAATTGGCCGATGCGGATGTCTGCGCAGGCTTGCTATCGGTCTTCGCCTGATTATTCGGCTTGCTATCAGCCGGGGCTGAAGCCGATGGCTGCGATTTAGCCTGCTGATTATCCTTGCCAGCCTTTTGCGGCGCGGATGAATCAGCTTCAGGCTTGCCACCGGCAGTCACCTTATCCACCTGCTCCGGTTTGCTGCCGCGCTGGGGTCTTTTATCACCGCGTGCCTCGTTCGCTTGCTTTTGCTCCTTGTTGTCGCGGGTCTGGGCCTGATCGGTACGCGGCTTACCCTGATTACGACGGCCCGAGCCACGACTACGTGAACGTCCGCCGGAACCTTTAGCCGACTTGCGACCATCGCCTCTTTCCTGTTGGGTTTTCTGTTCCCGGTCCGGGCTGGCCTTTTGTCCGCCGTCATCCGCGCGCTGTTTACCACGCTGCGACCGGCTGCGACCACGACCCTGACCCTGGGAAGAACGCGCCTGCTTGCGCCCGGATCCGCGACGGCTGCGACTCTGGCTGCTGCGTGGCTCCGGTTTCTTCTCTTGTTCCTGCTCTTCCTTCGGACCCAGTAACACGTTAACCAATTTGCTCAGCAGTCCGGCTTCCTTCTTCTCCACCGGTAACGGTGCCTGTGGTTTTGGTGCCGGCGGCTGGATCGTCTGCACTGCAGCCTGTTGTGCCGGTTGTGGCGCCGAGGCCTTGGTCTCAGGAGTGTAAGCCGGGGTTTCTTCAGAGGTCATCTCGTAGGAACTCTTGAAGCTCGATTCATGGCGCAGGGTGTCGGATTCGCGGATACGCTCGATATGGAAATGCGGTGTCTCCAGGCTTGGATCGGGAACGATCACGCAATGCACGCTGTTGCGATCCTCGATCCCGGCGATCTTGTCGCGTTTCTCATTCAGCAGGTAGGTCGCACACTCCACCGGCAACTTGGCGAGGATACGGCCGGTGTTTTCTTTCAACGCCTCTTCCTCGAGCAGACGCAGGACCGATAATGATAGGGACTCGACGTCACGGATGGTGCCCTGACCCTGGCAGCGCGGGCATACTATCTGGCTGGATTCACCCAGCGATGGGCGCAGGCGTTGGCGTGACATTTCGAGCAGGCCGAAGCGGGATATCCGTCCGATCTGTACTCGCGCCCGGTCCTCGTAAACCGCCTTGCGCAGGCGTTGCTCGACCTCGCGCTGGTTCTTGTTTTTCATCATGTCGATGAAATCGATGACCAGCAGGCCGCCGAGATCACGGATACGCAACTGGCGGGCGATTTCGTCGGCTGCCTCGAGGTTGGTATTGAGTGCAGTTTCCTCGATGTCACTGCCCTTGGTGGCACGTGCCGAGTTAATGTCGATCGAGGTCAGTGCCTCGGTATGATCGATGACGATCGCGCCGCCGGAGGGCAGGGTGACCTCGCGGGTAAAGGCCGATTCGATCTGGTTTTCAATCTGGAACCGATTGAACAATGGCAGTTTGTCATCGAACTTTTTCAGCTTGTTGATCGCATTCGGCATGACCATCGACATGAATTCATGTGCCCGGTCGTAGGCGTTCTGTGAATCGATCAGGATCTCGCCGACATCCGATTTGTAATGGTCACGCAAGGCGCGGATAACGATGTCGCTTTCCTGGTAGATCAGGAAGGGCGCTTCACGCTCCTCGGCCGCTTTCTCGATGGCGTCCCATAATTGGACCAGGTAGTCCAGGTCCCATTGCATCTCCTCGGTACTGCGGCCAACGCCAGCGGTGCGGGCAATGACGCCCATGCCCTTGGGCATATCGAGTTCGGCCATGACCTGACGCACCTGCTCGCGGTCCTCGCCCTCGATGCGGCGTGATACGCCGCCGGCGCGTGGATTTTGCGGCATCGCGACCAGGAAGCGTCCGGCCAGGCTGATGAAACTGGTTAGCGCAGCACCCTTGTTGCCGCGTTCCTCTTTTTCTACCTGGACGATGATCTGCTGGCCGACCTTGATCGCATCCTTGACGTTGTAGCGGCCATCTTGACCTTTCGCGTTATCGGCGAAATATTCCCGCGAGATTTCCTTGAAGGGCAGGAAGCCATGCCGTTCCGCGCCGTAATTGATAAATGCGGCTTCGAGACTGGGTTCGATGCGGGTGATGACACCCTTATAGATATTGGATTTTTTCTGCTCGCGAGAGGGTACTTCGATATCGAGATCGTATAAAAGCTGGCCACTGACCATGGCCACGCGAAGTTCTTCTGCCTGAGTGGCATTGATAAGAATTCTTTTCATTGAAATTTTTGCCTTGAGTAAGTCGCAAGGCACAGGCACTTCGTTGTTGTCTTACATTGAGCGTTCGTCTGGCCGGTAATTGGACACGGCTAGACGCTGGTACAAGCGCGATTCTGGCGTTGATGAGTTGCTCGATGAACAGATTGATTATAAGAAGACTGTACATTGCGTTTCGGTTAAACTACGGTCCGTCACTGCGGTGATCTGAGACCTTATAATTCGGACAGGTGAGGGTTAACCTGTTCCGTAAAAACTATGTGTGGGGCCTTTGTAAATGTGCCTGAAGTCCACAATCTGCCAAATATATCAATACTTTACGTTCACTGCAATCGTTTGAAACAAAAACCTTCGGACTACTCCAACGTTCAATTTGTCGAGATCGGTGAGAACCAGAGCGGACAACGCCTGGATAATTTTTTGCTGAAGACCCTGAAGTCGTTACCGCGCACCCGTTTGTACCGGATCATTCGCAAGGGTGAGGTGCGGGTGAACAAAAAACGGGTCAAGCCGGAGTACAAGCTGCGGGTCGCTGACGTGGTCAGAATTCCGCCGATCAGGATCGACAACCAACAACCGTCTGCGCCAAAAATTCCCCAGGGATTGATAGATCAGCTGGAACAGCAGATCCTGTTTGAAAATCATGCCATCATCATCCTTGACAAGCCCGCGGGACTGGCCGTGCATTCCGGCTCGGGGGTGAGTTACGGCGCCATCGATGCAATGCGCCTGCTGCGTCAGCAAACTGACATTGAGTTGGTACATCGTCTCGATCGCGACACCAGTGGATGCCTGATGTTTGCCAAGCACCGGCAAAGCCTGTTGGAGATGCAGCGTTTGCTGCAGAGCAATGAGATCGGCAAAACCTACCAGGCGGTCGTCAAAGGGCACTGGGATCGGTCTTGCCGGATGATCGATCTGCCGCTGCTGCGCCAGACCATGCCCAATGGCGAACGCCGGGTTTATGTCGATGCCAACGGCCAGCCGGCGCAGACGGAAATCGTCGGCGTTGAGCATGCCCTGGTTGAGGGTATTGAATTCAGTGTACTGACGATCAGGCTGTTAACCGGCCGCACTCACCAGATCCGCGTGCATTGCCAGTCGCAACAGCATCAGATTGCCGGTGATGACAAATATGGCGACCGCGAATTCAATCGCCAGATGAAATCTTTGGGCTGTAAGAGGATGTTGTTACATGCGCTGCAGCTTGAAATTCCCAAAACCGCCTATACTAAGGCAATGAAATTAACCGCGCCTGTACCCAGGGAGTTCAGGTTGCTAGGAATCAGGAATGCTTAAGAAATACGATTTAATCATCTTTGACTGGGATGGCACCATCATCGACTCCCAGGCCCACATCATCAATTGTATGCAGAATGCGATTGCCGACACGAGCCTACCCGTACCGCAGCCCGACGAGATCCGCCACATCATCGGTTTGAGTCTGCCGCGGGCAATCGAGACCCTGTTCCCGGATATCGATGCCGGTCAGGTGGAACAGGTTGCCGCCAGTTATCGCGATCACTTCTTCGCTGATAGCACCCAGGCCTCGGAATTATTCCACGGTGCTGCGGAGGTCATCCAGGATCTGCATGCCCAGGGTTATTACCTGGCGGTGGCCACCGGCAAAGGTCGTCGTGGGCTCGATATTGCGCTGGAGAAGACCGGCCTGCAGCCATACTTCCATATCACGCGTTGTGCCGACGAAACCCACTCCAAACCCGATCCCCTGATGCTGGAAGAAATCCTCACCGACCTGGACCTGGATTCAAGCCGCGCGGTGATGGTCGGGGATACCAGCTACGACATGGATATGGCGCACAATATCAAGATGGATTCGATAGCCGTTACCTACGGCATGCACGATCACCAGGTCCTGCAGGACAGCCATCCAACCCATTTCATTGATTCCATCGAACAGATAACCCAGATTGTTTAGTAGGGCCTGTTAACACTAGTTGAATATTCGCGTTGTTGCCCAAAATGGGGGCAGACAAGGCAGGAGAAGAGAAGTTTGGTGATTCCAAATGAACGACGAGTAACGCCGTATGCCCCCATTTTGGGCACAACCCGGAGGGACTTGGCCATTTTGCCGCAGAGCTGCGTTATATCTCGCTCATGTACGGGCAGTACACAGCGCTCGATATGCCTTGCTTTGCAACAAAATGACCTGAGTCGCGTATTTTCAACTTGTGTTAACAGGCCCTTACCATGAATGACGAAGAACTTAGCGTAACGCCCAAGCAACAGGCCGAGTACGAGACCATCGTGCAGAAACTGGTGTTCGCGGCGATCAATGAGCAGCGTCGCAGCCGCCGCTGGCGCATCTTCTTCATCATTCTGACCTTCATCTACCTGACGCCGCTGATGCTGCTGCTGATCGATGTCAATGATTTTGATTTCTTGAAAACCGAACTGGATAAATCGGATAAACATACCGCGGTGGTCACCCTGGATGGCATTATCGCCAGCAGCGAGCGCGCCAGCGCAGAGAATATTGTAAAAGGTCTGCAGGACGCTTTTGAGCACAAGAAAACCGCGGGCGTGGTTCTCGAGATCAACTCGCCTGGCGGCTCACCGGTGCAGTCAGCGGATATCTTCGACGAGATCAAGCGGCTGCGGGAAAAACACGAGGACATACCCCTGTATGTCGTGGTACAGGATGTGGCGGCTTCCGGTGGTTATTTCGTCGCCGCGGCGGCCGATAAAATCTACGTCAACAAATCAAGCCTGGTGGGTTCCATCGGCGTCAGGCTGGACAGTTTCGGCCTGGTCGACCTGATCGAGAAGTGGGGGATAGAACGCCGCCTGCTGACCGCGGGAGAGCATAAGGGCCTGCTCGATCCCTTCCTGCCGGAGAACCCGGAGCATAAGGAACACCTGCAGCGCATGCTCGACCAGGTGCATACGCATTTCATCGATGCGGTGAAACAGGGGCGGGGCGAACGACTCCAGGATAACCCGGACCTGTTCACGGGGCTGGTCTGGTCAGGCGAGGAAGCGATCGAGCTTGGCCTGGTCGATGATTACGGCAATACCGACTATGTTGCGCGCGAGATCATCAAGCAGGAGGACACGGTCGATTTCACTCCGTCCGAGTTGCTGCTCGACCGCCTGGCAGACCGGGTAGGGGCCGGCGCGGTACGCAGTATCAATCAATTACAAAACGTATTCAATCTCAACTAAGGTTTAGCCCATTTTCGCTCTCCAGCGTCAGGCATGATCGAGTTCATAACACCTGCACGCCGGCCCGTTCCAGCATTTGCGTCAGTTTGATCAGGGGCAGGCCAACCAGGGTTGTAGGATCGTCCCCCGACATGTGGCTGAACAGGGTGATGCCATAGTTTTCCGATTTGAAGCTGCCGGCACAGTCGTAGGGTTGTTCCACCTGCAGGTAATGCTCAAGCTGCTGATCGGTCAGATCGCGGAATCCGACGTGAAATTCAGCATAATCGACCGCATGAAAACCGCTGGCCTGATGCTGCACCGACAGCCCGGTATAAAAAATCACTTCCCGGCCCCGCGCCTGCTGTAATTGTTTCAGTGCATTTTCATGCGACCCTGGTTTGCCGAGAATCTGGCCATCGAGATAGGAGCATTGGTCGGAACCGATCACTACCGCCTGTGGATGCTCGAGCGCAATGCTGCGGGCTTTGTCCCCGGCCAGGCGCTGGACGTAGGCCACCGGATCCTCGCCATCGCGCGGGCTTTCATCCACCTCCGGAGAGATTGATTCGAAGGATAACTGCAGGCGAGACAGCAGTTCACGCCGGAATGGCGAGCTTGAGGCAAGAATCAACGCAGGATTTGGCATATCGGACTAGGAGAACTCGGAATTGCGCAAAGGGGTGAGTATATTACAACTTTCCGCGGCAGACCCCAGCAAAATCAAGCAATTAAGCATAGACAGGCCCACCGCAAAACAGTTAAAATCGCGCGTTTATGCAAGCCAGGTTACAGCAGACATACCGGGTCTCGCAGGAGATCGGGCGAAATGCTATTTTCAAAGGCAGTATCGAGCTGTCTAAACTCCAGCGACTGAGCAGTCTGGTGATCCCGCAACCGGGGACGATCCAGGTCAGTTTTGAGTTTAACCAGAGTGCCTTCCAGCATCCGGCGGTAACCGGGCATATCGAGGCCGAGCTCAGCGTGGAATGCCAACGCTGCCTCGGACCCATGGCTCAGACCATTGATCAGGATTTTGAGCTGTTGATCGATGCTTCCGATGAAGACATACAGACATTTCAGTTGGATTCGGTTTACAGCGAAGAGGGCTATCTGGACATGTTCGCAGTGATCGAGGATGAAATCATCCTGGCGCTGCCACTGGTTGCGATGCACGAAGATGAAGCCTGTAACCCTCATTGGCGACCTGATACGGAATCGGAGCAGGTTGTAGAAAAGAATAATCCCTTTGCAGTGCTAGAGTCACTCAAGGGTCAGAGTTAATTATTTGGAGATAATCATGGCTGTTCAACAAAACAGAAAAACACCCTCCCGTCGTGGTATGCGACGTTCACACGATGCCTTGTCGGGCCCGACCCTTTCCATCGAGCCGACTACCGGCGAAACCCATCGTCGGCATCACGTCAGCGCGGACGGTTTCTACCGTGGGCGCAAGGTGATCGCCGATAAAGTCGAAGCCGACGACGAAGAATAGGCCAAGCTACTTGGCTCCACATAAACGGGCGGTAACCATCCGCCCGTTTATGTTTGCATCAGCATAAATCCTATGTCTGTAAAACGAATTGCTATCGACGCCATGGGCGGTGATCACGGCCCAGAGGTAACGGTGGCTGCTGCCCAGCGTGCATTGCAAAGCTTCAAGGATATCGAGCTGGTGCTGGTTGGTCAGAAACAGGCGGTACAGCAGGAGGTCAACCGCCAGGGCCTGGAGCAGGAGTCACGTCTCAAAGTGCAGGCGGCGAGCGAAATCGTCGGCATGGACGAACTGCCCGCGGTGGCCCTGAAAAAGAAAAAAGATTCGTCGATGCGGGTGGCGATCAACCTGGTCAAGGAAGGCGTGGTCGATGCCTGTGTCAGCGCCGGTAATACCGGGGCGTTGATGGCCACCAGCAAGTTCGTGTTGAAGACCATCCCCGGCATCAGCCGTCCGGCTATCTGTACCTCGCTGCCGACGATCAATGGGCATACCCATATGCTCGATCTCGGCGCCAACATCGATTGCAGCCCCGAGCATTTACTTCAGTTCGCGGTCATGGGTTCGGTGCTGGCGCAATCGGTGGATGATAATCCCGACCCCAGTATCGGTTTGCTCAACATTGGTTCCGAAGCGATCAAGGGTAACGAGGTGGTCAAAAAGGCGAGCCAGTTGATCGAGGCTACCGAGTTGAATTATGCCGGCTTTATCGAAGGTGATGATATCTATCCCGGCAAGGTCGACGTGGTGGTTGCGGACGGATTCGTTGGCAACGTATCCTTGAAAACGGCCGAGGGCCTGGCCTTGCTGGTGACTACGGTGCTCAAGAAGGAGTTCAAACGCAGTCTGCTGAGCAAGCTGGTAGCCTTGATTGCGCTGCCGGTATTGAATGCGGTGCGTCACACGCTCGATCCACGCCAATACAACGGCGCCAGTCTGCTGGGTCTTAATGGCATCGTTATCAAGAGCCATGGCGGGGCCGATGTCGATTCATTCTTCAATGCGATCAAAATTGCCAGTATCGAGATCGATAAATCGGTACCCGAGCAAATCACCAGGCAAATACAACAATATCTTCCTTCGATTACGGAGAAATCAGCATGAGCTTTGCGCGTATTACCGGAACCGGTGGCTACCTGCCCGAGAAGGTATTGACCAATCATGACCTGGAAAAAATTGTCGACACTACCGACCAGTGGATCCGCGAGCGCACCGGCATCGAAAAACGTCATATCGCCCTGGAAGGGCAGACCACGGTCGATCTGGCTGAGCGCGCTTCACGCCAGGCGCTGGAGATGGCCGGGGTCAAGCCCGAGGATATCGATCTGATCGTGGTCGCGACCACGACCCCGGACCGGATCTTTCCGAGCACCGCCTGCCTGTTGCAATCGCGTCTCGACATCCACGGCTGTGCCGCGTTCGATGTCCAGGCCGTATGTACCGGTTTCATCTATGCCCTGGGGGTAGCGGAAAAATTTATCAAGACCGGGGGTTCGAAAAAGGCCCTGGTCGTCGGCGCGGAAACCTTCTCCCGTTTGTTGAACTGGGAGGACCGCGGTACCTGCGTTTTGTTCGGCGATGGCGCCGGCGCGGTCATCCTCGAAGCGGATGATGAGACCGGCATTTTGTCCACCCACCTGCATGCGGATGGCGATTATGAAGCGCTGCTGAGGGTGCCGTTCGGCGTCTCGCAAGGGATGGAGCAGATGGACGACATCAACAGCAAGGTCGAGATGCGCGGCAACGAGGTATTCAAGATGGCGGTCAATACCCTGGGCCGGATCGTCGACGAAACGCTCGAGGCCAACAACATGGAAAAGTCCGACATCGACTGGCTGGTTCCGCACCAGGCGAATATTCGCATCATTCAGGCCACCGCCCGCAAGCTGAAAATGTCGCTCGACCAGGTGGTGGTCACGGTCAATGAACACGGCAACACCTCGGCTGCCTCGGTGCCGCTGGCGCTGGATGTCGCGGTCCGTGACGGCCGCATCAAGAAAGGGGAAATGCTGCTGCTGGAGGCTTTCGGCGGTGGTTTTACCTGGGGTTCCGCGCTACTCCGTTTTTAAATAGCAGCCGGCTTTACGCTATTCACCATGGCCTTCGAGATAGAGCGAAAATTCCTTACCTGCTCTGATCAATGGCGCACGCAAAGTCATCATCGCATCGAGATGAAACAGGCCTATTTGAGTAATACTGACAAGGCCTCGATTCGTATTCGCGTCACCGATACCTCGGCTTTCTTCAGCTGCAAATCCATGACCCGGGATATCCGCCGGCATGAATTCGAATATGAAATTCCGTTGCATGATGCCGAATTCATGTTGATGCACCTGAGCCAGGGCAGCCCGATCATCAAGACCCGACACCTGGTATTTGTCGGCGATCATCTGTGGGAAGTCGATGAGTTTCATGGTGATAACGAGGGCCTGATCGTGGCCGAGGTCGAGCTCAAACACGAAGACGAAGCGTTTACCCGCCCGGACTGGCTGGGCGAGGAAGTGTCCTCCGATGAACGCTACTTCAATATGAATTTAGTGAAATATTCCTACAAAAATTGGACTACATAAAGTAAGAATTATCTTATAAAATCCTTAGTTAATAAGAAGGGTAATTCCCCATGATTGAGGGCCATAAGATGATAGAAGTATTGCTTGTTGATGACCACGCACTGGTTAGAACCGGTATTAAACGCCTGCTCGAAGACAGCCAGCAGATAAAGATAGTCGGCGAAGCGGAATCCGGCGAATCCAGCATCCGCATGGCGGCAGAACTCAAGCCTGATGTCATCCTGATGGATGTCAACATGCCCGGCATCGGTGGGGTCGAGGCCAGCCGTCGCCTGTTACAGCGTCATCCGGCCTCGAAGATTATTATTCTCACCATTCACAACGAGCAGACCTTCCCCAAGCGCTTGCTGGAAATCGGGGCCAAGGGTTACCTGACCAAGGAATGCGATATCAATGAAATGATTGCCGCCATCCGTCAGGTCAACGAGGGCGGCAACTACATCGAACCCCGGATCGCCCAACAACTGGCCCTGTCGCTGCTGCCCGGGAATGATCAGAACCCGGTCGATCGTCTGTCCCGGCGTGAATTCCAGGTCATGTTGATGATTTCGCAGGGCCTGTCGAATACCGAGATCTCGGAAAAGCTCTGCCTCAGCCCCAAAACGGTCAGCACCTACCGTGCGCGCCTGTTGGAAAAACTGGGTGCCCATAACGAGGTCGATCTGATCAAGATCGCGGTCGAGCAGGGTATGGTGGAGTTTGCCCATACCGAGCAGGAGCCTGCTGCCTGAGCACAAGCATGACTGGCTTAACCGGCTGCCGCCAATGTGCGCGCCTGGCAGCTTTTCTCGATCAGGTCAAAACCGAATTTCCCGATTATCACAATAAACCGGTGCCTGCGTTTGGCGCTGACGATGCCCGCTTATTGATCGTCGGCCTGGCCCCGGGCAAGCACGGCGCCAATGCCAGCGGGCGGCCGTTTACCGGCGATGCAGCCGGACAATTATTGTTCGAGACCATGCATCGCTATGGCTTCGCCAACCGCGCGCAATCGCGGGCGGTGGATGATGGATTGGAGTTGATCGATTGCCGCATCAGCAACGCGGTCAAATGCCTGCCACCGGACAACAAACCGAATACCGACGAGATCAATCGCTGTAATCAATACCTGGCGCTCGAGCTGGATCAGCTGCCGCTAACTGGCGTGATCCTGGCGCTGGGCCAGATCGCGCATGTCGCGATCCTCAAGGCGCTGGGCCTCAAGCGCAGTGACTATCGATTCGCCCATGGTGCCGAGTTCGAGCTGCCGAATGGCCTGACCCTGATCGATAGTTACCACTGCAGTCGATATAATACCCAGACCAGGCGCCTGACCCCCGACATGTTCCGGCAGATCTTTCTACGCATCCAACGACGGTTAATCGATGAACCAAGCGCATAATCCTGAGCCGGCCGACAAGGATCAGCCCGGCTTCGATCACCAGGCTTTTCTGCAGCAGGTCACCAGCATGCCCGGGGTTTACCGCATGCTCAATGATAAGCAGCAGGTGATCTATGTCGGCAAGGCCAAGAACCTGAAAAAACGCCTGGCCAGTTACTTTCGTAAAACCGGTTTATCGGTCAAGACCCGCTCGCTGGTCAGTCACATCCGTTCGATCGAGGTGATCCAGACCCGCACCGAGAGCGAGGCCCTGCTGCTCGAGAACGACCTGATCAAGAACCTCAATCCACGCTATAACATCCTGTTCCGTGACGACAAGAGCTATCCCTATATCCAGCTCACGCGCCATCAGTTTCCGCGCCTGAAGGTCTATCGTGGCGCGACCAAATCTTCGCTGGGCAAGTTTTACGGCCCGTTCCCCGGGGTAGGGGCGATCCGTTATACGATCAATCACCTGGAACGCATATTCAAACTGCGTAACTGTGAAGACTCGGTATTCAAGAACCGGTCACGGCCCTGCCTGCAGTACCAGATCAAGCGCTGTACCGCGCCCTGCGTCGACTATGTCAGCGAGGATGAATACCAGCAGCAGATCGCCCGGGCGGAGTTGTTCCTGAAAGGGCAAAACGAACAGCTGATTTCGGACCAGGTCAAACTGATGGAGCAGGCCTCCGCCAGCCTCGATTTCGAGAAGGCCGCGGAATACCGCGATAACATCGAGCAGCTGCGCAAGGTCAATGAAAAACAGTTCGTCACCGGTATCAGCAGCAATATCGATATCATCGCCTGTGTCATGCAACAGGATTACTGCTGTATCCAGGTATTCATGATCCGCAGCGGCAGTTCGCTCGGCAACAAGCCGTTTTTCATCCGTACCAAGCTGGATGACAAGGTGGCCGATGTGCTCGAGATTTTCCTGATCCAGCATTATTCGCGGCATCCAATCCCAAGCGAAATCATCGTCAACGAGCCATTGCAGAACCAGGCGCTACTCGAATCCACCCTGACCGAACTAGCCAACAGCAAGGTCACGATCAAGCACCAGGTGCGAGAAAAGCGCCGACATGCATTACAGTTGGCGGTGCGCAATGCCGGCGAATCACTGCAGCGGCATCTGGTGTCGGCCAGCAACCTGAACAAGCGTTACCAGTCACTGATCGAGGTGCTGAACCTGGGCGAGGCGCCGCAGCGCATGGAATGTTTCGATATCAGCCATACCATGGGCGAGGCCACCAAGGCGTCCTGTGTGGTGTTCAACCAGGAGGGCGCGAGCAAATCCGATTACCGCATCTATAACATCCGCGATATCAAGCAGGGCGATGACTATGCGGCGATGCGCCAGGTGTTGAGCCGTCGTTATGACAAACTCAAGCAACAGCCGGAGCAGATGCCGGACCTGATCTTCATCGATGGCGGCAAGGGCCAGTTATCAAGCGCAATGGAAGTGCTGGAACGACTGGAGGTGTTCGAGGTGAAACCGAGCCTGCGGGTGATCGGGATCGCCAAGGGTCCGGAACGCAAGGCGGGTTACGAAAGCATCATCGACGAGGACTATAACGAACTTGACATCTCAATGGATGCGCCGGCGTTACTGTTGATCCAGCAGATCCGCGACGAGGCTCATCGCTTTGCGATCACCGGCCACCGCAAGGCCAGGGGTAAGCTGCGCAAGACTTCGAGGCTGGAGGAAATACCTGGCATCGGCGCCAAGCGCCGGCAGATGCTGCTGCAGAAATTTGGTGGGCTGCAGGGGGTTAAATCCGCCGGGGTGGAGGAACTGATGCAAATCAAGGGGATAAACCGCGAGACCGCGCAGGTGATATATGATACCTTCCATGGTTAACGGGCCTGTATTAAATCCTTTATGAAACTGACAGTACCAACGGCGTTAACGCTGTTCCGAATCGTATTAATTCCCATCTTCGTCTTACTGTTCTACCTGCCGACCCCACTGGGCGCGAAGTTGGCGGCGCTGGTGTTCGCCCTGGCCAGTATCACCGACTGGTTCGATGGCTTCCTGGCGCGCATGCTCAAGCAGGAATCGGCGTTCGGCGCGTTTCTCGACCCGGTCGCCGACAAGCTGATCGTGGCGGCGGCGATCGTACTGATCGTGCAGGCTGACCCGCGTGCATTGGTCGCGATACCCTCGATCATCATCGTCAGTCGTGAGATTGCGGTGTCCGCACTGCGCGAATGGATGGCGGAAGTCGGTGAGCGAGCCGCGGTCAAGGTCAGTTTTGTCGGCAAGGCCAAGACCACCGTGCAAATGTTTGCCCTGGTATTCCTGATCTGGCAACAGGACCTGTTGGGCCTGCCGATTTATATGATCGGATTGGTGCTGTATTATGTGGCGGCGATCCTGACCCTGTATTCGATGTTTTGCTACTTGCAGGCAGCCTGGCCCACCTTAACCCAGGAAGATTAAACTCACTTGCATGTCCGCCCTGGAGCTTTCGAATATGTCTCTGGCCAATCTACTCGACTGGTTTGCCCAACATCAGCAGCTACTGGGCCTGATGGGGGTGATCTCGTTGATCATTTTCATCGGCAGTATCCTGATGCTGCCCTGGCTGGTATCGCTGATCCCGGCGGATTATTTCGATCATGAGTCGCGCGAACCGCCGAGTTGGGTAAAGGCCCATCCGGTGATTCGTTACAGTGTTTTTTTGGTCAAGAACCTGTTCGGTCTGATCCTGCTGATCGCCGGCCTGATCATGCTGGTTCTGCCCGGGCAGGGCCTGCTCAGTATCCTGATCGCGCTGATCCTGCTGGATTACCCCGGCAAGTTTCGTTTCGAGCGCTGGATCATCTCGCGGCCATCATTGTTGCACCTGATCAACCGGCTGCGGATCAAATGGGGTAAACCTGCATTGATCGTGCATGAGATACATCCCCGCTGATGTCCGAACAGTTGACGAATACAAAGTTTTGGGCTGAATTTGCAGGGTTGAGGCACCGGCATGATTTGTCCGGGTAAATGCCGATAAGGCCTTGACAGAAAACGCTATATGACTAGAATGTGCGCTCTTCGCGGGAATAGCTCAGCTGGTAGAGCACAACCTTGCCAAGGTTGGGGTCGCGAGTTCGAATCTCGTTTCCCGCTCCAGATTCCAAGCCCC
>JAAUXZ010028205.1_pt1 | contig 18161 bp, 15 predicted proteins | sample 7278131 | NCBI WGS metagenome assembly JAAUXZ01 (sample SAMN14350119, study PRJNA611818) | marine sediment metagenome | isolation source: surface marine sediment (3m) | place: French Polynesia: Moorea | collected 2018-08 | reverse complement strand
ATAAATCATCCCCGCTCACCGATATTTTATTAAGCATTGTCATTCCATCGATTATTTTGATGAAACTCAGCGATGATCAATTTTTAGGTCCTCAAAACGCCCTGATTTTCGCATTGGCTTTTCCTATTACCCTGGGCTTATATGAAATTGTCCGCTTCAGGATGACCAACTACATTGCGCTGCTCGGTTTCATTAGTGTGCTGCTGACTGGCGGTATCGGTCTTTTAAAGCTTGATGCACAATGGCTCGCGGTAAAAGAGGCATCGATTCCCGCTTTAATTGGTATTGCGGTTCTTGCCTCCACTCTATTCCGTAAGCCTCTGATCAAAGTATTGCTGTATAACGGAAAAATATTCGATACTAATAAAATTAATTCCATATTAAATGAACGCGGTCATTTCGAAACATTTGAATATCACCTGTTAAAATCAACTTATTGGTTAAGCGGTACTTTTTTCTTTTCCGCAGTGATGAATTATTTCCTAGCCCGCTGGATTGTAACCAGTCCTTCTGGGAGTACCGCGTTTAACGAGGAGTTGGGCCAGTTAACCTTGCTTAGCTATCCCATAATAGCCATTCCCTCAATGATAATGATGCTAATGATTGTTTATTTTCTCTGGCGCAGCGCTCATAAACTTACCGGTCTGAAATTGGAAGAAATGTTAAGTCCTTCTATTTCCAGTGAAAAGTAACACTGATCTATCCATGATCTTTCGTCATTCTTTCGTACTTTTGTGAATACCAATTCCCATTATTAACGTAAGCAATATCTTGAAAGACTGAATAGTTAATAAGTATTGGGGTTATGGATTAGATCGTATCCATCAGGCTATCAAGCTCAAATGCTGAAGCCATGAGTTCCTGTGTGTATGTTTGTTTTGGAGCAGTCACGACTTCTTCCGTTGGCCCACGTTCTACGACTTTGCCATTCTTCATAACCACTATCTCATCACTCATGGCACGAACGACTGCGAGATCATGACTGATAAAAAGGTACGTTAAATCATGGTTACGCTGCATCTCACGTAGCAAATCGATGATTTGTGACTGCACCGTGCGATCCAAAGCTGAGGTAGGCTCATCCAGAACGACCAGTTTAGGTTTGAGTATCATGGCCCGTGCTATCGAAACGCGCTGGCGCTGACCACCTGAAAATTCATGAGGATAACGATGGCGACTATCGGGATCGAGGCCTACCTCGATCAGTGTATCAATAATTAACTGCTCACGTTCTTGGGGATCGGGGCAAATGCCGTGTACTGACAGACCTTCACTGATAATTTGGGCTATTGACATTCGCGGGCTAAGGCTACCGAAGGGATCCTGAAATACAATTTGAATATCACTACGTAAGGCCCTCATGCGATCTCGGTTCAGTGCTTGCAGGTCTTCCCCCTCAAAACGAATACTGCCTTCGCTTTCCTGTAATCGCAACAAAGCCATTCCCAACGTGGTTTTTCCTGAGCCACTCTCACCCACAATGCCGATGGTCTGGCCCTTGCGTACTTTAATATCGATTTCATCCACGGCTTTGATGAAATCCACAGTGCGTTTGAAAAAACCTTTCTTAATAGGGAACCAGACTTTAAGTTTATCTGATTGCAATATAATGGGCACAGAGTCTGATACCGTTGATTTATGGCCACGGGGTTCGGCAGCCAATAACGATTGTGTGTAGGGATGTTCAGGGATACTGAATACCTTTTCGGTTTCACCCTCCTCTACCAATCTTCCATTTTGCATCACAGCAACTCGATGAGCCACTTTACGCACGATACCCAGGTCATGTGTGATCAAGAGCATGGCCATACCCAGTTTTTGCTGGAGTTCCTTTAACAAGGCCAGGATTTGTGCCTGTATCGTGACGTCGAGTGCCGTAGTCGGTTCATCAGCAATCAACAGGTCAGGCTCATTAGCCAGGGCCATAGCAATCATAACCCGTTGACGTTGTCCGCCAGACAGCTCATGTGGAAAGGCGTGTAACCGATCTCTGGCCTTTGGCAATCCAACCAGTTCCAACAGATCCACGATACGTTCACGTGCCTGGTTATTGTTCATCCCCCGATGCAGGTAAAGCATTTCACCAATTTGCTTTTCGATGGTATGTAAGGGATTCAGCGACGTCATGGGCTCCTGAAAGATCATACTGATACGATCGCCCCGAATATGCCGTAAATCGGCGTGACTGGCGCCCAGCAATTCTTCTTTTAGAAACTTGATACTGCCATCAGGATGACTGGCATTGGGATAAGGTAGCAGCTGCAATATGGAGAGCGCAGTCACAGATTTTCCGGAGCCACTCTCTCCTACGAGCGCAAGGGTCTCGCCTTTGTGAATTTCCAGATTGACGTCTTTTACCACGGAGTTCTGATGGAAATTCACCGCAAGATTATTGATCTCCAATAGCGGCGCCTGATCCCGTTTTCTCTGGGTCATTGTAGCGTTTTCCTCGGATCAAAAGCATCTCTAACCGCTTCGCCGATGAATACCAATAGACTCAGCATCACAGCCAGAACTAAGAAAGCAGTAATTCCAAGCCACGGAGCCTGGAGGTTTGCTTTACCTTGTGCCAACAATTCCCCGAGAGAGGGGGAACCCGGTGGCAGTCCAAAACCAAGAAAATCCAGTGATGTCAGCGTAGTAATAGAACCACTGAGGATAAAAGGTAAAAAAGTAAGGGTTGCTACCATTGCATTGGGTAGTGTATGGCGAAATATGATCTGTATGTCGCTAACACCTAGTGCCCTTGCGGCTCGTACATAGTCAAAGTTACGAGCACGGAGAAACTCTGCCCTGACGACACCCACCAATGTCATCCAGGAAAACAGTAGCATCAGTCCCAGTAACCACCAAAAATTCGGCTGCACTACGCTGGCGAGAATGATCAACAGGTAAAGCACGGGTAACCCATTCCAGATTTCGATGAACCGCTGAAATAAAAGGTCCAACCAACCGCCAAAGTAGCCCTGCACCGCGCCCGCTAAAATACCAATTACTGAACTGAAAATTGTCAGCACCAGACCAAATAATACCGAGATGCGGAAACCATAAATCAGGCGTGCCACTACATCCCGTGCCTGGTCATCAGTACCCAACCAATTTTCCGAGGTGGGTGGTGAGGGAGCTGGGCTCGGTGGTGCATAATTAATACTGTCATAGCTATATCGCACCGGGGGCCAGAGGATCCAACCGCCCTCTTCTATCAATTCGATGATATAGGGGTCACGATAATCGGCTTCCAACTCCAGGTCACCACCAAACTCTGTTTCCGCATAAGAGAACCATATTGGCATAAACCAATTATCCTGGTACTGAACCAGTAAAGGTTTATCGTTGGCGACCAACTCCGCAAACAAACTGATTATGAATAATATTAAGAAAATCCATAACGACCACCAACCACGTCGATTGGCTCGAAAATTCTGAAGACGGCGTTGATTCAATGGAGTCAGAGTCATTAACTGCGGCTCTCAAAGTCAATTCTGGGATCGATAATGACATACATCAGGTCCCCAATAAGATTCATCACAAGACCGAGCAGGGTAAAAACAAACAAGGTTCCGAACATCACGGGATAGTCGCGATCAATGGCAGCTTCAAAACCTAAAAGCCCTAAGCCATCCAGGGAAAAGATAACTTCTATGAGTAATGAACTGGAAAATAAGATGCCAATAAAAGCACTTGGAAAACCCGCAACGACTATTAACATGGCATTACGAAAAACATGACCATATAGCACTCGTCGCTCAGTCAGACCCTTGGCACGCGCCGTTAATACATACTGTTTATTGATTTCCTCCATGAATGAGTTCTTGGTCAGCATGGTCAAGCCTGCAAAACCTCCTATTACCATGGCCAGGATAGGCAGCGCTATATGCCAAAAATAATCCGCAATACGCGCCGGCCAGCTCAGGGCTTCCCAGTTATCGGAGACCAGTCCACGAAGTGGAAACCAATCCAGGTAACTGCCCCCTGCAAAAATTACAATGAGTAATACGGCGAATAGAAATGAAGGAATTGCATTACCAATGATGACAATACCACTGGTCCACATATCAAATCTTGAGCCATCCATTACAGCTTTGCGAATGCCCAGGGGAATGGATATCAGATAGACCAGTATTGTCGTCCACAGGCCTAGGGATATGGAAACCGGCATTTTGTCGATCACCAGATCGATAACAGAGCGGTCTTGATAAAAACTGTTACCAAAATCTAACCGCAGATAATTGCCCATCATTTGGAAAAACCGTTCATGTGCAGGCTTATCGAAGCCGAATTGCTTTTCCAGTTCTTCGATTAATTTAGGGTCAATACCACGGGCACCACGAGAATCACTGTCTTCTCCTGCCTGGCTACCCTGCCCCGTCTCCCTGGCTTCGCCACCGCCAAAACGTGCTGTAGCCTGCACTCCATGACCTTGCAAATCTGCCAGAATTCGCTCTACAGGCCCGCCGGGGGCTGCTTGAACAACAATAAAATTCAATACCATAATGCCGAACAAGGTCGGAATTATCAGCAATAAACGGCGAAGAATGTAGGCCGACATAGAGTAATCAGGAATTATTCAAGCGCGCGGCCTTATCAGCGTCCACCCACCAGGTATAAAAACCCAGGGCGTAACGTGGGGCTATTGCTGGACGCGAGAATTTGTTCCAATAGACAATACGATGTTGGGTGATATGCCAATTAGGAATCAGGTAATGCTGCCATAGCAGTACTCGATCCAGAGCACGTGTACGAGCCACCAGGCTGTCTCGGTCGGGAGCCGATATGACCAATTCTATTAATTCATCAATAACGGGATTTCTGATACCCATTAAATTTCGACTGCCCTGCTCATCGGCTACAGATGATCCCCAGAAATCACGCTGTTCATTACCGGGAGAGAGCGACTGGCCAAAATTACTGATAACCATATCAAAATCAAATTTATCCAGTCGATTTTTGTACTGTGAAGTGTCGACCGTACGCACACTGACATTAATTCCCAATTTCTCCAGGTTTCGCACATAAGGTAAAACGATGCGCTCGAATGTAGGTTGAACCAGTAACACCTCAAAAGTCATGGGTTGACCATCAGGATTAATCAGTTTTTTATCCTTTAATTGCCACCCTGCTTGTTTAAATAAACGCAACGCCTGTCGCAAATTGGGACGGATATTACCATCACCTTTCGTCTCCGGCAGCGTGAATGGTTGCGTAAATAATTCCTTAGGCAACTGATCACGATAACGTTCCAATATAGCCAGTTCTTCACCTTGTGGTATACCACTGGAAGCCAACTCTGTATTGGAAAAATAGCTGTTACTTCGCGTATAGGCATCGTAGAAAAGATTCTTGTTGGTCCATTCAAAATCGAATAATAGTCCCAGCGCTTGCCTGACCCTGGTGTCCTTGAACATTTCGCGGCGGGTATTAAACACAAAGGCCTGCATGCCCGTGCCCTGCTCGTGCGGTATCCCTTCCTTAATTATTTGCCCCTGGGTTACTGCAGGTATGTCATAGGCAATAGCCCAGTTTTTTGCCACATTCTCTTGGCGAAAATCAAACTCGCCTGCTTTAAAAGCTTCCAGGGCAACGGTGGCATCACGGTAGTAATCGATGTGAATTTCATCAAAATTATAGCGCCCCTTATTAACCGGCAGATTCTCAGCCCAGTAATCCTTTACCCGTTCATAGGTTATGGAGCGTCCCGGATCGATTTGTTTGACTTTGTATGGACCACTACCCAGAGGAAACTCCAGAGTAGTCTTGTCAAATTCCCGGTCTGACCACCAGGCCTTGGGTAAGATAGGCAATTGACCAATGATCAGCGGCAGTTCCCGGTTCTCAGCACCTTCAAAACTAAACTTGATCCGATGGGATCCGAGGATTTCAGTCTTATCGACACTGCCAAAGTAAGAGCGATAAAACGGGTGGCCCTTTGTCTTTAAGATCTCCAATGAAAATGCAACATCTTCTGCAGTGATCGGGTTGCCATCATGAAATCTGGCGGCGGGACGAAGATTAAAAATAACCCAACTTCTGTCTTCCGGAACCTCCATGCTCTCAGCTATCAATCCATAATGGGAAAAAGCTTCATCGCTGCTATTTTCAGTCAGGGTATCGAATACCAAACCCAGACTGCTGGCATCACGGCCCTTGAGAATATAGGGATTCAAACTGTCAAAACTACCTAATGCAGACAGGTGTATTTGACCACCCTTGGGTGCATCCGGATTCGCATATTCAAAATGCGTAAATCCCGCTGGGTATTTTAGATCCCCATGCATGGCCAACCCATGAACCGGCTCTATAGCCAGGGCTTGAACAGACCAGGCCAAAACCATCATGGCCATCTTCAGGTAAATTATCCTTCTTGTGATCAAGGTTATTATTCTCCCAGGGTATAGTGTTTCATCCCGTTACAAAATGTCTCAGTAATGCCGGTGCCAGATATCTATTCCAGAGCGACACATAATACTGGATTGTTATCTTTTATTTTCGTTCAGTTTTTTCTCGGTTTCATGTCATTTTGAGGGCCTGTAAATTAGCTTGCGATCCTGATTTTCACGCCCTGGAACCGTGAAAAATCGCCAGTAACCGGCTTGAATCACGCTTGCGCAAAAAGCGCAAGATTACAACAGACACAACAATTTAAAAACCTTATTCATTGAACTTCCCCATAGACAGAAAAGGAATAATCAAGATCGGTGATTTAGGCGCATATTGCTTTGAGTTTGGTGTAAAATGCCCGGCTTTCCTGACTGATATGTTGATCTTATGCATCTTTCATCGCTTACTGCCGTTTCCCCAATTGATGGCCGCTATGGCCGCAAAACAGTTTCCTTAAGGGCTATCTTCAGTGAATACGGTTTAATCTATCATCGCGTGCTGGTTGAGATTCGCTGGTTACAGTCTCTTGCTGACGAGTCCTCCATAAAGGAAGTGCCCGCCCTCAGTGAAGAGGCCATTACCTTACTCAATGACATTATCGAAAATTTTTCAGAAAAAGATGCCTTACGCGTTAAGGAAATCGAACGTACAACCAATCACGATGTGAAAGCTGTCGAGTACTATCTCAAGGAACAAATTGCAGATAATGAGGAGTTAATGGCGATTAATGAGTTCATTCATTTTGCCTGTACTTCTGAAGATATTAATAACTTAGCGCATGCACTTATGTTGAAATCCGGACGCGCCAGTCTGCTCGATCAATTGCAGGATGTATGTCATAAAATAATACAAATGAGTACAGAATTTGCTGATATTGCAATTTTATCCAGGACTCATGGTCAACCGGCCTCACCATCAACTCTGGGCAAGGAAATGGCTAACGTTGCCTACCGCATTCAGCGTCAAATTAGCCAAATTGAATCGATCAGTTTGCTCGGTAAAATCAATGGTGCTGTGGGTAATTACAATGCGCATCTTAGTGCCTACCCGGAAATAGATTGGCCCGATTTTTCGCAACGTTTTGTAGAATCCCTTGGCATTGATTTCAATCCGTACACCATCCAGATCGAACCCCACGATTATATTGCAGAACTGTTCGATGCTTTGGTGCGTTGTAATACGATTTTGATTGATTTTGCCAGAGATATCTGGAGTTATATCTCGATTGGTTATTTCAAACAAAAAACCGTGGCCGGTGAAGTAGGTTCTTCAACCATGCCACACAAGGTCAATCCGATAGATTTTGAAAATGCCGAGGGTAATCTGGGGATTGCCAATGCCTTGATGACTCATCTGGCTCAAAAATTACCGATTTCCCGATGGCAGCGGGATCTCACCGATTCAACCGTTTTACGAAACCTAGGGGTGGGTTTTGGCCATGCCTTCATCGCTTTGGATTCGCTGAACCGGGGGATTGATAAACTGGAAGTTAACCAAGAAATAATCGCAGCTGACCTTGATGCCAACTGGGAAGTACTGGCTGAACCGATACAAACCGTCATGCGCAGATATGGTATTGAAAAACCCTATGAAAAACTCAAAGCGTTGACCCGAGGCCAGCGTGTAACTCAAAAAATCATGCAAGAGTTTGTGGACGGATTGGAAATACCTCAAGTTGCTAAAGATCAATTAATGGCACTCACCCCTGCCCGTTACATCGGCAATGCGAGTGAACAGGCGCGTAATCTGTAAACATTTTCTAAACAGCACCAATACCTTTCATGTGGCAATTGAAAAACCTCGATATTGATGATTTTCTTTCGCAATATTGGCAATCACGCCCCCTTTTAATCAAGCAGGCTTTTCCTGGATTTCAGACAGTATTGTCGCCCGAAGAACTGGCCGGCCTGGCTTGTGAAGAAGGTGTACACAGTCGACTGGTTCAAGAAAAAGGTGGCCCTACTCCCTGGCATCTTCGCTATGGACCTTTTTCAGAAGACGATTTTACCAACTTGCCTGAGTCACATTATTCACTGCTGGTATCAGAATGTGAAAAATGGATTCCCGAGTTATGCGCACTCGTAGAATGCTTCAACTTCATTCCTCGTTGGCGAATTGATGACCTCATGATTTCTTACGCCCCGGAGGGTGGGTCTGTAGGGCCACATACCGACGAGTATGATGTTTTCCTGTTACAGGCCAATGGAGTGCGTGAATGGTCTATTCAACACCAACTGACTGATACGTCCCTTATTCCTGACCTGGATCTGGCCATCCTGCAAGAGTTTGAAGCGGATGAAACCTGGCTACTAGAGCCTGGGGACGTTTTGTATCTCCCGCCCCGAGTTGCGCATCATGGTATTGCGCGTGGCAATGGTTGCATGACCTACTCAATTGGTTTCCGTGCCCCAGCCATCTCTGACATCATGGACAGTTTTTTATTAGAAGCCAGTGATCATCAGTTGACGGACGAACGATACTATGACCTTCCACTTAAACGTGGTCGGGATCCTGCTGAAATCACACATGCAGATATCCTTCATTTCAAATCGTTGATTTACCAAACCTTGGATAAGTCGTCAGCGCTCTGGCCGAACATCGTGGGTAAACTCGTTTCAGACACGACACTATCAGAGGACGTGGAAACGATAGCCTGTGATGATATCGATACGATTGCCCGTTACCTTTGGCAAAAACATCCGGATGCCAAACTATTCTATCATCACGTCAATAATCAACTTTTACTCTTCTGTAATGGGCAATCCAGAACTCTGGAGGCATCGGATGTCAATCTGGATTTTTGCAAAATGTTGTGTAACCAAATGATCCTCCCACTTGCGGATATCATCTCGATCTTGCCGAGCCATACTCAACAGTTAGTGCTGGATCTGATTCAACAAAGAACCTTATTACCGATTTTGGATGACGAATAATATACACATCCAACTGGCGGATTGGCACCAGGGTAAAGAAGCACTCATGGCCGTACGCACCCAGGTTTTTGTTGAAGAGCAGCAGGTCCCCATGGAGCTGGAAATGGATGATCAGGATGCAACTTGCATTCATATTAAAGCCACGACACTGAAAGGTCAGGTCGTTGGGACCGCACGTTTATTGCCAAACCACTACATTGGTCGTATGTGTGTATTGAAAGCGTATCGTCACCAGGGTGTTGGAGGGAAGATGCTCGTCTTTCTGATCGATATAGCCCGTAAGAAAGGCTATAAAAATGTTATGTTAAATGCACAAATATCAGCCTTGCCCTTTTACCAGAAACACGGCTTTGTCAGTGATTCGGAAGTGTTTATGGAAGCGGGAATTCCGCATAAACATATGTCATTAAAACTCTAAAAAAACTATAATAAACAAGAGAACTTCAGAGTAGTAGGAGGCATCATGAGTACTCGTCATATTCAAAAATCTTTCGACGACGATATCCAAACGGTTCATGACAAAATATTATTTATGGCCAAGATGGTCAGTAATGAACTGGAAGGATGCATCAACGCCTTCGAAGCACGAGATGAAATGGGTTCAGTAGAATCAGCAGCAGCAGACGAACTGATCAATGCCAGTGAAAGAATTATCGATGAGCTGATTATTAAAGCGATTGTTATTCACCAGCCTATGGCTTCAGATATCAGAGAATTTGTTGCCGCATTGAGAATCAGTAAAGATCTTGAGCGTATTGGTGATTATGCTAAAAACATAGCGAACCATTCTTCAACACTTGATCAACTCGATCCAACAGGAGAAGAACAGCGCATCATTGACATGGGGCATGCCGTCAATACCATGCTCAGGGAAGTCATCGATGCCTATGCCAGCAAGGACATCTCTCTGGCCGAAACCATTCGTCAACAGGACTATGATATTGATGAGCTATACACGAAGATATTTTCAGACCTGTTGACCATTAGCACCTACAACGGTGAGTTTGCACCTGCCTGCACTCATCTGTCTTTCATTGCTCGTAGTCTCGAGCGCATTGGTGATCATGTTACTGATATTGCAGAAGAAATTATCTACCTGGCTACCGGTGAGTTTCCTCAAGACGATCGGCAAAAAGCAGATGATTCTGCTTATGTCAAAGTCTAGCGTTAGGCCGTTGCGCTCTGAAATTTAGGCAAGGCAAGAGAAAACGCTCCTGCAAGCAACACGAACAAGGTTGAAATCCATAAACAGCCAACCAGACCATATAACTGGAAGATAGCGCCAGATAAAACCGTACCCGCCAATCTTCCGCCTGCATTAGCCATATAATAAAAACCCACATTCATCGACACTTTGTCATCGTCTGAATACGCCAGAATCAAGTAGGAATGAATGGCTGAGTTGATGGCAAACACGATCCCGAATAATGCCAGACCAATCACCAGCACCATTCCCGGAGCCATGCCCTGCTCCAAAGCCAGTGCAATACCCAGTGGGAATAACGCCAATGTGAAAACCCAGAATCTTGAGGTACTACCATCCGGTCCACGCTGCGCATGCGACTGACGTAATAATCGAGGTGCCAAAGCTTGAACGATGCCATATCCGATGACCCACAGGGCTAAAAAAGCCCCAATCTGTGTATGATGCCAATTCAGCGTGGCACCTAAGAACACGGGAAGTGCTACTACGAACCAGATGTCCCTGGCGCCGAATAAAAAGAAACGGGCTGCGGACAGCCAGTTGATTTCACGAGTCTTGGAAAATACTTGTTTGAACTTCGGTTTATACTCAGTTTTTCCTATTTCACGCGGTAACATGATCCAGGTAAACACAAAGACAATGAACAAACCCGAAGCAAGTACGGTTAAAGCCCCTCTAAAATCGATCCAGGCTAACAACGCGGCCCCAATAAAAAACCCCGCACCCTTCAGTGAGTTTTTTGATCCCGTGAGAACTGCGACCCATTTAAACAATTGCTTTTGATCCGCAGCTACCTCACCCTTTTTAGGTAACATCAGTTTAACACTGGCCTTGGCGCTCATTTTATTGAGATCTTTAGCGATACCCGATAATGCCTGGGCCAACATGACATAAGCGACACTCAACCAACTGTCCGGTACGGTCAGCATCGCCAACGCAAAAACTTGGAGCGCCATGCCTAGGTGCATGGTTTTATTCAATCCAAAGCGTGCACCTAACCAGCCGCCTGTAAGATTCGTCACGATTCCAAAAAATTCGTAAAACAAAAACAACATCGCGATTTCAAGAGGACTGTATCCAATCTGGTGAAAGTACAGCACCACAAGCATGCGGATCGCACCATCCGTAATGGTAAATCCCCAGTACCCCACGGTAATGACCAGGTAGTCGCGCATGCCTTTAGGCATTGGGCATCGACTCAGCCATCATCTGTGCAATATCCATCATGCGGCTGACATAACCCCATTCATTGTCATACCAGGCAAGGATCTTAACTTGGGATCCATCAACGACCATGGTCGATTGGGCATCCACAATTGAAGAACGGTCATCATTGAGATAATCGATGGAAACCAAAGGTCGTTCTTCGTAACCCAGAATTCCTTCCAGTTCATTTTTGGAAGCTTGCTTAAACAAGGCATTGATCTCTTCAACCGAGGTTTTTTTCTCTGCTTCAAAGACAAAATCGACCAGGGAAGCATTGAGTAAAGGCACCCTTACGGCTAAACCATTTAACTTACCGTTTAGTTGCGGGAAGATCTTGGTGATGGCTTTGGCAGACCCCGTGGAGGTCGGTATCAGGGACTGGCTGTTAGCGCGTGCGCGACGTAAATCATTATGCCCTTTATCCACGATGGTTTGGGTATTGGTAATATCATGAATTGTTGTCATCGTGCCATGACGAATACCAATTTCTTCGTGCATCACCTTCACAATGGGCGCTAAGCAATTGGTGGTACAAGAAGCCGCGGTCACAATATGATGTTGTATGGGATCGTACTGATGATGATTGATTCCATAGACGATGTTCAATGCAGGATCAGGTACGGGTGCGGAGACCAGTACTTTTTTTACACCCTGATCAAAATAAGCCTGTAAGACATCAGGCTTTTTAAAATGGCCTGAACACTCAATCACCAGGTCAATGCCTTTATGACCCCAATCTACATCCTCGGGGAAAAAGTGATTGCTAAAACCCATGGTTTGCCCATGAATCGAAATGCTATCTTCTGTGGAAAAAATATTTTGATCCCAACGTCCATGCACCGAGTCAAATTCCAGCAAATGAGCATGGCAGGCAGCATCACCTTTGGTTTCATTGATATGTACAATTTCAATACCCGGTCGCTTCCAACCGGCTCGCAAACCCAGTTTACCCATGCGCCCAAAGCCATTTATTCCCACACGAATGGTCATATCTATTCATACCTACTTAATTCTGATTGGCAAAATCATAGAACAATAGATGATTTATATGAAGAAAAGATAAAACGATAAGAAAATAAAAAAAAATCTGTAATCAGCGTACAATCAATAGCATAAGAGATCATCAGTAAAATACATATATTTATTTAATTTCATATAGTTATGGATAATTCTTCAGTAAGTACTTTAAATAGCCGTCAAGAGTGCAGCGATGCCGTGCATCGTTTAATTCAACAGGCCGAGCAGCAGGTTGCCATTTTTTCACAGGAGCTGGAACCGTTACTTTACAATCATGCCGAAATCTGCGAAATGCTGTCTGCATTGGCACGCAAGAACAAGCATTCCATGGTGAGAATTCTGGCACAACAAACCAAAACGGTGGCCACCGAGGGGCATTGCTTGATCCATCTTTCACAGAGATTATCCAGTTATGTGTCTATCCGGATACCCAGTACTCCGGAATTACAGCGTTTCCGCGAAAGCTGGCTGATTATTGATAACCATTCCATCTGTGAAATCAATAACCCTGATCGTTACGAAGGTAAAGTCATTGAGCATGATCGATTACACGTAAAACCGCAGCTAGAGTTCTTCGATCATGCCTGGGAAAACAGTCAACCGGATCAGTACACCCGACGTTTAAGCCTTTAAGCTTGTGCTTGTATCAACTGATTCAAGCGGTCAATGGAATAGATGATATCTTCTTCGGTGGTGCGATGATTGGTGATGGAAGCCCGTATAACCCTAAACTCATGACATTTGGTCAAGGAAAAAACCACGTCACCGGCAAGCTGTAAAGTTGAGACCACTTTTTCGCATAACTGGTTATGCTTATCAGGATCTTTTTCGGTTTTTATTTTAAAGGTCAAAATGTTTGATACCGGTTCACTGACTTTCTCTAAATAGGGAGAATGCTCTACCTGTTGAGCCAGCAATTCAGCGAGTTGGCAATTCTTGGTGACGGCCTGCCCCAGTTTTTTATGCCCGTAAGTCTTAAAGGTAAACCAGACTTTAAGCGCCCTGAATGATCTTGATAATTCCAGGCCATAATCGCAAAACCAGGGATCTCCTCCTGCCAGCGCTTGCCCATGTCGTTCCAGATAATTGGGACGAATGGTGAAAACCTTGCGATGGAATTTTTCATCTCGAACCAACAAGCCGCCACTGTCGAATTGCACATACATCAGCTTGTGAAAGTCGAAGGCCAGAGAATCCGCCAACTCTAAACCCGCCGACAGCGAATGGTAGGGTTCTTCAGCAATTTTCATCCAGGCACCAAAAGCACCGTCAATATGCATCCAGCAGGCATACTGATCACAAAGTTTACGAACCTGTTTAAAATCATCAAATGCGCCGGTGTTGACGGTACCGGCATTAACCAACACCATGAACGGCTTGAATCCCTGTTCAAGGTCCTCCTTGATTTTCTGCTCAAGTTCATCCAATAAAATTTTATTGTGTGCATCAGTTTGTATCACCACCAGGTTATCTGAACCGATTCCACAGGTTTGTACGGCTTTAATGATAGAACTATGGCCTTCAATCGAGGTGTAACAGCGTAAGGGTCTATTTTCTCCAAAAAAACCTTTCTGTTTGTGTTCGATCCCCAGCTTTTTAAACATCGCTATTTGCATCGCATACTGGGTTGAGGCCGAAGTCCCTGAGGTCATTAATCCGCCTGAATCTGAAGGAAATCCCAATAGCTGCTTGCACCAGTTAATGACCTGGCGTTCAATGTAGATAGCACCATGATCCCTGCCACCACAATTCGAGTTCATTGCACTGATAGCGATATCTGCCATTAAGGCGGGCATGGTGCCCGTGCCCTGAACCCAGCCAAAAAAACGGGGATGGGTATTACCGACTCGATAGGGGCGAATGTTATGACGGTAGTCTTGGATCACCTCAAGTAAATCACTACCCTCTTCTGGACAACCCTCTTGTTGTAAGGCCTGCTTCAGGGTATCGGGTACTGGTCGCCAGACTTCACCTTTTATGCTTTGAGCGAGTTCCTGAATTTCTTCAGCGGTAAATTCTGCAACGAAGCGGGCAAATTCATCCCAGTCTTCTGGATCCAGATGGTTGGTTAACTGCATGATTTATGGAGACTAAATACGTTTTTTTATCGGCGCATCATACAGGCTTGAAACGTAGATACCAATTAATCCCTCGGAAATAGTATTCAATTACTTAATGCTTCATCAGCGGGAGTAAAAGATAAACCCTGGGCTTCCGCCACTCTCACCTGTGTTAACTGACCATGAAACACGTTGAGACCATTTAATAAATGGGGATCATCCTGCAAAGCCTGCCGATAGCCCTTGTCTGCCAGGGTGATCACATATGGCAAGGTTGCATTATTCAATGCATAGGTTGAAGTGTGCGGAACTGCTCCGGGCATATTGGCCACACAGTAGTGCACAATATCATGGGTTTGATAGGTCGGGTTATCATGCGTTGTAGGTCTGGAAGTATCGAAACATCCCCCCTGGTCTATAGCCACATCGACCAGGGCTGAACCCTTTTCCATGGCCTGGACCATATCATCAGTCACCAGTTTTGGTGCCGCCGCACCGGGTATCAATACACTACCGACGACCAGATCAGCAGAAAGCACATGTTCCTCAAGCGTATCACGAGTGGAGAACACTGTATTGATGGCATGACCATATTGACTCCACAAGTCACGCAAAACCGCGGGAGAACGATCCATGATCCAGACATCCGCTCCCAAACCAATAGCCATGGCAGCCGCATGACGACCAACCACCCCGCCACCAATAATCACCACCTTGGCTGGAGCAACGCCAGGAACACCACCCAGCAACAGACCTTTGCCACCCTGTTCCTTTTCCAGGCAATGAGCACCGGCCTGAATTGACATTCGTCCGGCTACCTCAGACATCGGTGCCAGTAACGGCAAACTGCCATCAGCCGAAGTGACGGTTTCATAAGCTATGCATACGGCCTGGCTATCCATTAATTCGCGAGTTTGATCGTGATCAGGTGCCAAGTGAAGATAGGTGAACAACACCTGTCCGGGGCGTAGCAATGCCCGCTCCACTGCCTGAGGTTCCTTGACCTTGATAATCATTTCAGCCTGGTCAAAAACATCAATGGCAGTAGCAACTACTTCCGCTCCGGCCGCAAGATAGTCCTCATCAGTTCGTCCAATACCTATTCCTGCGTATGTTTCCACGAGCACTTCATGCCCATGTGCTACCAGTTCACGCACACTAGAAGGCGTCAAACCTACCCGAAATTCGTTATTTTTTATTTCTTTCGGTACACCTATTCGCATAACCAGCCCCCCTAAACGCCAGGAAAATAACAATCGAATGATTGGATTATACTGCTAAATCAACCGATTCTTTTATAGTACCAGGTGCAAAGATACCTCACTTAACACGCTTAACGATCAATTGATCAGTTATAACATAAGTATCCAACTATTCACTCCATTGTTCTTCGTGCTTGTAACTCCAGATTAAAAATACAATTAACACGATAAAACTGGTGATAAAATAAACCAGCATGAGCTTGTTAACATACCGGGTAGACACTTTTAGGTCACTAACCGGATAAATCACTTCGACCACAGCCGCTACCTCTCCCGGTGTAGAATTGACATGACATTGCTTGCATTGATCACGGAATTTCGCAGGGTACAAAAAGCGGATACGTTGGTCTTTGCGGATCATGGCTTCTTCAGCTTTTTTGAAAACGCCAACAATGGCGAGATCATTGCGTCGTCGCATCGCATCAACTTCACTGTCCCCAAAAAGTCTGGCAATGGTTTCACCGCGAATGACCGAAGTGATCAACCCGGGCCCTGTTGCTTCCATGCGTTTGGCTGCAGCCTCGATACCTTGTCGACCGGCACCGGCCACCATCGCCGTATACATCGACTCAAACACCATTTGGGAGATATGATGGACTTCATCCCGTGACATATCGTCATAAGCATGGTCTTCCAACAATACCGCAAACAGGACAAACAAACCTGACGAAATCAGGATATAAATTAAGCCTACCTTTATCAGGAAGTTACGGAATTTTCGGTTATTTTTTTGCCGATTATGTTGCGACTTAACAAGTCTATTTTGGTCTTCACCGGACATGGGCGCACCCTCCGTAAAGTGATGAATTTACTTTACAAATTTAAAACCAGAAATTGAAGACTAAAACAACATCTAACTGCGTTAGATCAAATACCAAGACTTAAGGATTAATGAAAAATAATCGTCTTATTTCCATCAACCATGATGCGATCTTCTAAATGATAACGCAGGCCTCGCGCCAGAACCTGTTTCTCAATGTCCTTACCGATACGCACCAGATCTTCTACTTTATCGGAATGGTTCACCCGCTGTATATCCTGTTCGATAATGGGTCCCTCATCCAGATCCTCGGTGACGTAATGACAAGTGGCACCAATCAATTTAACACCCCGATCAAACGCCTGGTGATAAGGTTTGGCGCCGATAAACGAAGGCAAAAAGCTATGATGGATATTGATGATTTGGTGACTGTAGCGATGACAAAAGTCCTCAGGCAATATCTGCATGTAACGCGCCAGCACAATAGTATCCACTTCGTAGCCTTGAATTATTTTTTCCATCTCGTTAAATGCGTGGGGTTTGTTGTGTTTATCCACAGGTACCAGGTGATACGGTATATCACAACATTCTACCTGTCGGCGTAAAGCATCATGGTTTGCGATGACGCAACTAAAATCACAGAACAGGTCATGACTGCGCCAGCGATCTAAGAGATCGGACAAGCAATGTGAAGCATGACTGGCAAATAGAGCTACTTTTTTGGGTATGCGACTGTCCACGATGCGCCAGTTCATGGAAAATTTGTCTGCAATAGGCTGAAAAGCCTCGGCAAATGCTTCCATATCGAATGGTAATGAATCAGCCTTGATTTCAATTCGTGAATAAAACCAATTATTACCTTCCTCGGAATGTTGTGCGGATTCAGTGATCCAGCCAGAATGTTGGGCTATAAACCCAGTCACCTCTGCCACCAAACCTGTCTGGTCTGGACAATCAAAAATCAAACGGTATGTATCGGTCATATTCTTTTTATCTATCAAATGTCCTGTAGAGTTTACCAACATTTTAGCTGTGATACTCTTTCAAAAAATTAACACATGGGGTCGTCATGACCAAAACTATTCTGGTGACAGGTGCGAGCCGAGGTATTGGTGCCCAGACAGCTTTGCTGGCGTCCAATCAAGGCTACAAGGTTTGTATTAATTATCGGCACGAGGCTAAGGCCGCTCAAGCGGTGGTTGAGCAAATCAAGTCTCAAGGAGGTGAAGCCTTTGCCGTACAGGCCGATATTGCTGATGAAGCGTCAGTGATGGCACTATTTCATACCATAGATCAACATTGGGGAGCATTAACGGCCTTGGTCAATAACGCCGGTATTCT
>JAAUXZ010067293.1_pt1 | contig 18187 bp, 19 predicted proteins | sample 7278131 | NCBI WGS metagenome assembly JAAUXZ01 (sample SAMN14350119, study PRJNA611818) | marine sediment metagenome | isolation source: surface marine sediment (3m) | place: French Polynesia: Moorea | collected 2018-08 | reverse complement strand
CGAAGAGACCGAGGAAGAACTCCTCGCCAAGCATGCCAAGCTGCATGGTTAAGCTGCACGATAGATTGTCCAGAAAGGCCCCCTTAATCGGGGGCCTTTTACTTTTATTTCTGCTGGCCAGTCCTGTTCAGGCCAACCAGGTCGCCGTGGCCACAGCCCATCCGCTGGCTACCCAGGCGGGTATCGAGGTATTACAGGCCGGCGGAAATGCCTTTGATGCGGCAGTGGCCGTAACTGCCGTGCTGGCGGTAGCGGAGCCCTATAGCTCAGGGATTGGTGGTGGCGGTTTCTATCTGCTGCATCGTGCACGAGATGGTCGACAGCTTATGCTGGATGCCCGTGAGACAGCGCCATCTGAGTCCTCTCGTGACATGTACCTGGATGAGCAGGGCAACATAGTGCCCGGGCTGTCGATCAACGGCCCTCTGGCTGCGGGTATCCCGGGTATTCCTGCTGCGCTGGATGTACTGGCCAGGGAATACGGAAACCTCCCACTGGCACAAACCCTGGCGCCAGCCATAGCAGCGGCAGAGCAGGGTTTTAAGGTCGATGATTACTACCGGCGCATGGCCGGCTTTCGACTCAAGGCGCTCAGACAGTCCAGTGCGGCATCAGATATTTTCCTGCAGGATGGCAACCTGCCTGAAACCGGCCACCTGGTTAAACAGCCTGACCTTGCAAGGACCCTGCGCCTGATTGCTGAAAATGGACGCAAGGGATTCTACGAGGGCGAGCTTGCAAAGCTTATGGTGAAGGGAGTTCGCGAGGCTGGTGGCATCTGGACGGAGGCCGATCTTGCAGGCTATAAGGTCATCGCGCGTAAACCGATTACGGGTAGTTATCTGAATGCCACCATTACCGCAGCTTCTCCTCCTTCTTCTGGTGGTGTGGTGCTCATCGAGATGCTTAATATCCTGGAAGAGTTCCAGCTCAACAAGCTTGATGAACTGGGCCAGACTCAGAGGATTGTGGAGGCCATGCGCAGGGCCTATCGTGATCGTGCCCAGTACCTGGGCGACCCCGATTATGTTGATATGCCCATCGACAGGCTTATCTCCAAGGACTACGCAAAACAACTGTCTGCGACCATCAGGCCTGATCGTCCGACCCCCAGTAGTGAACTGCCCTCGACGCATGCAGGCGATGGAGCAGGCAATGACACCACCCATTTCTCAATTGTCGATGCCGAGGGTAATCGGGTTGCCGCGACCCTGTCCATCAACTATCCCTTTGGTGCCTGTTTTGTGCCGCCAGGTACCGGGGTGTTACTAAATGACGAGATGGATGATTTTTCAGCCAAGCCCGGCGTACCCAATGTTTATGGCCTGGTTGGCGCAGAGGCCAATGCCATCGAGCCGGGTAAGCGCATGTTATCCAGCATGACACCTGTGTTCATGGAGACAGATGATCGCCTGGCGGTGTTTGGAACACCCGGTGGCAGTCGCATCATTACCATGGTGTTACTGGGCGGCCTTGAATTCATGCGTGAAGGCAGTGCGCAGGACATGGTCAGCCGGCCAAGGTTTCATCACCAGTACCTGCCTGATGAGATACAGTTTGAGTCAGATGCCTTTGATATCACTATTCAGCAGGCCCTGAATCAGATGGGTTACACGCTCAATGAACAGGACAGGCAATACGGTAATATGCAGGCAATCGTCGTCGATAAGCGCAGCGGGCAGGTTCAGGCGGCCTCCGATCCCAGGGGCATAGGCGAGGCCCGTGTGAAGACTCTCGTTCAGCAACCATGAATGAGCCGACACCCTATCAGCCACCCGAGGCAACACTGACCCAGGTGGGTGACGTTGCCGAGTTTGGTTACGCCGGTTTCTGGAAGCGACTGGTCGCGTTTGTCATCGACTGGCTGATTATTGCCCTGTTCTTTGCCGTGATCGGCCTGCTGTTTGGCGGACCGGTTGGCGCCCTGGCTACGCCAGCAGTAGCAATCCAGATGGAATCGGTCGCCGGGCTTGGTGGCTTGCTAGTCCCGTGGATTTACCATGCGGTGCTGGAGAGCTCCGAGCAGCAGGCCAGCTTTGGCAAGCTGGCCATGAACATCCGTGTGACTGATATCGAAGGCCAGCGAATCAGCTTCCTGCGTGCCTCGGTGCGACACTTTGGCAAGATTCTTTCAAGCCTGCTGTTCCTGATCGGCTACATCATGATCGCCTTTACGGCGCGCAAACAGGGCCTTCACGACCTGATTGCTTCCTGCCTGGTTGTGAACCGTAGTTAGAGCCCCCTGGACTCCTTGATACGCTCGTAGGCCTTGCGAATCTCGTGTGTCTTCTCGGTCGCCACTTTCATCATCTCTTCAGGTAGTCCCTTGGCCACCAGTTTATCCGGGTGGTGCTGGCTCATGAGACGTCGATAGGCCTTCTTGACCTCTGCATCACTTGCGCCCTTATCAACGCCCAGGATGGCATAGGCATCATCGGCGGACATTGCCTGTGGCCTGGCAGCAGGTCCTTGCTGCTGTGAGCGGAAATGCAACTCGGCCTCGATCATGCGACGAATCTGCCGGTAGGAAAATTCTGCGACGCCCAGCTGCCGGCAGATATGCAGGAGCAGGGCATCCTCTTTGGCATCGATACTGCCATCGGCGAATGCAGCCTGGATCTGAATCTCCAGGAACATGCGCAGCAGGGTTACTCTGCGATGTGTTTCCTGCCTGAATTGCTGCAGGACATCGTCAAGCGGAAAGTCTTCCTGTTTACCCTGGTTAAACAGGTCCTGCGCCGCCCTGCGCATATCTGCCGTTAGTTCCATCTGGTTCATGACCGACTGGGCCATGGCAATCTCTTCCCTGGAGACGCGCCCGTCCGCCTTGGCGATATGGCCCATCACCGAAAAGGTCGCGGTAAAGAAGGCGGTCTGAATACGTTCCTGGTCTCCGGGTTCTAGTGTCTGATCCTCGACCAGACGCTTCATGCCCTTATCGAAGTTATGTCCGAGAACCGCACCAAGCAGGGCACCCAGTGGCCCGCCCAGCATGAATCCAAAGGCGCCTCCGGCCAGTTTGCCCCACCAACTCATAATCTAATCTCCACGAATTATTTCTGACAGTTCGGGCAGTAAAAGCTCGAACGCTGTCCAATCTGTTTCTTGCGTATGGTTGTACCACAGCTATGACAGGTCTCACCCGCGCGGCCATAGACATTCAGGGACTGTGCAAAATAGCCTGGCTTTCCATCCTCGCGTACAAAGTCGCGCAAGGTGGTACCACCATCCGTGATGGCCCGCGTCAGCACATCCTTGATGGCCTGAACCAGTGCTTCATAGCGCTGGCGCGTGATCCGTCCTGCCGCGATTGTCGGGCGAATACCGGCCATGAACAGGGCCTCGCTGGCATAGATGTTCCCCACCCCGACCACCACGTGGCTATCCATAATGAAATTCTTTACTGCCAGCTTACGGCCACGAGAAAGACGGAACAGGTGCTGGGTATTAAAGTCATCGCTGAGGGGTTCTGGCCCCAGGTTTTCAATCAGCTCATGGTGCAGGGGGTCTCTGCTCCAGAGCAGGGCGCCGAACCGCCGCGGATCATGAAAACGCAGGCATTTGCCATTGGTAAAGCTGATGTCGACATGATCATGTTTCCTTGGTGGCAGGTCCCTGTCCACGATTCGCAGGCTGCCAGACATACCCAGGTGCATGATCATGCTGCCTGCATCGGTCTCGATCAGCAGGTATTTACCCCGGCGTTGTACCTGGGAAATCGTCTTCCCTTTCAGCCGCCCACGCAGGCCGCGAGGAATTGGCCAGCGTAACTGTGACTGGCGAATCACGACCTGATCGATCTGCTGACCTTCGATGTGCGGGGCAATACCGCGCCGGGTTGTCTCAACTTCGGGTAATTCAGGCATACAGAATTCCTAGCGCCATACCTGTGTCTTGCCGGTGGATTCGGATGAGCGGCCAAAGTTCCAGGTCAGGGCAATACCGGTCAACAGGGCATGTTTCTGTTCAATCAGCGGACTGTCAGCAAACACGGCACCACCCAGGTAGTCATAACGGATGAAGGCACCAAGCCACCAGCCCGGTCGCCGACGCGCAACACTCAGCTGCACTGTGGTGCCACTGTATCCGCCTTCGGCTTCATAGGCCGGCCTGTTAATCGTTGCATACTGCTGGTCAACGCCATAGAAATACTGGTGATACTTATCGGTCGCAAACACCGGGCCAATCTTGAGGCCTGCCTCCCAGCGTTGATAAGTCTGCGGCGTGTCCAGGTTGAGGTGTGGAAAAAACACCCAGCCAGCGGTCTCTGTTTCCTTCAGGTTAGTGGCGATGACGCCGCGAATCGGCAGCATCAGGCGCAGGCGGCTGAAGTCTTTCTGCTTAAGCGTGATCTCCAGTTGGGGACCAATCTCAAGGGTTGGTTTCAGGTCTGGCATGCCCTGTCGTTGTGAGTTTTCATCACTGTCTGCCGGCAGGCTGCCGCTGAGGCTGAGGTTAAGGCGCAGATTGTCCTGTTCCAGGAAAGTACCGCGTAGTCCGTCCTGGTCAAAGCGCAGGTTCTCACCGCGGTAGACAAAGTAGGGGACGGGTCCGACATAGGCGCTGGTGTTGCTGGAGCCCCGATAATCGTTGCCGGCCAGGACACCTGCGCCCAGCCCAAACTCCCATACCGGCAGTTCCTCTGCATGGAGTAGCGGGAATGTGCAGGACAGGATGATGAGAAGGGCAGCCCTAACAGACTGCATACATACCCTCGATTTCAAGCAACAGGTCATGGCGACAGATATCTCCCTGAACCAGCTGTAAGCGGATATCTTCACCCAGTGCCTTTTTCAGGGTCTCGCTGATCTCAGCCGTCTCGAGTGGATTACGCACATACACTCGTATGACCTTGAGGTCTTTTACCTCGTTACATTCCAGTGTCTTCGTCTGGCGTGCGATATCAATGATGGTCTGGACATTTTGCAGGCTCTCCTGAAGCTGGGCCAGCTGATCACCGCTATGCCGGGTCTCATGGCCCACGATACTGGCCGTACCGGAAATATACAGGTGTCGCCATTCAGGGATAAGGGTGGCGCGTGAGAACGAGGGACTCTTCGGGCCATACTGTTCGGGGTAATTAAACGCACTGACCTGGCGCGGATTCTCAATCTGGATGCCCGGCTGCTTGCCTGCGAGGAAATAGATCAGCAGTCCCTCGGCATGGGTGCCGATGGCGGATGCAGCGGGCAGTTTTTCTTCGGGGAAATGCCAGGCCTCCAGGGCCTGGTGGCGGCCAAGACAGAAGGCCCGGTAGCGCTCCAGCCCGGAGGTTTCTGTATTGATCTGCGGGAAGTAATTCCAGATACGCAGCAGGGCAGGGTAATTCCTGCGCTCCAGAAGGTCATGAATCTCCTGGTAGGCAGTCTGGGTAATGTCGGCGAGGTTATCCTGGCCCCTGTCACTGATCAGCAGGGCGCCGAACAGGAAGTCATCACAACTGACGACACTGATGTTGCCATCCTGGCTGCGTTGCGTTGCCGCACTGCTTTGCCACACCTCGATATATTCCTCGCCAAGTGCAGGCAGGCCAACACTGATCTGCCGGGCACCGTCTGCCAGCGAGGTTTGCCTTCCGAAATCGATAACCGCAAAGGTCTTAGGATCGTCCAGTGCCACCTGCCGTTCAGAGGCTGGCATCAGGGAGATGCAGTAGGGCGCTTGCGTGTTCATCTTAGCCTTCGAGCTCATCCTGAGGGGTGGTACCACCAGTGAATATCATGCGGTTATTACGCCTGCGGCGCAGGTGCGCAGCCCAGGTGCGCGGCCATATGCGCAGGAAGGTGATGTAATAGATCACCTTGAAGATAAACAGGGGGCGCTGGATTGGGGTGTCGCGGTACACATCGCCAGAGAGCAGCGAGATGATGGCCTCCTTCATACGGAAGTCATTCCTGGGCGCCTTGAACATGTCGTAGATCGCCGGAGAGTTAAAGCGATGAATCAGCCAGGAGAATGTCCTGAGTGCCTTGACGACACGACGCTCATGCCGCTTCAGAAGTGATGGCGTCTGTTGTGGCGAACGCAGGCAGGCATCGACCGTATCCGCGGCCATGAATGCGCCGGACATGGCCAGGTGCACCCCACTGGAGAAGACGGGATCGATAAAGGCGAAGGCATCACCGATCAGCAGATAATTCTCGTTCTTACGGCCATACATGCGCGAGGCGTTGTAGCTGAAGTTTCCGGTGGCGCGCGCCTCTCCGGTCAGTGTGGCATCTTTCATACGCTCACTGACCCCGGGTGAAAGTGCGATGGTCTGCCAGAGAAACTCTTCAGTGGAAACATCACGGGTCCTGAGGTATTCGGGGTAACAGACTGCCCCAACACTCATGGCGCCGTCGCGGAGAGGGATCAGCCAGAACCAGCCATGATCAAACCAGTAAATTGAGATATTGCCCTCATCACGACCGCTGCGACGGGTAACGCCATCAAAGTGGCCAAAGATAGCGGCACTGTTGTGCTGACGGCTTTTCTGCTTCAGCTTCAACCTGCGTGACAGGAAGGTGTCCCGGCCAGTGGCATCGATCAGGAATCGTGCACGCCATTGTTGCCTGCTGCCGTCCTCTGCGACGGAGGTGGCGTTGACGCCCTCGGCTTCAAAATCAACCTCGGTCAGCCTGCTGCCTTCATGGCAGTCCACTCCTTTTGCACAGGCATTCCTGAACAGGATCTCGTCGAATTCAGAGCGTCGGACCTCGTAGGCCTGTGGCTGTGACTTGTCCATCGCGAAATCGAAGTAGAAGGTCTCCTGCTGGCCATCAAGAAAGTTAAACTCGGCGCCAAACTTATCGATGCCGATCCCCCTGACCTTGTCAGCAACACCCAGCTTTTCCAGCATGGGCAGGGTCATGGGTAGTAGCGATTCACCAATATGGAATCGGGGGTGGTGTTCTTTTTCCAGCAGGACGACATGCCAGCCCTGATCCTGCATCAGGGTAGCAACGGTAGAGCCGGCCGGGCCACCGCCGATTACCAGGACATCACATTGCTGAACGGAAGAAGTCTCTGACATTAGATGCAGCTGTCTAAATATGAAGGGCAGACATTATACATTGACGCCTGCGTTAATCATGATGATCTTTCTCAATGGCCTGAGCGCGGTCATCTCGATACAATGCGCGGATATTAAACTGAGCAGGCGCATAGATGCCCAAGCAAGAGTCCCGTTTTACCCTTCCGCCGCACCCCGTGCTCGAGGGTTATTATCACGATGAAGGTGAGCGTAAGCAGCGCGTGAAACAGCTGTTTAATGCCTCTGCGGGGCATTATGACTGGATCAACAGCATGATGAGCCTGGGTACCGGCGAACGTTACCGCCGTGACACACTTATTAAGCACGGGCTCAGTGAAGGTCAGTTTGTCATGGATATTGGTTGTGGCACCGGTGTGCTGGCCCGACACGAGATGGATATTGTCGGTGAGCAGGGTTTTGTTGTCGGCGTTGATCCCAGCAGTGGGATGCTTGGTGAGGCCGTTAAGCGTGGTGTTACGGTTGCCATGGGTCGAGGTGAGTTACTGCCCCTGGCTGACAAGAGCGTAGATTTTGTCACGATGGGTTATGCGCTACGTCATGTAGCCGATCTGGCGGATACCTTTGCTGAGTATCTCAGGGTGCTCAGGCCCGGTGGCAGGCTGCTATTGCTTGAAATAGCCCCGCCAAAGTCACGCATTGGCTATCATTTCACCAAACTGTATATGAAGTACGTCATACCGGCGATTACCTGGCTGGGTACGCGTGACAAGGATGCCCAGGTTCTGATGTCCTATTACTGGGACACCATCGAGCAATGCGTACCGCCGGGGCTGATCCTGGATGCGCTCAATGAAGTCGGTTTTACCGAGGTGCGCCGCGATGTGCGCATGGGTGTACTGGGTGAGTACTCCGCCCGTCGGCCAGAATAAAATTAAGTGTTCAAAAGATTTTGAGGTTGTAGATGTCGTCACTGGAACATGAAGTCGCAGAACTGATCATCGAGTCGTTAAATCTCGAAGATATTTCTGTGGACGATATAGATCCTGAGGCCCCCCTGTTTGGAGAGGGGCTGGGCCTGGATTCAATCGATGCACTGGAGCTTTCCCTGGCCATTGCCCAGCGCTATGGATTCCAGATCAAGTCAGATGATGAGAACAATCAGCAGATTTTTTCATCCCTGCGCGCCCTCAGCCAGCATATCGAGGCCAGCCGCCAGGGCTGAGGTTAGCATGCAGGGTGCCTATGCCTTACTGTTTCTGAGCTACCCCTTCCTGATGCATGCCTGCATCCTGTTTAATCGCGTGGATCTGGCGGTCTTCGTGCTTGCCGGTTTTACCCTGCTGCCCCTGTTCCTGTCCCCGATGAGGCGCGGCATGGGGATGAATAATTATGCGGCTCTGATCCTGCTGGCCGGTCTGATCCTGTTTGTCGGTTACTATTTTCAGCAAACCATTATTGTTATCCCGCCGATCCTGATTTTTTCTGCCCTGGCTATGGCCTTCACACTCTCCCTGCGTTCACCAGCGACCCCGGTGATTACTCGCCTTGCAGAAATTATCCGGGGTGAGATGCCAGCTGCCGTCGCTGTATATACCCGCAAGGTCACCCTGATCTGGGCGCTGTTCTTTGGCCTGATGGCAGTTATCTCTGTGCTGCTGGCAATGTTTGCCTCCCTGGAGACCTGGTCCCTGTTTAGTAATTTCATTGCCTGGGGGCTGATTGCCCTCATGTTCGTCGCAGAGTTCATGGTGCGTCGCCGTCTGCTGGCAGATCACGTCGATTACAGTTTTCTTGATTTTCTCAGGAACCTGTCGCGTGTCGATTTTCGCCATGTCATGAAATAACCATGTCGTCTCAGCTCCAGTCCTCAATACACCCTCCCGGGCATCACTGGCTTTTTAGCCTTGCCGGCAATCTTTCCTACCAGGCATTTACAGAGCAGCTTGCTGTTTTGGCCTCCGCGCTGCCAGGGCATCGATACATGCTCAACCTGTGTGAGGACCGAGGCCAGTTCATGCTGGCTTTTGCTGCTGCCCAGCTGCGTGGCCAGACTGTGCTGCTGCCCTCAAGCCGGAGCCCCGGGACCCTGCTTGAGATTGCCGAGGATTATCCGGACTGCTATGCCCTGACCGATAAGCTGACAATACCCGAAGGTATATCATCGGTGGCCTTTTCAGCACTGACCCCAGGCGATGATATCGGTCAGTGTTTTCCTGAAGATGTCCCGGATCAGCATATCGCAGCCCTGGTATTTACCTCCGGAAGTACAGGCCGGCCAAAGCCACATTCCAAGACCTGGGGTAGCCTCAGGCATGGCGTGACGCTCGTCTGTCAGCGGTTTGGTTTTGGCCCGCAAACTTCGATCGTTGCCACGGTGCCGCCTCAGCATATGTATGGACTGGAGACCTCGGTGATGTTGCCCATGCTCGCAGGGCCGCGCATCCATGCGGGCCGCCCGTTCTTTCCGGATGATATTCGTGAAGCCCTGGAGATGCTCGATGGTAGTCGTGTGCTGATCACCACTCCGGTCCATCTCAGGGCCATGAAACAGTCTGACCTGCAGTGGCCGGAGATTGACACCGTCATCTCAGCCACGGCACCGCTGGATCCGCATCTGGCCCGGGAATGCGAGGCCATCTTCCGGGCACCGGTTCGTGAGATCTATGGCTGTACCGAGGCTGGTTCACTGGCGAGCAGGCGGGTAACCGAGGATGAACGATGGTTGCTTTACGATGATTTTTCCATCAGCCAGTCACAGGGTATGACCCGGGTTTCCGCCCCCCATCTTGCCGGGCCAGTTGAACTTGCAGACGTCATCGAGCTGGTTGATGCGCAGCATTTTCGATTGCTGGGCCGGGACAGTGACATGTTAAACATAGCGGGCAAGAGGGCATCACTGGCAGAGCTCAATATCCGCCTGTCGGCGATTGAAGGCGTGGAGGATGGCGTGTTCTTCCTGCCCGAAGAGGGCGCTCGCCTTTCCGCGGTCGTGGTGGCACCGGGGATAGATGAAAAAGTGATTCTTGAACAGTTGGCAGAGTATATCGATCCCGTATTCCTGCCGCGTCCCCTGTATCGGGTGGACCATCTGCCACGTAATGAAACCGGTAAACTGAGCCGACAGAACCTGCTGGATCTAAGCCATGCCATAAAGGAACAGGCATGAGCAGGCAGATCGCCAGCACGCATCCCGCGTTGCCAGGCCACTTTCCTGGTCACCCTGTGGTGCCAGGGGTAGTGATACTGGAGGAGTTGCGCCTGGCCCTGGCAGAGCAGCATGCCGGCCAACGTATTAAACGTATTGTCCAGTGCAAGTTCCTGCAGCCCCTGTTACCAGGGCAGCCCTTCGATTGTGCGTTCAATCTTGAAGATAGGCGCTGTCGATTCAAGGTCATCGCCCGGGGTCGTCCCATAGTTCAGGGTGAGCTGGAACTGGAAGACCTTAGCTGATGAGCAGGGACTGGAAGGATCGCAGGGAACGCAGTTCAGGATTCTGGCTGAGGCTGATCAAGGGCATCGCGCTGCATCTGGGACGCCCGGTAGCACGCCTGTTGCTTGGGCCAATTACGCTGTATTTCTTTTTCTTTTCGGGTGGCTCCGCTAAACACTCGCGTGACTATCTGGGCCGGGTACTGGGCCGCCCGGTCCGCCCAACCGATGGTTTCAGGCATGTCTTTACCTTTGCATCAACGATACTAGACAGGGTCTTCCTGCTCAGTGGGCGCGAGGATGTTCTGGACATCCGCATCCACGATGCCGATGTCCTGCTATCACGGGTCGATGCCGGGCAGGGGTGCCTGTTGCTGGGTTCGCACCTGGGTAGTTTCGAGGTCCTGCGTGCCCTCGCTGTGCATCGACAAAACTTCCCCCTGCGCGTGCTGATGTACGAGGAACATAACCAGGCCATCACCCGCCTCCTGCACGCGCTTAGTCCGGAAGTGGCGGAGACCGTCATCCCGCTTGGTCGCACTGACACCCTGCTCAGGGTCAGAGAAAGCCTGGATCGCGGTGAGCTGGTAGGCCTGCTCGGTGACCGTGTGGCAGACAGTGAGAAGCAGGTCGAGTGTGATTTTCTGGGTGCACCAGCGAGCTTTCCGGCGGGCCCTGCCCTGCTGGCACTGACCCTCAGGGTTCCTGTCATCCTGTTTTACGGCCTGTATCGTGGTGGCAATCGCTATGATATCCATTTCGAGCTGCTGACCGAGGCACTGGATGTGCCAAGGCAGGAGCGCGAGGGGCAAATTTCTCAGCTGACCTGCCAGTATGCCCGCAGGCTGGAGTATTATGCTCGGCATGCACCGTATAACTGGTTTAACTTCTATGATTACTGGGGGCGTACTTAGGACTGTTGTCCTGAGCCTGTTGCTAAGCGGGCTATCGACTGCCCAGGCCCAGGATGACCTGTCACAGCTGATGGCATCGCTTGCCCGGGTCAGCTTCAGTGAGGCCAGCTACGTCGAGCATAAGTACCTGGATATGCTCGAAGAACCTATGACCCGTGACGGGCGACTGATCTACGCCGCACCTGATCAGCTGGAATGGAAGCAGGGTAATGCGCGCTATCGTATCCAGGGCGACGAGGTCCAGATCCACAGGCGCGGTGATACGCGGCAGTTAATGCTGGACCAGATACCTCAGATGCGTGCCTTTATCGAATCCTTTCGAGCCACGCTTTCCGGGAACGAGGCATTACTCAGGCAGTATTACGAGCTGGAATTTGCTGCAGGTCATGACCAGCAATGGTCCCTGTCCCTGCGCCCCAGGGATCCCGGGCTAAAACAGTATGTCGTGCTGATCCATATCAGGGGCAGGGCGGACCGGGTCAGCACGGTACGTATCGATGAAAACAGTGGTGACTGGTCTGAGATGCAGCTGGAGACCCTGAAACTGGAATATCATGCGCTGGACTCCTGATCTGCTCCGCGCAGGCTGGTTAATCTTCTTTGTACTGGTCCTGGCCCAGGTTCTGTTTAATACCCCTGTGCGTTCCGACCTGTCCGCATTCCTGCCTGAGGGTAGCACCGAGACCCAGCAACTGCTTATGGAGGGACTACAGGAGGGCCCGACAGCACGTATCTGGCTCATCTCTCTGGGCGGGGAAACACCCGAGGTGCTGGCCACGGTCAGCAGGGAACTGGCCCGTCGTCTCGAGGATAGCGAACAGTTCAGCCTGGTCCGTAATGGCAGCCAGGGTATCGATCAGCAGGAACGCGAGATCCTGCTTGAATGGCGTTACCTGCTGGATAGAGAACTGACAGAAGATGCTTTCTCGGTGGCCAGTCTGCGCTCGGCCCTGGAGGCGCGGCTTGAGGATCTGGGCTCGCCGGTCTCGGGATTTGAGAAGCAGCTGCTCCCCCGTGATCCTACCGCTGCCCTGAGCCGTTATCTCTGGACCATGGCTGGTCAGCACAAAGGCCCCGCCATGCAGCAGGGGGTGTGGTTTTCCCAGGATGGCCGGCAGGCCCTGCTGCTCGCCCAGACGCAGGTATCGGGGACTGACCTGGATGGCCAGGAACGGGCGCAGGCAGCAATCCGTTCCGCCACCAACAAGGCCAGTGAGGGCGCTGATGTTGACCTGGTCCTTGCGGGTTCACCAATCTTTGGTCTGGATAGCCGTTCCCGTATCCGTGCGGAGAGCGAGCGGCTCTCACTGTTTGCCACGGTATTCATGCTGGGCTTCATGGCCCTGGTCTATCGATCGGCAGGGCGCATGATCATGACAGCCATCCCTCTGCTGGGCGGGGTGCTGGCGGCCGTGGCCATGGTTTCAACGGTCTATGGCTACATCCATGGCATCACGCTTGCCTTTGGTATCACCCTGCTGGGTGTTGCCATTGATTACCCGGTGCACCTGTTAACCCATCAGCAGCCCTCAGAGCGCCTGGCGCAGTCAGCGGTAAGGATCTGGCCCACCCTGAGGCTGGGCGTGGTGACGACTGCCCTTGGATACCTGGCGATGTCGTTCACCGAGTTTACCGGACTGGCGCAACTCGGCCTGTTCTCCATGACGGGACTCATCACTGCTGCCCTGATCAGTCGTTATCTGCTGCCGGTACTGCCGCAACGCCAGGATGCTGTCAGGCATGTATTCCTGGGTCGACTGGTTCTCTTGTCCCCGCCGGTTTTTCTGCGCCTGTTGCTGCCTGTGGTGGTACTTGCCGTCGTAGTCGTTACGCTGTGGTCATCGTCCAGCCCCTGGTCCTCGGACCTGGTTGACCTGAGTCCGGTGCCGGCAGAATTACGTGAGCGGGACCACCTGTTGCGTTCACAGCTGGGCGCATCCGAACCCCGCTACATGCTGGCGGTTACCGCGGATACAACAGAGCAGGTCCTGCAACGCCAGGAACAACTGGCGCCCCTGTTCAGACAGCTGCTGAGCACGGGCGAACTCAAGGGGGTGCGCTTTGCTGCGCAGATCATACCCAGCAGGGCGACCCAGGTTCAGCGTCGCGCCTGGCTACCAGAGAGGGAGCAGCTTGAACTACAGCTGGATCAGGCGCTGCTCGACCTGCCGTTTAAAAGCCGTGTGTTTGAGCCCTTTATCGATGATGTGATCGCCTCATCCGCATTGCGTCCCCTGGAGCCGGCTGATTTTACTGGCACCCAGATCGGCCTGGAACTCGAGGCGCTACTGCAGGGCCGGGAGGGGCGGATGGTTGGCCTGATCAACCTCTCGGGGGTGGCGAAGCCAGATGAACTGAAACGGCAGATTGCAGCTGTCGATATCGCGGGCCTGCAGCTTATTGATATGAAGCTGGAGACCCAGTCTGTTGTGACGCAGTTTCGCAGTGAGGCCATCGATCGCATCCTGCTTGCCTCGTTGCTGATCATCGTCCTGTTGCTGATTGGCCTGAGGAGTCCGAGACGTACCCTGGCCGTTTTGATCCCCATGTTGCTATCGGTAGGGGTGGGCGCCAGCGTGCCCCTGCTCCTGGGCGAGCAGCTCAACCTCTTCCACCTGGTTTCACTGCTGCTGGTGGCGGGTATCGGCCTGGATTATGGCCTGTTTTTTACGCGGCATGAACATGGCCTGGAGGCCCTGCGCACCCTCCATGCACTGATGATCTGCGCTATTTCCACTGTGGTGGTATTTGTTATGCTAGCGCTTTCCGGCATCCCTGTTCTGCATGCGATTGGAACAACTGTCAGTGCCGGTGTCATTTCAACCTTTATCCTGTCCTGGGCCCTGAATTACGCCCCGGATAAGCTGGAGTAGTGTGATCAGAAGACTCAGGATCAGCCGCCTGAGCATCGTGTCGGCACTGGGCAGAGGCCTCGCCGCTCATCACGAGGCGCTGAGTAATCATCGAAGTGGTCTAAGGCCCAATGATTTCCCCCATGTCGACCTGGAGACCTGGATCGGTCGTGTCGATGGTCTGGAAGAAGAGCCCCTGCAGGGCGACCTTGCTGCCTGGGATTGCCGTAACAATCGTCTTGGGATGGCGGCACTACAGACGGATGGCATGATCGAGGCCGTGGAAGCCGCGATTCAGCGCCATGGGGCAGATCGCATTGGTGTCTTCATGGGCACCTCCACCAGTGGTATTCAGCAGACTGAATGGGCCTACCGACACCGCGATCCGGCAAGTGGTGCACTGCCAGATTCCTTCAATTACGAACAGAGTCAGAATATCTATTCCATCGCCGCTTTCACGCGTGCTGTCCTGGGATTGCAGGGCCCTGCGCAGGTCATCTCCACGGCCTGTTCCTCCAGTGCCAAGGTCTTTGCCACGGCCTGGCGTTATATGAATGCGGGTCTCTGCGATGCCGCTGTAGTTGGTGGCGTGGATAGCCTGTGTCGCATGACCCTGTATGGATTCAATGCCCTGCAACTGGTCTCGGCCCGGCCCTGTCGTCCCGCGGACCAGGATCGTGACGGGATCAACATCGGCGAGGCCGGTGGTTATGCCCTGCTGGAATGGGCGGATCGGGATGAGGATGGGCTCTGCCTGCTGGGCTATGGAGAAAGCAGCGATGCCTATCATATGTCGACACCGCATCCCGAGGGTGAGGGGGCGAGGCAGGCCATGCAGCAGGCCCTGGACCGGGCCGGCCTGGATGCGAGCCAGGTCGATTATGTAAACCTGCATGGCACGGCAACCCCGGCTAATGATCGTTCAGAAGACCAGGCGATTCTTGCAGTGATGAATGAGGATACACCCTGTTCATCGACCAAGGGCTTTACCGGCCACACCCTGGGTGCGGCTGGCATACTGGAGGCGGCGATTAGTTGCATCGCCATTGAGCAGGGCCTGATGCCAGCCAGTATCAATACCAGCACAAAAGACGCAGCGATCAGGGCCAATATCCTGCTGGAACCCAGGCGGCAGCCAGTCAGCCGGGTGATGAGTAATTCCTTTGGTTTTGGTGGCAGTAATGCCGCCCTGCTCATCGGGAGGGACTCGTGATCAGGGTAGGGCTGGATAGCGTCGGTATCTATGCACCGGGCATGGAGGGTTGGGCCATGGCCAGAGAGACCCTGCTGAGTGGAAGCAGCTATGATCCTGGCCAGGCGATGCAGCCACCCAAACCCGGGCTCCTGCCGCCCAACGAACGCCGTCGTACCACGCCCCTGATCAAGCTGGCCCTGCAGGCCGCGCAGGAGGCCTCGGATGATTCCCAGGCGAATGCCTCGACACTGGCCACGGTGTTTGCGAGTTCCGGTGGGGACCTGGAGATTGTTGACCGCATCCTCACCAGCCTCGATCTTGAAGGTAGCCCGGTGTCGCCCACGCATTTCCACAACTCGGTACACAATGCCCCGGCGGGTTACTGGTCGATAGCAAGTGGCGCTCATGCCCCCTCCACCAGCCTCTCCGTTTTTGATGCCAGTTTCAGCGCTGGCCTGCTGGAGTCGGCGATCCAGGTGGTGAGCAATGAGCAGCCGGTTCTTTTGGTCGCCTATGATCTGCCGCCACCCCAGCCCATCTACCCGTTCCGCCCGCTGGTGGCGCCGTTTGCCGTTGCCCTGGTGCTGGTCCCCGAGGCACAGGCCAGCCTGGCCCGGCTGAGCATTGAGTCCGTCGCAGCAGACACACTAACGACCATGTCGAATCAGGGTCTTGAGCAATTACGTAACGGTTGTCCTGCAGCCCGTAGTCTGCCTTTACTCATGGCCCTGGCAACGTCGGATACCTCGACATTGCATCTGCCAGAACTACCCGGCCGTGGTCTGGATATCCGGATCACCCCGTGCTGATCGAGCGTGAGGAACTGTGTAGCCTGATTCCACATGCGGGTGAAATGTGCCTGCTAGATGGCGTATTGAACTGGGATGAGGAAAGCATTACCTGCACCAGTCAGCGGCATCTTCATCAGGATAATCCCCTGCGGACAGAGGCGGGGTTGTCTGCCATAAACGGTATCGAGTTCGGTGCCCAGGCCATGGCCGTACATGGTGGCCTGCTGGCACGGGCACAGGGTGTGTCGATTCCACCCGGTTATCTTGTTGCCATCAGGCAGTGCACCCTGGCCAGGGACTGGCTGCATGATCTCGATGGCCCACTGACGATCAGGGCCAGCCTGCTGATGGGGCAGGGTGAGCAGTTTATCTACCAGATCGAATTGAGTGACGGTGTCCATAAGATCCTCAGTGCAAGGGCGACCGTCATGGCGCAACCGGAGAGGCAGGAATCATGAAACGCGCATTGGTAACCGGGGGTAGTGGTGATATAGGTGGCGCCGTCTGCAGGCAGCTGGCCCGGGATGGATTCCACGTCATCGTTCATGCATCCAGCCGTCCTGAAAAGGCACAGGCCGTGGCAGATGAGATACAGGCCAGCGGCGGCCAGGCCAGTGTCATTAGCTTTGATATCACCGATGCCCAGGCCTCACGATCAGCCCTGGAGACACTGCTTGCCGAGGGTCCGGTGCAGGTGCTGGTCAGTAACGCGGGTATCCATGATGACGTGCCCCTGGCCGGCATGAGCCCCGAGCAATGGCACCGCGTAATCGACGTCTCCCTCAATGGTTTTTATAACGTCACGCAGCCCCTGTTATTGCCGATGATGCAGACGCGCTGGGGCAGGGTGATTGCGCTGTCCTCGGTCGCGGGTGTCATGGGTAACCGGGGGCAGGCCAACTATGCCGCTGCCAAGGCCGGCCTGCATGGGGCCATCAAGTCTTTGTCGCTGGAACTTGCCTCGCGTGGGATCACGGCGAATGCCGTGGCACCGGGCATTATCCAGGGAGACATGACCGAAGGCGTGTTCAGCAAGGAGCAGATCAAACAGATGGTGCCTGCCAGCAGGGCCGGCAGTCCTGAAGAGGTCGCCAGCCTGGTCAGTTTCCTGGCCTCTGAACAGGCAGGGTATATCAGTGGCCAGGTCATTGGCATCAATGGTGGTATGGCCTGATCAGGCAAGCTGTCATTTTGATGTGACAATCCTGTGATAATCTCATGCCATGCAAGACCTGAAAAACGTCGCCCTCGTCATCCCTGCCTATAACGAATCTGCCACCATACGTGGACTGGCCGAGCGTGCGCTCGCACAGTGCGAACAGGTCATTATCGTCAATGATGCCTCAGAGGATGAAACGGCCAAACAACTTGAAGGCCTGCCTGTCACCCTGCTCGAGAATGACCAGAACCTGGGCAAGGCCGGTAGTCTCTGGACCGGCATGTTATATGCCATGGAAATCGGTGCCGAGCTGATCGTCACCCTGGACGGAGATGGGCAGCATCATCCTGAAGATATACCCAGACTGATTCATGCTGCCAGACAGCATCCGGGCCAGATCGTGATTGCGGCAAGGGATATGACGGGTGATCATGTACCTGCCGGACGCAGGCGTTCCAATAAGGTTGCCAACTTCTGGATCTCCTGGGCAGCTGGCTATCCCATCGATGATTCCCAGTCAGGGTTTCGTGTCTATCCCGCCGCCTTAATCAGGGATTTGAAGATCAATGTTGCTCGTGAACGTAGCTTTGTCTTCGAAAGTGAAGTGCTGATTGAGGCTGCTGCCAGGGGGGTGAGGAGTGTGCCGGTTGTGATCGATGCCATTTACGAACCGGGGCAACGCGCCAGTCATTTCAGGCCGGTACTGGATATCGTGCGTATCACCCAGATGGTGGCATGGAAACTGATCCGGCAGGGGATGGCGCCGATGGGACTTGCGCGTTCGTTGGGGTGGTTGCCGGTTGATCACAGGGATGTTTCTGCTTCGCAGTGATTATTTTTTTCTAAGATCAAAAGCGTTTCGCCCGCTACT
>JAAUXZ010027558.1_pt1 | contig 18209 bp, 17 predicted proteins | sample 7278131 | NCBI WGS metagenome assembly JAAUXZ01 (sample SAMN14350119, study PRJNA611818) | marine sediment metagenome | isolation source: surface marine sediment (3m) | place: French Polynesia: Moorea | collected 2018-08 | reverse complement strand
TGGGGTGTCGCAAGGCTGGCGCAACCACTCAACAAAAGTCCGAATACTGCACAGGTCAGACCTGCTGTAATGTTGCCTCGCTTCAAAGTAAAACCTGCTATTGGAAAAGGAGGATAAAACCGGAATTAGACTGGCGAGTTTAGCATGTCACTCTATCGACCAGCCATTCGAATAGCTTGTTTGAACATGAAAGACAAAAAAGATTCCCCACAAACCGCTGAAATGCAGAGTTTCCTTGTATTTAGCGACTCAATCGCCGAAAATTAGAAGCTAGTAATACTCCCTCCCGTTTGCAATGGCTTTACTGTCGCTTGGCATCAATCACCAGACCGCGCCTGTCGATATCAGAGAAAAAGTTGCTTTTGCGCCAGAGCAGCTCAGCCAGGCGCTTAACGAACTGCAAAGCCTGTCCGCGGTTAACGAATCCGTCATTGTATCAACCTGCAACCGCACCGAGATCTACTGCGAAACCGGTCAGCAGGATATCGATGAAATCATGGCCTGGTTATCCACCTTTCACGGGCTCCCGGCTGACGACCTGATCCCGTATCTTTACCAGCATGATGATCAACAGGTGGCGACACATTTGTTCCGTGTAGCGTCAGGCCTGGATTCGCTGGTATTGGGTGAGCCGCAGATTCTGGGACAACTGAAAACCTCTTACGACCAGGCGCGCCAGGACAAGTCGGTAAATTCGGTACTAGATCGCCTGTTCCAGCATTCCTTCAGCGTCGCGAAACGGGTGCGTACCGATACCGACATTGGTTCCAATCCGGTATCTGTGGCTTTTGCGGCAGTTGATTTGTCTCGCCAGATTTTTGGCGACCTCAGTGAAATGCGCGCCCTGCTAATCGGTGCCGGTGAAACCATCGAACTGGTTGCCCGTCACCTCAACAGCCGACATATTGGCTCCATGGTCATTGCCAATCGCAGTATCGATCGCGCCAAAAGCCTTGCCGACCAACTCGGCGCCGAAGCGGTACAAATCAACGAGGTGCCTGAGCAACTGGTGAACGCCGATATCGTCATTTCGTCAACCGCCAGCCAACTGCCGATACTCGGTAAAGGGGCTACCGAGGCGGCACTGAAGAAACGCAAACACCGCCCTATATTCATGGTCGATCTCGCGGTACCGAGAGATATCGAAGCCCAGGTGGGTGACCTCGAAGATATTTATCTTTACACCGTGGACGATCTCAAGTCGGTTATTGACGAAAACCTCAAAGGCAGGGAGCTGGCCGCTGAAGAGGCGCAGGAAATCATTCGCCTCGAGGTGATTGCCTTCCAGCGCTGGTTATCGACCCATCAGGCTCGCGATGAAATCAAGGTACTGCGGGACAATGCACAACAAATCAAGGCGGATATCCTGAAGCGGGCTCTCTCGCAGCTTGGCCAGAACCCCGACGTTGAAACTGTTTTATCGCGACTTGCCGATGATTTAACGAACAAACTCGTGCATCAGCCCACCATCGAACTCCGCAAGGCCCTGCAAGATGACGACGACCACACCGTACGATTGCTGCAGTCGCTGTTCAACCATTCCAAAAAATAAATGAAAGCATCGCTCGTTACCAAGCTGGAGACTTTGAGCGCCAGGCATGAAGAAATTGCCGGTCTGCTCGCCGACCCTGACGTCATCAATGACCAGGATCGCTTCCGCAGCCTGTCGATGGAATATTCTCAGCTGCAGGATGTCGTAACCAATTTCACGGCCTACCAGGAAGCGCAGGAGGCACTCGAGTCAGCAAGGGAAATGCTCGAGGAAGACGATGCCGAGATGCGTGAGCTTGCCGAAGAGGAAATCTCTGACAACACGCAGAAAATCGAAACCCTCGAAGTTGACCTGCAGAAACTGCTGCTGCCAAAGGATCCCAATGACCGGGCAAACGTATTCCTTGAGATTCGCGCCGGTACCGGTGGCGATGAAGCGGCGATTTTTGCCGGTGACCTTTTTCGCATGTATAGCCGCTTCGCCGAGACCAAAGGCTGGCAACTTGAAGTACTGAACAGTAATGAAGGGGAGCACGGCGGTTACAAGGAAATCATTGCGCGCATTATTGGCAATGGCGCTTACTCAGCACTGAAATTTGAATCCGGCGCGCATCGCGTGCAGCGTGTGCCAGAAACCGAATCACAGGGCAGAATTCACACCTCCGCGGCCACTGTTGCCATCATCCCGGAAGGCGAAGAAGTGCAAATGATCGAAATTAATCCGGCTGACCTGCGTGTTGATACTTTTCGGGCCTCCGGCGCCGGTGGACAGCACGTTAATAAAACCGATTCGGCTATCAGACTAACCCACATACCTACCGGAACCGTGGTGGAATGCCAGGATGAACGGTCGCAGCATAAGAATCGCGCGCGCGCCATGTCGCTGTTACAGGCCCGCATTTATGATGCCGAGAAACAGAAACAGGAAAAAGAACAGGCCGCCGAGCGCAAATCACTGGTCGGTGGCGGCGATCGCTCCGAACGCATCAGGACTTATAATTTTCCGCAGGGTCGTATGACCGATCACCGCATCAACCTGACGCTCTACAAACTCGACGAAATCATGCAGGGTTCCATCGACCAGGTGCTTGACCCACTCATGCACGAATACCAGGCCGAGCAACTGGCCACATTGAGTGAGGAAGACCAGGGCATTTCCTAAACATGCCCAGCAGCATTCAACAGGTTTTGAAATGGGCGAGTGAGAAGCTCGAAAGTGCCAGCGAAACCCCCCGACTCGATGCCGAATTGCTGCTCGCATTCGCGCTGCAAAAACCTCGCAGTTATCTGTTTAGCTGGCCAGAGGAGACGCTCAGCGAAAAGAGCTGGGTCGATTTCCAGAACCTTATTAACCAACGGCAGGCGCCGACTCCGGTTGCTTATCTACTGGGCCAACGCGAGTTTTATTCTCTCGAATTTACCGTTAACGACTCCGTGCTGGTTCCCCGCCCGGAGACCGAGCTGCTCGTCGAACAGGCGCTATTGATCTGCAATCGAGATCGACCGCAACGCATCATTGATCTGGGAACCGGAAGCGGCATTATCGCAGTCACCGTAAAGAAACATTATCCACAGGTTGAATTCTGGGCCACCGATATCGATGCGAGGAGTCTAGAGGTGGCTGCAGCCAATGCGGGGCGTCATAGTGTAGAGATCAATTTTCTACAATCAGCCTGGTACCAGCAGCTGACTGCCGACAGGTCGTTTGACCTCATTCTCTCGAATCCGCCTTACATCGCCGGCGATCATAGCTTTCTAGCGCGTGGCGATTTACCCGCCGAGCCGCAGATTGCGCTGACACCCGGAGACACTGGACTCGAGTCCCTGCAAATCATCATCGGTGAGGCCCGGCAGTACCTGAAACCGGGCGGGTCACTGGTGGTAGAGCATGGCTATGACCAGCAAAAACCGGTGGCAGATTTATTCGTCGACAATGGATTTGTCGACATTCACTGTTTTGACGACTTCAATGGTCACCCGCGGGTAAGCCTGGGGCAACTGAAAGACTGACGGGTAATAAGGCTTACAAGCTGCATTCTACGCGGGCAAAAAAAAGGCCGGTTGAAATTCAACCGGCCCAATGTCGTAATCGACAATATAACCAAAGGAGGACATACGTGAATCAAGTCTGCGTAACAACTCTATTCACATTGTCTTATATAGAACAGTCTGCAGATTTTGCCAGTTTTCAACCGATAAAAAGTAGAAAAATACCGACGAACGGTATTGCCGAATCTATCCAATTATGTATATAAATCGGCTAACTTATTGATTTATATAGAAATATTTCGGTTATCAAATAATTCAACTGTCGCGTGTAAATCGTCTGATCAAACTGGAAGTATCCCAGCGTCCGCCACCCATCGCCTGCACTTCGCCATAAAACTCGTTAACCAGGCGGGTCACTGGCAGTTGCGAGCCATTTCGATCCGCTTCTTCCAGACAAATGCTTAAATCTTTTAACATCCAGTCGACCGCAAAACCAAAATCAAACTGGTCGTCTAACATGGTATTGCCGCGATTTTCCATTTGCCATGAACCCGCCGCACCCTTGGAAATGACATCAACCACCTTGTGTCCATCAAGACCGGCACGCTGGGCAAAATTAAGCCCCTCCGATAAACCCTGCACAAGTCCGGCAATACAGATCTGATTAACCATCTTGGTCAGTTGGCCGGCACCCACCGAACCCATCAGCTCCGCGGCGCGCGCGAAACTCATGATCACCGGTTTGGCTTTATCAAACGCTGCTTGCTCGCCACCAATCATAACGGTCAGAACCCCGTTTTCAGCTCCCGCCTGTCCACCCGATACCGGTGCATCGAGGAAACTGACATCGGCCTTTTCAGCTATCTCACGCGCAACATTGGCCGACGCCGTGGTGTGATCAATCACAATCGCGCCTTCTTTACAGCCAGCGAGGATGCCATCCTCACCATACATAACTGAACGCAAATCATCATCATTGCCGACACAGCTAAAAATGAAGTCTGCGCTCTCGGCTGCTTCGCGAGGCGTGTTGAAATGCTGACCTTCATAGTCCTGACACCACTGTTCAGCTTTTGCCGAACTGCGGTTGTAAACGCGAGTTTTAAAACCCGCCTTACTCAGATGACCAGCCATGGGATAACCCATGACACCCAGACCAATAAACGCCACTGTTTGATTACTCATGATAAAAACTCGATTTGACTAGATAAAAATTATGCGGGCTGCAGGTTTGCCATACTGGCTATCAACCATTTGCTGCCTTCGTTTTCGAAATTGACCTGGACGCGGGACTGCGAACCCTGGCCCTCAAGATTGAGCACAATACCGGGACCAAAACGCGCATGTGAGACGCGCTGACCCACAAACAATCCACTGTCGACTTCAGCCTGCTGCCTGCCAACGGGCGCGGACTGGCTATACACGGGCCGACTGAATTGAGCTTTTGGCCTGATTTCCTCGATAAACTGCTCGGGTATCTCGCGCACGAACCGAGACAGCATGTTGTAATTTTCATTGCCGTAGAGTCGCCGAACCTCGGCGCTGGTGACGACCAATTGCTCCCGTGCCCTTGTGATGCCGACATAACAGAGGCGTCGTTCTTCTTCCATCTTACCCGGCTCTTCGCTGGAACGTTGATGCGGAAACAGACCTTCTTCCATACCGACCAGGAATACCAGCGGGAACTCCAGTCCCTTGACCGAGTGCATGGTCATTAACTGCACGCAGTCCTGCCAGTCTTCGGCCTGCTGCTCGCCGGCTTCGAGCGCCGCGTGCGCCAGAAAAGCATCCAGTGGCGTCATGTTTTCATCCACATCCGCGTCTAGCTGAAAGCTCTTTCCGGCACCGACCAGTTCCTGCAGGTTTTCCAGTTTTGACTGCCCTTTTTCACTTCGATCCTTACTGAAGTGCGCTTCCAGGCCAGTGGTCTCGATACAGTTACCGATTTGCTCCGGTAAGGCCATATCGGCAAGTTCGTTTTGCAATCGCAGCACCAGGTCAACATAACCTTGCAAGGCACCACGTGCACGTGCGGTCAGGTCATTACCGTCGAGCACGGCCTGCGCTGCGGTCCATAAGGAGCTGGATTTTTCCCGCGACATCAGACGAACCAGATCCAGGGTTTTCTCGCCAATGCCCCGCGGTGGGTGATTAACCGTGCGCTCGAAAGCATGATCAGCTTCGGGATGGCTAATCATTCGCAGGTAGGCCAGGGTGTCCTTGATTTCTGCGCGTTCGAAAAATCGCAGACCACCGTAAACGCGGTAAGGAATACCGCGGGTAAGCAAGGTTTCTTCAAATTGTCGCGACTGAGCATTGGAACGATACAACACCGCAATTTCCTTACGCAGTCGACCCTGTTCAACCCAGTTGAGAATGCGTTCAATAACGAAACGCGCCTCATCTTTCTCGTTATACGCCGAGTAATAGAGGATGGGTTCGCCATCGACACTGTCGGTCCATAACTCCTTGCCAAGACGACCACTGTTATTGGCGATTAAAGCATTGGCAGCATTCAGGATGGTGCTGGTTGAACGGTAGTTTTGCTCCAGCCTGATGACTTCGGTGCCCTGAAAATCTCGCTCGAAGCTGTGCATGTTTTCAATGCGAGCGCCGCGCCAGCCGTAGATCGACTGATCGTCGTCACCGACTGCGAATAACGGCGTGTCGGAACCCGCCATCAAACGCAACCAGGCGTACTGGATGGCATTGGTATCCTGGAATTCGTCGACCAGTATGTGTTGGAAACGTCGCTGATAATGCTGGCGCAAATCGTCATTATCCCGAATGAGCTCGAGCGCGCGTAATAACAGCTCGGCGAAATCAACTACACCGGCACGTTGGCAAAAATCTTCGTAGAGTCGATAAATTTCCAGCAGTTGTTTTTGAATCGGATCATTGCCCGGATCAATATTTTGCGGCCGCAAGCCTTCATCCTTATTGCTGTTGATATACCACTGCGCCTGTTTTGGTGGCCAACGCGCCTCATCGAGATCGAGTTGACGAATTACTCTTTTCACCATTCGTAACTGATCATCGCTATCGAGAATCTGGAAGGCCTGTGGTAATCCCGCCGGCTCGTAATGAGCCCGCAATAACCGATGGGCGAGACCGTGAAAGGTACCGACCCACATGGCAGCGGCTGAAATGCCCAGCAGCTGTTCTACCCTGGCGCGCATTTCACTGGCCGCCTTATTGGTAAAAGTAACCGCGAGAATACTGAAAGGTGACAGGCCCATGACTTCGCAGGCCCAGGCGATGCGGTGAGTCAAAACGCGGGTTTTACCACTACCGGCACCCGCCAACACCAGAATGGGTTTCGGATCGGCCGTCACTGCGGCACGCTGACGGTCATTCAGCGAATCAATGATGTGAGATACATCCACGGAACGGGGAAAATCTGTTCGGAAAACGGAATTGTATCAGAGTCTATCGGGGTTGGGCGTTAGCAGTCGCCGCGAACTTTCAGCAACTAAATGAATACGTCAACGATGCGACCGGATGACGGCGTTGCCTCGTTAGCGGAGAGCGCCTGCTCACCAATCTGCTGGTAAGAGCTGATGGCATCGCGGTTTTGCGGATCGATATCCTGGTTCAACTGCGGCCGGTAGCTTCGATCCTGGTTATTGACCTCTTCCAGCACCTCGCCCCGAAACACGAAACGTGGCGGTGAGTTATCGTCATTGTTGGTATTTTGAAGCTGTGATTGTGATTCCTGGCCCGATCGTGACGACAGGTTTTGATCCTGTCGGCCTGGAGCAAAATTTGAAACGGGCAGAGTTGTCGATGGGATGTCGATCACGGCAATCAGACTGGGCTTCCGGGCCCTTATTTATAGCCAAATCCAACTAAAGTGCAAATAATACTTGTATTGCCAGGGTTATTGCTGCCATTTGCGGCGCGCCACATCATCACTTTCCCGGGCATCCACCCAGCTGGCGCCCTCATCACTCTCTTCCTTCTTCCAGAACGGCGCATCGGTTTTCAGATAATCCATGATGAATTCACAGGCGGCGAATGCATCACCTCGATGCGCGCTAGCGACGAGGACCAGAACAATTTGCTCCCCTGGCTGCATCGGCCCGACACGATGAATAATCGTCGCATTTTGAACCTGCCAGCGAGCCGCGGCCTGATCGACAATTTGTTGCAGTGCATTCTCGGTCATTCCCGGGTAATGCTCCAGGGTCATTTGCTGCAATCCGCCCTGCGGTAGCTCACGAACCAGCCCGACAAAACTGGCAACTGCACCGATATCGGTGCGGCCCGCGCACAATTCACGCGATTCGACTGCAACATCAAAATCGGATTCCTGAACGAGAATTTTCATCGGCCCTACCTGATCATGCTGGCAAAAGAAATATAGTCGACCATATCACCCCCGGCGATGGTATGACCCTCTGGGACTTCGACAAAACCATCTGCCCAGACCGCCGAAGTCAGCACCCCGGAGTCTTGACTGGGGTATATGTTAACGACGCTTTGTCCTGATTCATTCTCTTCGATTCGAGCGCGCAGAAATTCGCGACGGTTGTCGGGTTTGGGCCAGTCAAACCCAGATTCTAGGTGGACCGGGCGCGGTTTGGCCCAGTTCCTGCCCTGCAGGCGCGCGATTGCCGGCACCACGAAAAGACTAAAGGTTGCAAAAACAGACACAGGATTGCCGGGTAATCCCATGAATGCCGAGCCATTAACCAGGCCAAACGCGAGCGGTTTGCCGGGTTTTATATTGAGTCGCCACATGCTCAAGTCACCCAGTTTTTCAAGCGCTATGCGAACATGATCCTCTTCTCCCACGGAGACACCGCCGGTAGTAATCACCAGGTCCGCCTTGTTGCTGGCTTCCAACATGGCGTCACAGGTCGCATCGAGGGTATCGCCGATAAGACCCAGGTCGACGATTTCGCATCCCAGGGACTCGAGAAAACCACGTAACACATACCGGTTAGACTCGTAAATTTGCCCAGGTTTTAACGGCTGGCCCGGTGTCGCCAGCTCATCACCGGTCGAGAACAGACCCACTTTCAGCGGTCGATAAACAGCCACCTCGCCAATTCCAACCGAAGCGGCAATGCCGAGATCCTGGGGTCGCAGTCGACTACCGGCCTCAAGAATCACGCGACCTTTATCGATATCATTGCCGGCCGGACGAACGTTAAGTCCAGCAGATACCAAACCTTCAAAACGAATACTGTCGCCGTCAAGCTCAACATTTTCCTGGATGATGACGGCATCGGCAGCGGGCGGAATGGGCGCACCGGTGAAAATACGTGCGACGCTTCCCTGTTGCAGGGCTTCACCGGCAGTGCCGGCTGGAATCCGTTGCGACACCGGAAGGTAATTGGTGCCTTCACTCAAGTCAGCCGAGTTGACTGCATAACCATCCATTGACGACACCGCCATCGAAGGCACGTCGATGTCAGCCGTGAGGGTTTCCGCTATGACCCGACCGAGCGCGTCAGGCAGCGGCAACTGTTCGACCGCACACACCGGTTTCAATGTTTCCAGCAAATGACTCAGGGCATCGTCATAGGACACCAGGTCAGGTGTATCACAATTATTGTTTAGCATTTTTGGTATCTTGCTCTTACCGGGTTTGGGCAACTATCCGACGTCAGTATAATCCTGGCGCGAACCAATCCAATGTGAAATCAGCGCATCACGTGTCGCCTCATGGCCTGGCTGTTGAAGCAGAGACGCCAGCTCATTAGCGCTGGTAAACCATTTCTGATCGCGTAATAAATCGGCCACTCGAAAACTGGCTTCCCCGGTCTGCCGGGTACCCACCAGTTCTCCAGCGCCGCGCAATTCCAGGTCTTTCTCGGCGATCACGAAACCATCCTGATGCTGTCGAATGATTTCCATGCGTTCCATGGCTTGCGCTGACAGCGAGGATGGTACCATCAATATGCAAAAACTTTCCTTGGCGCCACGCCCAACCCGACCTCGCAACTGATGGATCTGTGCCAATCCCAGGCGTTCCGGATTTTCGATCACCATTATGGTGGCATTAGGTACATCGACGCCCACCTCAATGACCGTTGTCGCAACCAGCAACGACAGCTCGCCAGCCTTGAACGACTGCAGCACTGATTCCTTGTCCTCACTCTTCATACGCCCGTGCACCAGACCAATATTAAAACCGGGCATTTGTTTGAGCAGTCGTTCATAGGTGAGTTCCGCCGCTTCACATTGTAAAGACTCCGATTCCTCTATGAGCGTGCAAACCCAGTAAACCTGGGCACCGTTTTTACAGGATTCGGTAACCCGGCTAATCAGTTGATCGCGCTGATCTTGCGAGACAATCGATGTGGTCACCGGTTTACGGCCCGGTGGCAGTTCGTCGATTTGTGAGTAGTCGAGATCGGCATACAACGACATCGCCATGGTGCGTGGAATCGGTGTCGCCGTCATGATTAACTGGTGCGGCATTAATCCATCGAGTGTTTTACGCCGCAGGGCAAGACGCTGATCCACGCCAAAACGATGCTGCTCATCGACTATCATCAACCCCAGTCGCGAGAAAACCACCTCATCCTGGAATAACGCATGCGTACCAACAATAAGTTGCGCGTCGCCATTGCTGAGTGACAACAGCTTTTGCTGGCGGCGTTTACCCTTATCAGAACCGGTTAATTGGGTGATGGAAATACCCATTGGCTGCAACCATTGCTGCAGATTTCTGGTGTGCTGTTCCGCGAGGATTTCTGTGGGAGCCATCAGCACTGCCTGGAATCCTGACTCAATAACTGGCAAACAGGCGAGCGCAGCGACCACCGTTTTTCCGGAACCAACGTCTCCCTGCAACAGCCGCATCATGGGCTTGCTGGCATTGTAATCAGAATTGATCTCATCAAGCACACGAGACTGTGCTGCAGTCAGTGGAAAAGGCAACTGCTGTATCAATTCGGCCTGCCCGCGGGTTTGCGTATCGATGGCCGGTGACGGTGTTGAGCGCAGCCAACGCCTGCGCTCCAGTAGAACCAGTCGATGAGCCGCCAACTCCTCAACCACGAATCGGTTTTGCGCCGGGTGACGGTTTTCCTTGATCAGTTTGCAGTCGTTGATGTCGGTCGGGTTGTGCAAGCCAATCATCGCTTCGGTGAAATCGGGGAAACCCTGGCGTTGTAGCCACTGCAGCGGTAACGTTTCCTGCATGCCCTGTGACTCGAGCTTTTCTATCACCTGCTCCATGATGCGCCGCATGGTTTTTTGATGCAGGCCTTCGGTCACCGGATATATTGGGGTCAAAGTCGAAGGCAATGCGGGTGGCGCATCTGGATCGATGACCGACATCTCCGGGTGGATCATTTCAACGCCGTTAGTACTCCACCTCACCTCACCATAACAGCGCAGCCAGTTGCCCTTCTCCAGCATTTGTTGTTGACTGGCATTAAAGTAAAACAGTCGTATTGACACCATGCCGGTGTTATCAGAGAGTCGCGCTTCGAGGCTTCGCGTGGATCTTCCGCGTCGCCTGAAACGCACTGCACTCTGTAAAACCTCGGCTTCAATTTGCGCGCGGCTACCGGGTTGCAACGAACCCACCGGGGTAATGCGGGTGCGGTCCTCGTAACGTAGCGGTAAATGAAATAATAGATCCTGCTGTTTGTTTAGCCCCAACGACAACAGCTTCTCTGCCATTTTGGGGCCAACGCCTTTCAGGTAACGGAGCTCGTCATCTGACCATTGACTCATAGCAATAACGAGCTCCGCAAGACAGGTTTATAAAACCATAACGGCTTCCATTTCGACTCCAACCCCTTTAGGCAGTGCCGCAACACCAATCGCGGCACGCGCCGGATAAGGTTCGTCAAAATAGGTCGCCATGATTTCATTCACGGTGGGGAAGTTAGTCAGGTCGGTCAGATAAATATTTAATTTAACGATATCTGCCAATGAACCACCGGCGGCTTCGGCCACCGCTTTAAGATTCTCGAATACCTGGGTTATTTCGGCGGCGATTCCCCCTTCAACGACTTCCATGGTTGAAGGAACCAGCGGAATCTGTCCGGACATGTAAACGGTATTGTCTACTTTTACGGCCTGGCTGTAAGTACCGATGGCCTGCGGTGCATTGTCTGTGCTGATAATGGTTTTATTCATGATGTTCTCGGTTTGGTAAAGCTAGAAAAGCTGTTGACGCAGTGGATTGAAACGGTGCGGACGATAATAGTCCAGCCTCTACTTGCGCCAGATACGATTGACGACCGGGAGGCTTCGTAACTTTTTCATGATGCGTGCAAGATGTATCCGGTCGGTTACATCGATCAGAAAATCCATGGTAGATACCCGGCCATCTTTTTCAGTAATGCTGACATTCTCGATATTGGAACCCATGTCGGCGATGATGCGGGCAAGCGTTGCCAGCGCACCACGCTGATTGTCAATTTGCACGCGGATTGAAGCCAGGAACTCACCTTCTACATGATCGGACCACTGAACCGATAACTTTCTGCCTTTAAGGGCTGATTCAGCGACGTTGGGACAACCGTGTTGATGAACAACGATGCCTTTACCCGACGACATGAAACCAAGAATGGCATCACCGGGAATGGGTCGGCAACATTTACCGAACGACACGACCATGCCTTCCGTGCCTTTAATTGCCAGCGGTTTGCCTTCATCATCGTGACTGGCATCGTCATCGTCGATGTCAAAAATGGTTTTCGCCACCAGCGTCGAGTTGCGATTGCCGAGGCCGATCTCGGCGAGCAATTCTTCCTGACCCTTCAGATTGTAATGCTCAACGGCGCGATCATAGTCTTCAGGCTGTAAGGCCTTGTTGCTACCCATGATCTGGGTAACCGAATGCTGCAACAAGCGCTGACCGAGAGCGACTGCCTCGGATTGCTGCAGGGATTTGAGGAAATGACGGATATTGGTTCGAGCTTTGGCGGTAATGACAAAATCCAGCCAACTCGGGTGCGGGCGACTGGCTTCCGAACAGATGACTTCGACGGTCTGTCCATTATGTAACCTGGTGCTCAACGAGGTCATTTGATGATCGATACGGGCAGCCACGCAGGTATTACCGATGTCGGTGTGTACCGCATAGGCGAAATCGACCACGGTGGCTCCGCGCGGCAACTTCTTGATTCCGCCTTTTGGTGTAAAAACATAAACCTCATCGGGGAAAAGGTCGACTTTGACACTTTCCAGGAATTCTTCCGAACTACCCGACTTCTGTTGCATTTCCAACAGGTTTTTAAGCCATTCGAGGGCCCTGTTTTGCGCACTGGAAGTACTGTTTTCGTCCTCTTTGTATAGCCAGTGCGCGGCGATGCCTGATTCCGCGAACTGGTCCATCTCGTGGGTACGGATTTGCGCTTCAATAGGTACACCGTGCGGGCCAAACAGGCTGGTGTGCAGCGACTGGTAACCGTTGGCCTTCGGAATGGCCAGGTAATCCTTGAATTTACCGGGTCGAGGTTTATACAGGTTATGCATAACGCCCAGCACGCGATAACAATCATCCACAGATTTGGTCAGAATACGCACACCAAACACATCGGTGATTTCCTTGAAACTGAGTTTCTTGGTTTTCATCTTGCGGTAAATACTGTGGATATTTTTCTGCCGGTATAACACCTCGGCCTCAATACCTGATTCTTCCAGCCGCTGCTTGATCGCCGTTTCAATAGTGTTGAAGATCTCTTTGCGGTGACCGACAACCTCTTTACAGGCAGATTCAAGCGCGCGATAACGCATCGGGTAAGCCGCCTTGATCGACAGGTCGAGTAGCTCATGGCGCATCTTGTATATGCCGAGGCGATTGGCAATCGGCGCGTAGATTTCCATCGTTTCGCGAGCAATACGACGGCGTTTCTCCGGGCGCATGGCTTCCAGGGTGCGCATATTGTGCAGTCGGTCGGCCAGTTTGATGATGATGACGCGGATATCCCGCACCATCGCCAACATCATCTTGCGAAAATTTTCCGCCTGCGCCTCGGCCTGTGAACTGAAATGGATTTTTGCGAGTTTGCTGACGCCATCAACGAGCTCGGCTACTTCTTCGCCAAAGCTTTCGATGATTTCTTCCTTGCCGGTTGGCGTGTCCTCGATGACATCATGCAATATGGCCGCGATAATACTGCGGCTATCCATGTGCATTTCAGCGAGAATTCTAGCGACCGCAATAGGGTGGCTGATGTAGGGTTCGCCAGACATGCGATTCTGGCCCTGGTGCGCTTCGGCACCTAACAGGAAAGCACGGAAAACTTCCTCAACCATATCGGGTTCGAGGTAGTCGAGATCATCGCACAGCTCCACGACCAGCTCTTCGACACCATGAATAGGTGTCTGACCAGGTATGACCTTGAAAAGATTGGCGTTTTCCGCCCCTGCCATGCCGACATTCATCCGCTTTGTACGATAAAGCGGTTATAGCATATTTGCAGGATGCAGTCCCTAATGCGGCTTTTCAGCCGAGCGTCAGAGACCAGGAAGAGAATGAGGGGTATTACTCCGCTTCGGCGGCAGCCAGGCTGGCCTGGGCAATCTGGCGAATCAGGTCATCATCGGAAGCGATCTTTTCGATTTCGACCTGGGTTTCCATCTCGTCCATGGCTTCGGCAGTAATCAGGCCTTCGGCTATTTCACGCAAGGCGAGAACGGTAGGTTTATCGTTTTCAATTGGTACCAGCGGGTCGGCACCCTGCTCGATTTGGCGCGCACGACGTGCAGCAAGTAAAACCAGATCGAAACGATTTGGTACGAACTCCAGACAATCTTCAACAGTAATACGTGCCATCTGATGGGAACTCCCTTGGGGCGCCAGAAAAAAGACCGCGTATCATAGCCAAAAGTGGATCAAATCTAAAGCGCTTTTTTGGGGATTTTTGCTGTCTGCTTATCCAGGCAAATCAATCACTTAACGAATCAATCAATGACTGATGGCGTTTTGACTGGCGCATCAACGTCAACGCCTGGCTGTGGATGATAGCCTCGAGGTCAAACAAGGCCCGATCGAAGTCTTCGTTAACCACCAGATATTGGGCATCGCTATAGTGTGACATTTCGGCGTAGGCGTCTCGCATACGTCGTTCGATGACAGCATCATCGTCGGTACCGCGGTCGCGCAGGCGGCGCTCAAGATCCTCAAGTGACGGCGGCAAAATGTAGATTGCCACCGTGTCGGGTAACTTCTGTTTGATTTGCCTGGCACCCTGCCAGTCAATCTCAAGAATCACGTGTTTGCCGCTGGCCAGCAATTCGTCAACCGATGCTTTAGCAGTGCCGTAAAAGTTATCAAATACCTGCGCATGCTCGAGGAATTCATCGTTGTCGATCATCGCCCTGAAACGACCTTCATCAACGAAATGGTAAGCAATCCCATCTTCCTCGCCAGGACGCCGCTTTCGCGTTGAGTAAGACACGCAGACGGCAATGTCGTCTGGCCACTTGTCGAGCAGGGCTTTCACCAGACTGGTTTTTCCGGCACCGGACGGCGCGGCAATGGTAAACAAACAGGTCGTGGACATGCAGAAACGTTGCTTAAATTCGAGCGACAATTGTAGGGCAGTGACAGAGAAAGTATAGAGCAACAAATGGATAGCCAGCTGCGGTAGCACGGCGGCTTCGGCTATACTGGAGCATTGTTTTGAAACCACTCCTGGTCATGGTTAGTGCCGACTATCAACAGCGTTTTGGCGGTTTATCTCGCGTCTTTGGCGAGCAGGCATTGGTTTTGCTGCAAGATGCCCATTTCTGCGTGGTCGGTGTCGGAGGTGTCGGGTCCTGGGCAGCAGAATCGCTGGCGCGCAGCGGAATCGGTTCGATCACGCTGATCGATCATGACGACATTGAATGGAGTAATACCAACCGCCAGATTCATACGCTGAAAGAAACCATCGGGATCAGCAAGGTAGAGGCTTTAAAACAGCGCATCCTGTCGATCAATCCTGATTGCCACTGCACCGCCGTCGATGATCTGGTCACCGCAGCCAATCTCGACAAGTTTGATTTCCAGCAATTCGATTATGTGATCGATGCGATCGATCAGGCGGCCAACAAGATGGCGCTCATGCATTACTGCCGTCGGAACAAAATCAATTTCGTGTCGACCGGCGGCGCCGGCGGCATGACCGATCCAACCCGTATCGAAATAGCCGACCTGACGAGAACCAGCCAGGATCCGCTGCTTGCCAAGGTGCGCTCGCAACTTCGCTGGAAATTCGACTACTCGCGTAATCCTGCCAGGCGATACGGCATGGACTGCGTGTTTTCCACCGAACAACCGGTGTATCCCGATGACAATGGCGGCATCAGCCAACAAAAACCGAAGGCCAGTGAACGCACTACGCTGGACTGCGCCACCGGCATTGGCTCTTTTGTCGCGGTGACCGCCAGTTTCGGGATGGCGGCCAGTGCCCATGCCATTCGCAAGTACCTGGCGAAAAAGCAGCGGGCTAACTGAGGATCATTTCGAGGGTATCATGCGCAAGTACAGCCAAGCTGAAAATCAGCAAAATCTTCAACACTGGCCATTTGATAACCCGGCTTCCGACTATCGCATCCTGCGCGGTGATCCAAAAGCCAGTGGAAGAATTGACGCCGGTGGCAACGATGCATCGAGTCGACTCGGAATCTGGTCCTGCACCGAGGGGGCATTTGAGTGCACTGAACTGGGCGATGAATTACAGACCATTCTCAGCGGACGATTAACATTAACCCGGGCCGATGGCGAGACTATCGAAGCCGGCCCGGGTGATACAATTTTCACTCGTAAAGGCGAGCGTGTGGTGTGGGACATCCATGAGACGGTAACCAAGGTGTTTTTCACCTGTCTCGCGGATTAACTGCTAGGCCACTTTATCGAGGTGATCGAGTATCAGGCTCCAGCCACCTTCGTGATCGGAACGGGCTTCCTCGTGCAGAAAACGCACATGGGTTAATTCAACCAGCGTCTCCGATTCGCCCAGTTCCGTAAAGTCGAGTCGTACCGTGCTGTCATCGGTGGAATAAGCCGATTCCCAACTAAACACCAGCTGATTAGGCCGATTCAATACCAGGTAAGTGCCGGTATGCGGCAATTTATCATCCCCCACATGCATGATGATTTCAAAGCGCCCGCCCTCTTTGGGTTCGTTGCTTACCTCCGGATTCGGCATGTTGGGTGCCGGCAGAATGAATTGGGTCAACATGGCCGGATCAAGCCAGGCATCAAACACTTTTGCTATCGGTGCGTTAATCGTCTTTTTCAAATTTACCGTCAGGTCAGTCATGATTCTTCTCCTTGTTTAATACGTCTTCGAGTTTTTCCAGGCTGAGCATCCAGATTGACTTCAACGAATCAAACCACGCTGAAAGCTGCTCCGCAGCGTCCAGGTCAGCCTCAATCAGGTGAGTTCTTCCTATCGTGGTGCGCTTCACCAAACCGACTCGCTCCAATACCTTGATATGCTTTGAAATAGCATTGAGCGACATATCGAAATGTTCGGCGAGATCGGTAACGCGGGTTGCTCCTTGCTGACATAACAGCGTAAGCAAGGAGCGACGAGTGCTATCGCTGAGGGCTTTCAGCAATTCGGAGAGTTTTTCATTGTCTACATATTCAACCATAAAGTTGAATATAGCCATGTTTGAATTGATAGTCAACCATTTGGTTGAATATTATTGATATCAGGTTGGCGCACCCCGATAGTAGTGCCATAAAAATATAGAACCAGCACTGCGCCATGGCGCCCAGCTCTCGGTAATTTCCCTGCTTTGTTTAGCGGTTGGTTTATCATCGAGATTCTTCAACTTGCCGAGTGCAATTTGCAGGGCGAGGTCATCGGCGGGAAAGACGTCGGTACGTCGCAAAGCAAACATCAGGTAAATCTCTGCGCTCCAGCGCCCAAAACCGCGCAACGCGGTAATAATTTTAATGACCTCGTTATCGTCCATCGCAGGTAACTGATCCACCGGCAAGCTACCATCTTTGACGGCGCCAGCAAGGGAGAGACAGTATTCAACTTTTCTGGCCGACAACCCGGCCGCGCGTAAATCTTCTGCTTCACAATTCAATAAGGAAGTAGCCGTCATGTCGGGTAACAGGTTTCGCAATCTGCCCATAATCGCGGCCGCGGCTTCGGTCGAAATCTGCTGACTGACGATAATCGAAACCAGCGTCTGCAACCCGGGTTCCCGAATGCGACTGCCTGGCATCCCGACAAGATCGAGCGCCTCACGGAGTTGCCTGTCGCGAGATGCGAGTTCTGCAATCGCGGTTTCGAGTTGTTGCTGTTCCATGCGCTCAGCCTAGCATGCCGGTGACAAAGCTGTCAGGTTACAGCATCAGGACAGAGTGGTATTCTGCCGCCGCTATGACAGCTACTTTCTCTTATGCTTGAGCTATTCGACACGCAGGCCGATCCTGGCATGCTGGTGGTTGCGCTGGTTGCTTTTGGCGCCGGATTGATTCGCGGTTTCACCGGATTTGGCGGGCCGGCTTTTATGCTTGCCATTCTGACCCTATTTTTCCCGCCAGTCGGCGTGATTTCAAAAATTCTGGTCGCTGATTTCGTTGCCAACATTTACCTGATGAAGAGCTGTTATCGCGATATTCGCTGGAAGAAAACCGCCTACATGGTGGTTCCTACCTTGCTGGTAATGCCAATCGGACATTGGGTGCTATTGCAGATGCACCCGGTGATCATGAAAAGAATCATTGCCTTCATAATCGCCAGCGTAAGTCTGTTGATGCTGGCCGGATTCCGCTATCGCCATGAAATGACAGTGCCCTG
>JAAUXZ010051146.1_pt1 | contig 18228 bp, 22 predicted proteins | sample 7278131 | NCBI WGS metagenome assembly JAAUXZ01 (sample SAMN14350119, study PRJNA611818) | marine sediment metagenome | isolation source: surface marine sediment (3m) | place: French Polynesia: Moorea | collected 2018-08 | reverse complement strand
GCTGATATGACCGTATCCTTATCCATCATCACCGCCATGGACGATAACCGCCTGATCGGCGACAACAACAGCCTGCCCTGGCACCTGCCCGCCGATTTCGCCTATTTCAAACGGGTGACGATGGATAAGCCGATCATCATGGGACGCAAGACCTTCGAATCGATTGGCCGCCCATTACCCGGCCGCCGTAATATCATCATCAGTCGCGACCCGGACTACCACGTCGACGGCTGTGAAACCGCCAATAGCCTCGAGTCAGCGCTGGAAATGGTTAGCGATCAACCCGAGGCAATGATGATCGGTGGGGCCAACCTCTATGCGCAAACTATCCGTCTGGCGGATACTCTGTACATCACCGAAATCCATGCTAAATTCAAGGGAGATGCATGGTTTCCTGCTATCGATCCGGAACTCTGGATCGAGACCTGGCGCGAGGATCATGCAGCGGATGAGAGCAATGCTTACGCTTATTCATTCGTAACCTATACCCGTCGTTAGTGTACAGCTCCAGAGCTTGAGTTTCCCTGCTGTAGGCTACCGGTCAAGGCCGGAGATGGGCATACCTATAAATATTAAAAACTAAGGTTGTTATTCATTATGAGTAGGATCGATGAGCTGGATAACCGCACTTATATTATCGGTAGAGAAGGACATATTTACATCGACGATAAAGCGGTCAGTAAACAGCATGCGGAATTGCAGGTATTTGAAGGAAAATTTTTCCTGCGCGACCTGAACTCGACCAACGGCACCTTCCTGGTCGAGGGTAAGACCCTGGTCAGATTCGACAAGGGCTACCTGAGGCCAGAGCAACGCGTGGTGCTCGGGCAGAAAGCCTATAGCATCAGCGAGTTAATGGATATGGTGCTGGCTGCCACCATCGAGGAAAAGCGCTGACCGCGCCGCGACTCAGCTTTTCTCCGCCTGCTTGATTCTGCCGTCGATAAATTCCGCCGCCGAGTTCAGGATCTCCTCAACTTCCTTTTCCATGGCTTCCTGCTCCCCGGCCGCCAGGTAATAAATCATATCGATATCATGGCGAATATAGCGAGAGGGTAAACGGGTCAGGGCATAACAGGCGACATCGAGGAAAAAGTCCTCATCGTGATCGGGATAACGATCCACCAGTTCCCGGTTGATATGGTCGAAAACCAGGTGTTCGTAATAATTATGGATGCTGGCAAAGTTCATGTTTTTCCTATGTTGAAGTGGATTCCGTTCCTTACTTTGCCAGCATTGAGCGTTAAATCAATCCTGAGCTCGTCAAATCGATCGGTGGCTTAGATCCCCAGGCCGAGCAACAACAACCAGGGCCAGATACCTTCCCTTTCCTCTTTTGGCGGGTCCAGTTCTCCGAATGCCGCTATCTCTTCAGCATCGAGCAGACCTGCCACCGGCTCGGCATCCTTGACCAGGGCCACCTTGTCTTGCTGCGCCAGGGCGTATTGACCCATGATCAACTCGCCGTTCTTGCCCTCTTCATCTTCCAGTGTAATCAGGCCATCGAGCACTACCACATGCAGGCGGGTGTTGGCATCGTTACGGCTGGCCGATTTGGAACAATCATTCTGATCACAAAGCTTGACCACGTAATCGGTACCGCGCACCCCGATGGTCATAACCCCGGTATGGAAACGATAAACGCTGAGCGGGTTGGCCCCGATCGAACCGGTGATCTTGCGCAAACCACCCTTGATCAAATCGATGATACTGGTGCTGCCGGCCTCGAAGCCTGATTTCATCTCGTATTGCGAGATACGCACCGATGAATCGGGCTTGATGCGCATTTCCGCACCATCGATCATTTTCACCACCAGGGTGGCTTTTTTATCGGTGTTGAGGCGATCACCCTCGAATATCATCGATTTCTTGCTGACCTGACGTTCCTTGCCGTTTTTATCGACCACCATGACACTGCCGTTGATGGCGACGACGTCACCCACCTGCTCCAGGTTGTCGACCACGGTTTCGTGGATACGCTTGATGGTAACCAGGTTGAGGCGTTGGCCCGGAATCAGCTTACCGGTGTAGCGGTTGAAAGCGTTGGGGTTGAATTCCTTAATTTTCTCCTTCAATTGCGGCCACATCTCCTGATGGTTGGGGTAGATTTGGCGTACCAGCATATCCAGTGACTGGTTGGGACCCACGCGCATGATGGAGCGCGAGGATTCAGAGAATTCATAGCGGATGGTATCTGCCATCAATGAGTGCATTCCGGGCACAGCCAACAGACACAAGGCAAAGATTATCTGATTAAACCGGGTTATGTTTTTCATTGGATTGGCTCCTGAGCAATAGTTATATCTTAATCATGTTCGGTTTATAAGCCGGCGCTTTGTCTTGCTCTGCAAGCGCCAGGCTGTCCGGTGTAACGAATCAGCCGTTTTCCCTCAGCTGAGTTTACAGGCCACAGCGGTATTTCATTAGTTAACTGCATGATCCTGATCAAATGATTTCATCTCATGCACCCATTAAAAGTAAGTTTATTAGGTCATTATTATTTATAGTGCAGATTCGGACGAAAATGACGTTTAGTCAGATGACCGTGACAATATTTGAGCCGAATGTGAACTAAATCTCGTTCAATTCAATCGTCACAAGGGAGGCTGTACCAACGTGGGGTTTTCTTGTCGATACGCAGGGCCGTCAGGCGCGAGCCCCAGACGCAGCCACCATCGGTTGCATAACACTGCCCGTACTGACCGGTGGTCAGGGTCGACCAGTGGCCAAACACCACCCGGTTATGCTTGATGGCTGACTGCTTGAGATCAAACCAGGGCTTGACTGCACTGTTGCAGGCATTGTCCGGTGAGCCTTTGGCTTTTAAATCCAGGCCCTTGTCGGCGGTAATAAAACGCATGCGGGTGAACACATTAGTGATGAAGCGTAAGCGATCCATCCCGCTCAGGTCTTCTGACCAGGTCACCGGATCATTGCCATACATCTCGATCAGAAACTTGCGGTATTCTGCCTTGTTGCCCTGCAACACCGCTTCTACCTCACGGGCCAGCGTGCAGGCCTTGGATATACTCCAACCCGGGTAGATACCGGCATGCACCATGGTAAAGTTGAGATCGATATCGTGATGCACGATCGGTCGGAAACGCAACCATTCGAGCAGGGAGTCACAATCCTTGGCTTTCAGCACCGGTTGAAAGGTGTCACTGGAACGCGGTTTATGGTCGCCATAATAGGTCGCCAACAGGTGTAAATCATGATTACCCAGTACGGTCACTGCCTGCTCGCCCAGTTCTTTGACAAAACGCAGGGTTTTCAATGAATCCGGGCCACGATTAACGACATCACCAACCAGCCACAAGCGATCGGCATCGTAATTGAAGCCAATTGACTGCAGTAACTTTTTTAATGCCTTGTAGCAGCCCTGGATATCCCCAACGACATAAACCGCCATATTTCCCCGTTGTAATTATTTATGTTTATGATTAACCGGCCTTGGTTAATTCGATCCGACGAAACCAGCCGTTAGCCAGGGCCGACTCGTCACTGACCAGTGCCAGGTTGTCACAGCGAGCCAACAAGTCCTCGAACACGACATTGGTTTTGGTCGCCAGATGCCGTATGAATGGATTCATCAGGCGTCGCCCCGGCGCCCACTGACCTCGTCGCAAGAACTTATCGACCACCAGCAACTGCCCCCCGGGCTTGAGCACCCGGCTGGCCTCATGCAGGGCCCGCAGCGAGTCCGGTACGATACTCAGAATCAGGTGCATGATCACCACATCATACTCATTGTCGGCAAACGGCAGGTCCATAGCATCGGCTTGTTGTAATTCGATATTCAGTTCGCTTCGTTGCCTGGCCCGATCGCGAGCTCGATTCAGCATCGCCGGGGTCAGGTCTATACCAGTATAGCGCGCCTGGCTGTCCAGGTAGGGAATATCCAGCCCGGTGCCGATGCCGGCAATCAGGATGTTGGAACCACGCTGTGTTGATAATCTCGCCAGGCTTTGCTGGCGCAGACCCCGCGTGGCCCGATCGACGATGACGTCATAAATCGGCGCCAGCAGGGTATAGCTGTATCTCAGGGTCATCAGGGCCTGAGCCAGTTAATGCAGCACCCGCGGCGTCGACAGGACGAATTCATCGATCGCGGCATCGAAGGTAGTACCATCCTCATTGACCATCTCATAACTGCCACGCATGGTACCGACCGAGGTCTCCAGCATGGTGCCCGAGGTGTAAACGAACTGCTCGCCGGGTTTCAGGTATGGCTGTTCCCCGACCACCCCTTCACCGCGCACTTCCTGTATCTTCTGGTTGGAATCGGTGATGATCCAGTGGCGGTTGAGCAATTGAGCGGCCTGGTTACCCTTATTCATGATGGTGATGGTATAGGCAAAAACATAGTAATCCTGCTCCGGATTGGACTGCTCTTCCACATACTCAGTCTGCACATCTATCTGAATATTATTCATAGCTCGTTACCTCACTCGTTATACGGCCACCGCGGCCTTTATATGTTCGTGGCTTTGATAATCCTTTAGTTCAAAATCTTCGTAGCGGAAAGCGAACAAGTTATCGATCGCCGGATTTAGCTGCATGGTCGGTAGTGGAAACGGTTCGCGCTGCAACTGCAGATTGGCCTGCTCCAGGTGATTGGTGTAGAGATGGGCATCACCCAGGGTGTGGACAAACTCACCCGGCTGTAAACCACAAACCTGGGCCACCATCATCAGTAACAGGGCGTACGAGGCGATATTAAATGGTACGCCCAGGAAGATATCGGCGCTGCGTTGATACAACTGGCAGGATAAGCGGCCGTCTGCCACGTAGAACTGGAAAAAGGCATGGCATGGCGGTAGTGCCATATGCTCTAACTCACCGACATTCCAGGCACTGACGATCAGACGCCGGGAATCCGGGTTGGACCTGATCTGTTCCAGCACCTGCTTGATCTGATCGATATGGCGACCGTCGGCGGTCGGCCAGGAACGCCATTGCGAACCATAGACCGGACCCAGGTTACCGTTTTCATCCGCCCATTCATCCCAGATGCTGACCCCGTTTTCCTTCAGGTAGCGGATATTGGTATCGCCCTGTAAGAACCATAGTAATTCATGGATGATCGAGCGCAGGTGTAATTTCTTGGTTGTCACCAGCGGGAATCCGGCAGCCAGATCGAAGCGCATCTGGTAACCGAACACCGAGCGGGTACCGGTACCGGTACGGTCCATCTTTTCGACGCCATGATCACGCACATGTCGCATCAAATCGAGATACTGTTGCATTATCCAACTCTTCTATAAGCGATAAACATCATAAACATTCCGACCAGCAGCATCGGCACCGATAGCAGCATCCCCATGGTCAACCAATCGGTGCCCAACAGGTAACCGAGATGGGCATCTGGCAGACGGATCACTTCCACCAGAGAGCGAAACAAACCATAACCGATCAGGAACAATGCGGAAACCGCCATCACCGGCCGCGGCTTGCGCGAATATAACCACAACAGCGCGAACAACACAAAGCCTTCGAGCAGCATTTCATACAGCATCGATGGGTGGCGCGCCTGCAGGCACAAGGGACCGGCAAAATCACTAAAGATATCGGGCGGAAACCGTTCGCAGGGCAGCTGCATGGCCCAGGGCAGGGTCGACGGGGCACCCCATAACTCGCCATTGATAAAGTTACCGAAGCGGCCGGCGCCCAGACCCAGCGGCACTATCGGTGCGACAAAGTCCATCAACTGAAAAAAGCTGCAGCCGAGTTTGCGTTTATACCAGGCCATCGCCAGCATGACCCCGATAAAGCCGCCATGGAACGACATCCCGCCCTGCCAGACCCTGAACAGGTAGAGCGGGTCCGCGACAAAGGTATCGAAATGATAAAACAACACCGATCCCACTCGACCGCCTATGACCACTCCCAGCGCCCCGTAAAAAATCAGGTCATCGATCTGCGCCGGGGAAATCAAGCCATTGGAATCAACCGCGCGTTTTCTGCCAAGCCACCAGGCGACGGCAAAAGCCACCAGGTACATCAAGCCATACCAGTGCACCTTGAGTGGACCGATTTGCAATAGCACTGGATCGATTGCTGGATAGGTAATCATGTTGCGGGATGAGTTTCTATGGGCGAATTATGCCCGAAAGGGATTATTTTCTCACCACCTCCGGGCGGAATCGGGACTTGATAAAAACATCGCTCACGGCATAATCGCGCGGCACTGAGTCTTACCAGCAAGTTGTGTATGCTTAACACCCAATGAAAATTAGTCTGTTCGTCATCCGCGCCCTGTTGTTCCTGATCCATCTGACCCTCGGCATGCTGATCGCCGGCCTGCTGTTCCATCTGCGCAACCGCAATTACCATCAGCACAAAGTGGTGATTCGGCAGTGGCTGAAGCTTTGTGCGCTGATCTTCGGTTGCCGGATCCAGGTCAGCAGTGATAACCGTCAGGCCCTGACCGATATCGAAGGCAGCCTGATCGTAGCCAACCATATCAGCTGGCTGGATATTCTGGTCCTAGGCGGGCTCTTCAATGTGCGCTTCCTGTCCAAATCGGAAATCCGTGGCTGGCCTTTTGTCGGCTGGCTCAGTGCCGCTTCCGGAACCCTGTTTATCGAGCGCGGCCGGGGCAGTGAAATAAGCAATACTTTGATTACCGAGGCTCTGCGACAGGGCGATAACGTGCTCATTTTTCCTGAGGGCACCACCACCGATGGCGTCAGCGTCAAACCGTTTCATCCACGCCTGTTCAAGTCGGCGATCAGCGCGCAAAAACCGGTGACCCCGGTGATGATCAGCTATCTGCACCGACACCAGCCCAATACCGGCATCGCCTGGGACGACGATACCAGCTTTATGACCACCCTGTGGCATATTATCGGTAGCTGGCGTACGGATGTTCAGGTCCACTGTTTTGCCGAGCAAAGCAGCGCGGTGGAATCAAGAAAGGAGTTGGCCAAGCGCTGTCACCAGCAAATTCAACAGCGCCTGGAAGCAGAGATCTACTAGCAATAATGACTAGAAAAACAGCACCAGGGTCCAGGTGACCAGCATCAGCACGATGGTGAGAAAAACCGCAGCCGAACCCATGTCCTTGGCCCGGCCGGATAATTCGTGGAATTCGCCGCCGAAACGGTCGACCACGGCCTCCAGTGCCGAATTGAGAATTTCCACCAGCGGCAGCAGGATGACGGTACCCATCAGCAAGGCTTTTTCCACCCCATTGTCACCCAGGATGAATCCGATCGGCAGCATGATTAGCGCCAACAGCAATTCCTGGCGAAACGCTTCTTCATGTTGATAGGCCGCACTGAACCCCTGCCAGGAATAGATCGTGGCCTTTAATATACGCTTTAATCCGGTATTTCCGCTGGATGCCATAATCAGTCAATCTGTAAGCTGGATGTCATTGAAGTTTTAAACCGGTCAATAGGACTAATGCCGGTTCAACATATGTAATTGTGCCAGAGTTAAGCTACCCGGGATGATAGTTTAATTTCGCTAAAATTGCATGGGGTAACGGATCACCTGCCTGAATCAACTATCATGCCATGTTGTGCATCGCAGATTGCATCACCAGGCGCTTGATCAGACGATTTTTCTCCACCACGGACATGCCGACATCGCGCGCCAGGCATAACAGCGGATTGGTCTGCGCATACAGCTGTTTCAGTGCAGTGAATAAATGTGTTGCGGTCACGGTTTCCGCCTTGCGCTGTCTCTCGAATCGACGCAACAGCCGGGGTTGAAACACCGGCTCACCAGCGCCCAGCAAGCGGTCCAGCAGGGCCACATCACCGAAGCCCAGATTTACCCCCTGCCCGGCAAGTGGGTGCACACCATGCGCTGCATCACCGATCAATAACACCCGGCCGGTCAACCACCGCTCTGCACTGTGCCAGTGCAGGGGGAAACTCGCGCGTGGACTGGTGGCGGTGACCCGGCCCAGACGATATTCAAAAGCCTCGCCCAGGCGTTGGCAAAACTCGTTATCGGGCATCGCCAGCAAGGCCTGCGCCAGTTCATCATCGGCCGACCAGACGATAGAGCTCTGGCCGTTGCCCAAAGGCAGGAAAGCCAGCGGACCGGTTGCCAGGAAACGTTGCCAGGCGGTGTTGTGATGTGGCAGCTCGGTGTTGACGTTGGCGACGATGGCCATTTGCTGGTAGGACCCAGCCATTACCGGCACCTGTAACAGGCGCGCAGCCGTTGAGTTGCGACCATCTGCAGCGATCAGTAGCTCGGCGCTAAATGACTGCTGATTGTTGGTAGCCAGTTGCACCCTATCCCCATCCTGTTCGATGGCACTGACCTCGAGTCCGCTAAATACACTGGCATTGGCCAAAGCCGATAACTGCTGGTGCAGGGCCATCTGTAACAGGCGGTTCTCGACAATCGTACCCAGGTGACTGGTGCCCATCTGCTCGCTGGAAAAAACCATTTCCGCCGCACCCTGTTCATGCCATACCCGCATATGCTGATAATCACAAACCCGCTGCAGCCTGAGTATCGGCCATACCCCGAGCCGGGTCAGCAACTGTTGCGATGACGGACTGATTGCAGACACCCGCAAATCGATAGCATCCTGGGGATCAAATACCTGCTCATCCAATTCCTGGCGCTCGATGACGCCAACCTTGAAACCCTTGCGCGCCAGCACCAGCGCAATGCTGGCCCCCACCATCCCTGCACCGAGCACCAGCACATCCAGTTTGTGCATCAGTCGACGCCTCGCATCAGGCTACTGCAGCCGGCACCGTAACCCATGCCTTGCCAGCTCACCTCGCGTTTCAAGGCTGGCAGCAGATCCAGCGCCGCCAACGCACCTGCGCGCAGGTGATTGAGCACTGGCAAGTCATTGGAAAACAGGGACACCAGGCCGTGACCATAACCGACGGTTTGCTGCTGGTCTGCCTGACGCAAGCGCTGATAATCAAGCAGCTGATCCGTGCCCGCAGCAGAAGTCAAATCAACATCCAGCAAACTGTCATACAACTGGGCAATATCGCGTAAGGCCAGGTTAAATCCCTGCCCGGCTACCGGATGCAGGCTATTCGCTGCATTGCCGATCAATACACAACGCCCGGCCACCAGCCGGCTTGCCCGGGTCAATTTCAGATCAAAACGGGCCCGAGTCCCTATTTCGATAAATTCACCCAAACGGTAGCCAAAAGCGTCATGCAGCTGTTGCAGCAGCGCCTGATCGGATAACGCCATGCGTTGATCGATATGTTCCGCGGCATGGGTCCAGACCAGGGCATAGCGTTGTCCGGGCAAGGGCAGCAGGGCCAGCGGCCCGTCATCGGTGAATCGCTCATAGGCCCAGCCATTGCCATCCTGTGCCAGTTTGATGTTGGCGACCAATGCGCTTTGCTGGTAATCGAGAGTGTCAACGCTTATCCCCAGCTTTTGGCGCAGCGGTGAATTGGCACCATCCGCTACCACCACCAGGTTGAAGTTCCGGGTTTGCGGCTGCTCATGCAGCTGATAATGTAGTTCCAGTTGCTCGCCCTGCGCTTCGACCGCGTCAACCTGTGCCATGGTGATAATATCGATAGCGCTATGCTGCTGAGCATGGCGCAGTAAGATTTTCAGCAGCAGGTGATATTCGATAACATAGCCCATCGCCTCGAGTTTCAGATCACTGGCATCGAGCCGGGTTACGCCGAAAAAGCCGGCACTGGAAACATGAATATGCTTGATCGGTGCAGCCATCGACTGCAGTTGGTTCCAAAGCCCGAGTGAGCGCAAAATCTGGATTGTCGAATAGGACAACGCAAGCGAGCGCGCATCCAGTGCCTGCGGGTCCTGCGCCTCGAGACTTGAGGCTTCGAGCAGGGTGACCTTGCGGCCCTGATGGGCCAGGGTAATCGCCGCAGCCAGGCCGACCAGGCCACCGCCAACGATACAGACTTGCTGATCAACGCGCATCGGTTAACCGGCCATCAGGGCTTCGATGTCGTTCACCGCCGAGGGCAATGCCCTGGTCAACACTTCATGACCATCTCGCGTCACCAATACATCGTCTTCGATGCGTACCCCGATGTTCCACCATTTGCGATGCACGCCCTTGCTGTGCGCCGCGATATAAATACCGGGCTCCACCGTTAACACCATGCCCGGTTCGAGCAAGCGCCACTGCTCTCCGACCTTGTAATCGCCGACATCATGCACGTCCAGTCCGAGCCAGTGACCGGTCCGATGCATGTAAAAACGTCGATAGGCATTGTCCTTGATCAGCTTGTTCAGGTTGCCCTTGAGTAATTTCAGTTCGAGTAATCCTTTGGTGATACTGCGGACCGCGGCATTGTGCGGATCGTTCCAGTGATTGCCGGGTTTGACCTTGTTGATCGCGGCCTTCTGCGCCTGCAACACCACTTCGTAGATATCACGTTGGGCCGGGGTGAATTCGCCATTGATCGGAAAGGTGCGGGTTATATCGGAGGCGTAGCCCTCGATTTCACAACCGGCGTCGATCAGTAACAATTCACCATCGTTGAGTTGTTCGGAATTATCGTTGTAATGCAGGATGCAGCCGTTCTCCCCGCCGCCGACGATCGGTGGATAGGCGTGCTGTGCATTGTTGCGCCGGAATTCATGGTTGAACTCGGCCTCGATGGAATATTCGAACAAGCCGGGTTTACACAACTGCATCGCCCGTTTGTGGGCCGCCACCGAGACCCTGGCGGCTTTCTTCATCATGCTGATCTCCGCCCGGCTCTTGTACAGGCGCATGTCATGCAACAGGTGATCCAGGGATACGAATTCATAAGGCACATGCGCGCCAGAACGGGATTGCGCCTTGATCTGGTTGACCCAGCCCATCAGTTTCTGGTCGAAATCGGGATACCGCCCCATGATGTGAAACACTTTTTCCCGGCCTTCCAGCAGACCCGGCAGAATGTCATCGATATCATCGATGGGAAATGAGTCGTCGGCCGCGTAGCGCTCAATCGCGCCCTGTTGGCCGGCACGGCGGCCATGCCAGATTTCCTGCTCGGGATCATTTTCCCGGCAGAACAGGATGTATTCGCCATGTGGACGCCCCGGCACCAGTACCAGCACCGCCGAGGGCTCATTGAAGCCGGTCAGATACAGGAAATCACTATCCTGGCGATAAGGATATTCGACATCGCGGTTACGCACCTGTTGCGGGGCAGCCGCGACGATCGCGATATTACCTTTACCGACCATCTTCATTAACTGGTTGCGACGACGTTTAAATTCGGTGGGGTTCATTTACTGCACCTGCGGGGTTGATATCAGTGGATTGATTTCTTCGTTCATATAGATCACCGATAAGCGCACATGTTCAACAATTTCAGCATACACGTTTTCATTCTGCTCGTTGGATTCCTCGTCGTGCGCCAGTTGACTGATCTGCAGGATATCATCCATACATTCGCGCCCTTGCTCAGACAAGGATTCGAGCAAGCGTTCACCGCTCACCCCGAGGCCGTACAGAAAACCCTGGCACCAGGCTGCAAGGCCGACCAGTCGCTGCGCGAATTCCTGGTCTTCGTTGGGCAGCAACAGTTCCAGCGACATGTCATCGGCATTCAATAGCTGCTTGCTGTACTCATATAAATCACGCAATACCTCTAGCTGCTCCTTGGCCAGCAAATCATTGGCATCGGGCTGCTGGTCCAGCGTATATACGAGCCAGCGGCTAAAGTCCTGTTGCCCCAGCAACATGCCACACAGCGTGCCATGCGCCTCGGCGGCATCGGTCATCGCCTTTAACCGGTCCAGGGCCGACTGCACGCGATCGAAATCAGGTAGGGTTGAGGACATTCATTCTTCTCTTGCGGAAACTGCCCTATTCTATCACCCAGAAATTATGCTTAACACCGGGCCAATTACGCTTTCTATCGTGCAAAATTCTCAATCTGTGATTTAATATAATTAACCCGGTGGCATTAATTGGCACCGGTTTTTTATAATCCGGTTGACAGTGATCTTTCGATCACCAAGAATGTGCTATGGATTCAGATAATAAGACCTATTCAGAATCAGATTTACAAAAACTCGAAACCCAGATTGATGCCCTGATCGATACGGTGAAGCAGCTTAAACAGGAAAATACCAGTTTACGCCATCAGCAGGATCAATTAGTCAGCGAACGCTCACAGTTGATCGAAAAAACCGAGCTGGCACGCAATCGGGTGGAAGCCATGATTACCCGCTTGAGATCCCTGGAATTGAATACATGACCAAGCCAATGCCCATCAATGTCTCGATCCTGGACAAGGAATACAAAATCGCTTGTCCCGCCGGTGAGCAGTCCGCCCTGTTAGCCTCGGCCGAGTACCTTGACAGCAAGATGCGTGAAGTCAGGGATGGGGGCACCATCATCGGTTCGGAACGCATCGCGGTGATCACCGCCCTCAATATCGCCCACGAATTGCTGCATGCCAGCCAGCTCAACGGCGAACTCAGCGAAGAACTGCCGCCACGCTTGAAGAACCTCGAACAAAAGATCAGTGAAGCGCTGCACGACGCGCGTCAACTGGAAATCTAATCCCGTTCTGGTTATAAGCGAAACCAGACCCAACACCACGACCTATAAAATATTTCTCTAGTTAACCCCGTGCAAAGCCGGAAAAACCGGCGTATAGTTTATTTGACCGACTGCGGTGTTTGTTTGCACCTACATAATCTTGAGCCTATCTATCAACTTCGGGGTTTAATGTGTTGATTCTGGTGCGCAAGCCCGAACCAAATCGGGAAGCCTGAAGAATGACCTGCTACCCCACCTGAACCTTTGGTTCAAGGTTGATAGCCTGCGACGGCACCGCGGTTGGTTTTTCAATCCAGGGCATGTGAATAGTCCCTAAAAAAAACAATGCAACCTGCCCAGATCCGTCAACAATACCGTGAACTCCGTAACGCCCTCGGCCCCGCCGAACAGGCGCGCAATGCGGCTCTGCTCAGCGACAATATCCGCCGTTTCATCGGCTTTTCGCGTAAGCGCAAGATCGCCGCTTACCTCGCCGGGATGGGGGAAATTTCGTTGAATCCGTGGATGGCCAGCGGCAACGGTGTGCAGATATACCTGCCGATGCTGTATGAACCGATCGAACCACGCCTGCGCTTCGGTCGCCTCGATCCGTCAACCCGCTGGAAGACTAATCGTTTTCATATCATCGAACCGGCAACGCCGTGGAAAAACACCCTGCATGCGCGGCAACTGGATATCGTGTTATTACCCCTGGTGGCCTTCGATCGCCAGGGTAACCGGATGGGCATGGGAGGCGGTTTCTACGACCGCAGCCTGGCCTTTCGCAACATGCGCAGCAAATGGCTGAAGCCGATTCTGATTGGGGTCGCGCATAGCTGCCAGGAGCATCCGGGGTTACCGGCACGGCCGTGGGACGTGATCCTCGACGCTGTCATCACCGAGCGCGAGACTATCATCACCCACGAGGGCAACCTGGCTCGGACTTAAGCGCAGCTATTTGAGAAACAGCTGGTAGGCCCGGTTACCAGTCTCTTCCCAGTGCGGGAAATCCAGCGTATCCAGAAACTTCCTGAACGCCCGGTGATCCTTTTTATCCACCTGGATACCCATCAGGATGCGCCCATAATCCGAACCGTGGTTGCGATAATGGAACAGACTGATATTCCAGCTGCGCCCGATCTCGGTCAGAAACTTCAACAGGGCACCGGGCTTCTCCGGGAACTGAAAGCGATACAGCAGCTCGTTATCCACCCCCGAACCGGGGTGACCACCCACCATGTAGCGGGTATGCAGCTTGGCGACCTCGTTGTCGGTCATGTCATCGACCCGGTAATCATGCTTTTTCAGTTGACTGATGATCTGTTCTTTTTCCTGGTTGCCGCCGGTCAGTTCGATGCCGGCAAACACCATCGCGCGATTGGCATCCGCGTAACGGTAGTTGAATTCGGTGATCTGGCGTTTACCGATTAACTGGCAGAATTGCTTGAAACTGCCCGGACGCTCCGGAATTTCAACCGCCAACAGGGCCTCGCGTTGCTCACCGATTTCCGCCCGCTCGGAGACGTGACGCAGGCGATCGAAATTCATATTGGCGCCACTGTTGATGGCGACCAGGGTTTTATCGGTGACCCCCCGGGTCTCGACATATTTCTTCAGGCCAGCCAGGGACACCGCGCCCGCCGGCTCACAGATCGAGCGGGTATCGTCGTAGGTTTCCTTGATCGCGGCGCAGATCTGGTCGGTGGATACGGTGATCACATCATCGAGGTGATCCTTGATCATCTTCCAGGTATTCTTGCCGATCTGGCGAACCGCGACCCCGTCGGCGAAAATGCCAACCTCTTTCAGCTTGACCCGCCGCCTCGCCTTAACCGCCGCTGCCAGGCTGGCGGCATCTTCCGGTTCCACCCCGACCACCTTGATCGACGGTTTGACCGCCTTCAGAAAGCCCAGGATACCGCCGAGAATGCCACCGCCGCCGACCGGCACGAACACCGCTTCAATATCATCGGTATACTGGCGGATGATTTCATGGCCGATAGTGCCCTGCCCGGCCATGACGTCGATATCGTCGTAGGGATGAATGAATTCCAGATGCTTCTTTTGCGCCAGCTCCAGCGAGTGCTGATAGGCTTCATCGAAGTTTTCCCCGTACAGCACCGCCTTGCCGCCCAGTGATTGCACCGCGTTGACCTTGATCTGCGGCGTCGTGGTCGGCATCACGATAATGGCCTCCAGTCCGAGTTTACTACCGGCCAGGGCAAGGCCCTGCGCATGATTGCCGGCAGAAGCGGTAATCACGCCCTTGAGCCCGGGATTTTTTTGCAGTACCTGAAACGTCTTGTTGAAAGCGCCGCGTAATTTAAACGAGAACACCTGCTGTAAATCTTCACGCTTCAACAGCACCTTGTTCTGCAGGCGCCGCGACATGATCGGCATGTAATCCAGTGGAGATTCGATCGCGACATCGTAGACTCGTGCGGTCAGGACCTTTTCCAGGAAATATTTCGTGGGCATATAACACCTTGCTGAAACCAACGTGCATTATCAGGAATGCCGTGGTTTTGCGCAATAGACATTGCAACCTGCCAATGGTTCGCTGTTTTGACTCGTTTCCCTATACCGGATCAATAATCAGCCATGACATTCCGCCTGGCAATCGTTACTATTCGGCCTGTTTGAAAATGTATTGGAAAAAATATGACTGCAGATGAAAAGAAAAAGCAGGCTGCGCTGGCAGCACTCGAATATATCGAACCCGGATCCGTCATTGGGGTTGGCACTGGGTCCACGGTCAACCACTTTATCGATGCCATCGCGGAGCGAATGAAAGGCGCGGTCGAGGCTGCCGTTTCCAGCTCCGAGGCTTCGACCGAACGCATGCAACAGCATGGTATTCCGGTGGTCGATCTGAATGCCGCGGGCGCACTGGATCTATATGTCGATGGCGCCGATGAATCCAACCGTCACCTGCACCTGATCAAGGGCGGTGGTGGCGCGCTGACCCGGGAAAAAATCGTCGCTGCTGCGAGCAAAACCTTTGTCTGCATCGCCGATGACAGCAAACTGGTTAATATCCTTGGTGAATTTCCGCTGCCGGTTGAGGTCATTCCGATGGCCAGGAGCCTGGTTGCCCGCGAATTGACCAAACTGGGCGGACAGCCAGTATGGCGCGAGAATTTCATCACTGACAATGGCAACATCATCCTCGACGTGCACAACCTGGAGATCATGGAACCCATGAAAATGGAAACCCAGATCAACCAGATGGCGGGGGTGGTGACGGTCGGCCTGTTTGCCCATCGTCCGGCTGACGTGCTGTTGCTGGGTGGTGAAGACGGGGTTAAAACCGTTACCGCCTAGATGGTCAAAGCGCCAGCATTGGGACAAAAAAAAGCAGCGCCTGGAGCGCTGCTTTTTTGATGTTGATTGAATCTGTTTACTCGGGAACGACCACGGTCAATCCCAATGACTGCCAGGCCTGCATGCCGCCCCGATAATACATGATGCGGTCGGCGGGATAGCCGATTTCCAGCAAACCCTTGATCGCGCGCGGCGATTGTCCACACCACATACCGTTACACCACAGCACCAGCTTCTTGGCATTGGTAAAATCCCACTCGTCGTTTTTCAGGCTGCCGCCCATCAGGCCCATTTGCTCGATGGTGCGGGTAAAACCGCCGACTTCATCGCGGCGCTTGGCACCCAGTTGCTCCATTGCCTCGATCAGTTCCAGGTCTTCACTATCCTTGGTGAATATCGTGAATGGGATATTGGTTGAACCCGGGATCGTACCGCGTTGCCACCAGGCGGGCGTCCTGGCATCGACGATAACACCGGTCTCATCGAGCAACTCGTTTTCCATGAAATCGAACATCTCGATTTGGCCGATCGTGGCCACACCCTCACCAGCACTCATTGACTGGATACAAAATGGCGGACATTTCCGCGAGGTCTTGGCAAAACCGCCCTCGAGGATATGGTCCTGGTCCTGGATTCTCTGGATTTTCACCAACTTGCCCTGATGGATAACTTCGACAAATTCTCTATCCGAGGTCAATTTAACTTCGAGTGCCTGTGCCTGTGACACCAGTAAAACCAGAGTAAATGTTAATAACTGTCTAACCATCGTTTTAACCTCTATCATCTCTTGCTGACCTGCAAAATCTTGTCTCTTACCTTTGCCGGGTCGGGATTACTTTGATAAAAAGCATAAACCTCCTGTTTATGCTGATCGTTCAAGCGCTTGTAAAACAGGTAACTACCGATGTAGTTTCTCTGCAATATCTGTTCAAATTGCTCAACACTGAGACCGGGTCCCAGGTCGGTTATCGCCCCACCCTGTTCCGGATTAAACGAGGACGAGGACGGGGCTGCTATCGAGGAGGCGGTTCCGGTCGATTTGGTACGTTTATCCAACTCGAGATTCGAAGCCTCTCCCTCCAGTGTCTCCAGGTAATCAGAACTGGATTGTGCATACACGCCGGGCACAGACATAATCATCAGGATTATCGCCGCCAGTCGGGTTATTTCATGTTTCTGTCGCCTTCCGCTGTTAATTAATAACAAAACAATGCCCGTCGCAAGTAAGCGTTTTAGATTAATGATAGTTGCTTTTATTTGAATTGATGCAAAAAACTGTGAAATTATTCATTTTTTTAGGCCAGTATAGCTTATTGCCGATAAAACAAGGCGATCCTGATCACAAGACCTTAAATTCTATAGGGTAGAAGGGGCCTGATTCGGCCAGTTTTCCATGGAAAACAGGGTTGCAGGCAAAAAAAAACCTGCAAATGCAGGTTTTTTCAATTCTTGGCAGAGATCGCTTAACGTTTCGAGAACTGGGTAGCTCTGCGCGCCTTGCGGAGGCCAACCTTTTTCCGTTCAACCTCTCTTGCGTCGCGGGTCACAAAGCCTTCCTTACGCAGCGCTGGACGGAAGGATTCATCGTATTGCATCAATGCCCGGGTGATACCTAAACGGATCGCACCGGCCTGCCCGCTGGGACCACCGCCGTTGACGTTGACATTGATGTCGAACTTATCCAACAGGTCAACCGTTTCCAGAGGTTGGCGGACCACCATGCGCGAGGTCTCACGACCGAAGTAATCGTCGATGGACTTTTTATTGATGGTGATATTTCCGCTGCCCGCTGTCAGATAAACTCTGGCAGATGAGCTTTTGCGGCGACCGGTTCCATAATACTGTTCAGCTGGCATAGTGCTTCTCTTATATATCTAGTACTTGTGGCTGTTGGGCAGTGTGCGCGTGCTTGTCACCCGCATAAACTTTCAGTTTCTTGAACATCGCACGACCCAGTGCATTTTTCGGCAGCATACCCTTGACCGCGGTCTGCAGGATGCGCTCAGGATGGGTTTCACGTAACTTGGACAGGTTGACCGATTTCAGATGACCAACATAACCGGTGTGATGATGGTACATCTTATCCTGTTCCTTGTTGCCGGTTACCTTGACCTTTTCCGCGTTGATAACAACGATGTAATCACCTGTGTCCACGTGAGGCGTATATTCCGGCTTGTGTTTGCCACGCAAACGACGCGCGATCTCGGTGGACAGGCGCCCCAGGGTCTTGTCAGTGGCATCGACCAGGAACCAATCCCGCTGCACTGTCTCGGGCTTTGCACTAAAGGTTTTCATAACAATCTTTAACTCGCTTAAAAAGCTTTGTCTTCTCGAAGAAAGGGCGCGAATACTAACGGATTCACTCGCGGTTGACAAGGCCCGATGCAGGGAAATTTCAACCGGTTGCGCAGATCCTGGCTGAATTGACAGAT